>Ga0265594_1001522_pt1 | contig 17892 bp, 28 predicted proteins | sample saktaG_11_FD_190147 | JGI IMG/M metagenome (GOLD analysis project Ga0265594, IMG submission 190147) | Saline water microbial communities from Sakinaw Lake, British Columbia, Canada - sak_2011_5_24_80m | ecosystem: Environmental > Aquatic > Non-marine Saline and Alkaline > Saline ... | reverse complement strand
ACGGTCCGTACCACCTCAACGATGTGGTACAGCTGACTGCTGTCCCTGCTCCTGGCTGGAGCTTTAGTGGCTGGAGTGGCGACCTGAGCGGCAGCACCAACCCGACTAACATCACCATGGACGGTAATAAGAATGTCACTGCCACCTTTGAGGAGATACCACCGGCTCAATACACGCTGACAGTTACTATCACTGGTAGCGGTAGTGTTACCAAGAATCCCGACCAGACGACTTATGCTGAAGGCACCTCGGTACAGCTCACGGCTGTCCCTGATGCTGGCTGGAGCTTTAGCGCCTGGGGCGGCGACCTGTCCGGCAGCACCAGTCTAGCTAACCTTACCATGAACGGTAATAAGACGGTCACTGCCAGCTTTGCCCCGAACGACCCGCCGGTGGCGGTTAATAATGCCTACAGTGTTGATGAGGACATCACCCTCACTGTAGATGCGCCCGGAGTGCTGGGTAATGATAGTGATCCAGAGGGCAACCCACTCACGGCAGTCCTGGTTAGCGATGTCAGCAATGGCACGTTAACCCTGAACACTGACGGTTCCTTCACCTACACGCCGGATGCCGATTTTAATGGCATCGACATTTTCATCTATAAGGCCAACGATGGCGAGTTGGATTCCAATGTGGCTGCCGTGTTCCTTACCAAAAGTGGAGTAACAGTGGAGGATTCCAAGACGGAGACAACATCTTCCGGCGACGATACGGTTAATGCCACAACTGAGGCAGATACTGAGGTTGATAAATCAGGAACCGGCACACCAACGGTTACCGTAGCTAAGTATACGAGTAACCCAGGCACTGGCTTTAGCGGAGATACCGGTAAGTATATTGATGTCCACATTGACGACCCCGCAGATGTCACCGAGATTGTAATTAGACTTTACTATACCAACGCTGAAATTGCCGGGCTGGTTGAATCATCATTAACACTGTGTTGGTGGAATGGCACCAGTTGGGTAAACTGCTCAGATAGCAGAGTAAATACTACAGATATCGCTGGTCCACCGGCATACAGCGGATATATGTGGGCTAATATAAGAAATGACACCATACCAACCCTGGCTCAATTAAGCGGGGCTGTATTCGGTGGTAGGGGTGTCGCTGCAGGTGGTGGTGGAGGCGGAGGCGGAGGCGGAGCGCCACCAGCACTGCCAGGTACTACCGATGTCAGAGGGAAGGTCAGCACTGCAGGTGTTTTCTATACGTCTGTCACTGCTAAATCTGAAGATGGGGTGTGTACGCTTACTATTCCCGCCGGCACGATAGGCCTGACTAAGGAGCTGAAGCCTCTCACCGAGATAACTATGCTGATGATGGATGAGCCACCAACGCCACCGGCAAATGCCAGTGTTATTGGCCTCACCTACGACTTTGGACCCGACGGTGCTACCTTTGACCCACCAGTGAGCCTGGAAATTGATTATAGTCCAGAAGGACTACCCGAGAATACTTTGGCTATATTTGTTGCCTACTGGGACAAGAATGAAGGCTGGGTGAGGCTGGACTCCCCCGCTGGTTTTGTAGCTGTAGCTGGCAAAGCGGCAGCTCAAGTAAGCCGCTTGGCGCCTTTTGCTGTCCTAGCCGAGCTGGCATCCCCCCCTCCTCCACCACCAGCTCGCTTTGAAGTACGCAACCTGGATATTAACCCAAGTCAAGTTTGGCTTGGGGAGAATGTTACCATTAGTGCCCAGCTCGCCAATATCGGAGGGATGAGTGGTGAGTATACTCTGAAGGTGAATATAGAGGGTCTGCTAGAAACGAGTCAAATGGTGATACTGGCTTCTGGGCAAAGCCAAGACGTAAGCTTTACTGTAACCCCGGGTACCCCTGGTAGCTATCTGGTGAAAATTGGTGATTTGCAAGGCAATTTCGTGGTAGCAGCACCCCAACCACCGGCGCCAGCAGCCGAGGCAGGTGGGTTTAAATGGTTAACACCATGGTTAATATCAGTCATTGCGGCTATGGCTGTGATAGTAGCTCTAGCGTTAGTCTTTGCTAGGAAACGCCTACAACCTGTCCCAGCCCTGTCTCGTGTCAGGAAGGTTATGGCGGCGATAGCAGCCCTAGCCTCGACCATAGTAAGAAAACGCCTACAACCTGTCCCTGTAGCTGGGAAACCTTTGCCTTCAGAGTCTGTCCCCAGCCCGTCTCCTGTCAGGAAGATTATGGCGGCGATAGCAGCCCTAGCCTCGACCATAGTAAGAAAACGCCCACGACCTGTAACTATACTTGAGGCACCTGTAGAGCCTGTTCCAGTCCCGTCTCTTGTCAGGGACCTGAAGATTATCCCGAGCCGGGTCAAACCGGGTAAGATTGTTAATGTTTTTGCCGAGGCAACCAATACCGGTCCTACCACGAGCAGCTATAGCCTGGTATTGAAAGTAAAAGGCATCGTTGAGGCTGTTAAAGAAATAACCCTTGTCCCAGGGCAAAGCCAGAAAGTAGCCTTCGTAATACTCAGGGACAAGCCTGGCGTCTACGATGTAGACTTGGAGGGCTTGAAAGGCAGTTTTACCGTTGAGAGCTAGCTGCGCTAGCTCACTGCAATAGCCTATTGGCAGAATCATGGCAGCAGCGATGTAGGCAATGTAATTGCTTTAGCTAGGCCGCTCATTACCGCTGATTCCGCTGGCTCTACGGCAACGGCTTTTACATCACGATAAACTCTTCTTAAGGCTTCGGCAACGCCCATCAATGTGCCATCCTGTCTTTGCCAAAGGACTCAGTACCAGTGGTGAAGCTACATGCTGGTGGAGAACCAGGGTTACCGTGCACATTTATTCGAGTCCGCAGCAAGATTTGGTTTCTGCTGCATTCGTGGTATAATTATAGGCGAAAGCGGTTCGAGTTACTGGAGGTGCTTTATGGCGGTGCGATTTATCCTTACCGACTATGTCAATCAGGCTCTAGCTCAAGCCGCTTATGATAAGTTGGAAGATGGTACCTTTGCCGGACGAATCCCCGCTTGTACTGGGGTGGTAGCTTTTGGCACTACTTTAGCCGAGTCTGAAGAGAACCTGCGTTCTACCCTTGAGGACTGGATCCTCGTCGGTCTCAAGTTAGGGCATGCCCTGCCTGTAATCGGTGGTATCGACCTCAACAAGGAGCCCCAACGTGAGCCGGCGGAGGCGGTGTAAACGCCAGAACTTCATTCGCCGCCTTCGAAAACTTGGCTTTGACGGTCCCTTCTCAGGAACACGACGCTAATTTATGGTCTATCAGCAGCACCGCATGGCTATCCCTTCCAATGCCGAATACTCTGTACCCCAATTGCGAATAATGCTGCGGGAGGTTGAGAAAATCCTAGGACGCGAGATATCCGCTGAAGACTGGAACCGCCTACGGTGACAAATAACAGGGCACAAAAAGAGGGGGCAGAAAGTAAATTCTTCTGCCCCTGATAAAAGGCTAGAATTCAAACAGTGCCGGCTGCTCATTCTTTGTCCTAGCCGCCTCTTCCTCCTTTTTTGCCGTCTCACAGCTCGCTCCCCCTCGAGCTCTGGTACGCTGGCGATAGAACCACTTCTTGAGACGGTTCAGCTCATTCGTTTGATACTCGCTGATGGAATTGGTGCCTATATTGGGGGTGGCGGAAGTTACTTCCGCCATTCTACTTGAGCTACTTGGTCAAGATATTTCTCAAGAAATAATGTTGCACTTGACAAGTATAAGCGACTGCGCTTATACTAAACCAGTGGAAATACGATTCAGCCGCCACGCTGGGAATAAGATGAGGCTGTATAAGCTAACCCCGGAGGAAATTGAAGAAGCCATTAACTCAGGTGAAAAGCTCAGTCGGGGAGACAAATGGGAATCTCAGTGTGGGGGGCTAAGGGTAATATGGCTAATGGTAGGCTCCTACGCTCTGGTGGTGACTGTAATTAAGACTAGACAGAGGTGAGGGATGGTAAAAGAAGCAAGAATACAAGAAATGCCAAAGAGTACTCTAAAGATTGAGTATGAGCCTGAGGTTGATATTCTCACTATTTATCTCCAGGACCCTGAAACCCCACTGAGCCATAGTAGTGAGGCGGAACCCCGAGCAATACTGAATTATGCCGCAGATGGTAGCCTTTGTTCGGTAGAGGTCCTGGACGCTAGTAAGCTTTATTCCCCTGGGCAGCTTGCAGCTTGTAGCGTTGATGAATTTATTGACCTGAAAATGGCATCCCAGCTGGCTGGAATTGCGCCAGTTACCTTGAGAACACAGGCAGAGAAGGGAAGGCTATGGGCGATAAGGCTTGGTGGTCAATGGGTGACTACACGGGAACGAATTCAGCACTACCTCGACAGCCGGGCTAGGAATGTTAAAGCCACAGGTTAAGAAACGATTGGGCGGTGTGACCGATAAACTTCGTGACAAAGGAGCGTTCCGATGCCAGTGAAGAATCTTAGCAAGCCTTTCACTTGCCCGTTGTGCCAGCAGCGCAAGCCATGGGGAGACATGGTTAAGCATGTTGCATATGCCGGTGACTCAGAGCACGAACAGTGGCGAATAAGTCACGGCTTCCCAGCAAGAATAGCTTTTGGGGGGCTTAAAAAGTACGAACCAGGCTTACGGATTGCAGTCGTGAGCGAGTTTCCCCAATAAGATAGGTGGGATGCTGGTCATCTCATCTGCATGCACAACTGGAAGTAACGAAAGTCCATCTTGTGCAATCAGAGTGACTTGAAGCGCTACTTCTCATTAGGCTTCATTACGCCACCCGATGAACCCCCTTCTGAACCCCCGCCAGCTTCTTGGCAGAAGCCTTGCACGACCTCATCGGCTGATGTAAGATAGGCGCAGGTTATGGTCCAGCTCCATATAGTCAGGTTCGATACCGGGAGGTTTTTATGCAGATACAGCCGCCGTTCATGGTTTCCTACAGTATCACCACGAAGTGCAATTTGAAGTGCAAGCACTGCTACAGTGAGTCAGTTGACCAGGCAGTTCCTGACGAGTTATCTACTGAGGAGGCTTTTCGGCTCATAGATGTTTTATCAAAGTGGGGGATAGGGCTTTTGATCATTGACGGGGGAGAGCCCTTGTGCCGAGAGGACATGTTGGATATCGTCAAATATGCCTCCTCAAAAGGGATCAGAAGCACTATTGGCAGCAACGGCACTCTTATTGACGAAGGCATGGCCAGAAAGATGCTGGATGCGGGTGTCATGGCTATTGCCATATCGGTTGACGGAGCCAATGCCCAGACTCATGATTCATTCAGGGGTGTGGCTGGTGCCTTTGAACAGACCTTTAAGGGCATAGAAGCATGCCGGAATGTGGGTCTACCCTTCCAGTTCAACACGGTCATCAGGAAGGAGACGTTGTCGCAGCTGGACGACATGCTGCGTCTAGCGGTGGAATATGGCGCCAATGCTGCTGAATTCTTTGACCTGGTAGCGGCGGGAAGGGCCAGGGATGAATGCAGGGAGCAGGTCTTGAGCAACGACGAGAGGAAATCGGCAATGGAGTGGCTTGCTGAGGCTCAGGAGGACTGCCCCATCATTATCAGGGTTCCTGCTTGCCCGATGTATCCTCTTCTTTTACAACAAAAACAGATTCAGCCCCGGCACTTTCCTGCGGAGATGCTGCGAAGGGTTCCTTATTATGGCAGAGGTTGTGCTGCGGGAATGCCTGTGGGGTATGTAATGGTCCAATCGAATGGTGACGTGAACCCGTGCATGCTACTTCAGGTTAAGCTGGGTAACGTGAGGGAGCGCAGCATAATATCCATCTGGGAGAATTCGCCTGTATTAACGAAACTGCGGCAGCGAGACCTGAGGTGGACCCCATCATTAGGACAGGATAGGGGCTTTATTAAGAGTGGGTCCCGCTATCCTCAAGGGGTCTAGTGTTAAGGATTCTACCACATCTCCATTGGTAGCTTCTACCGGGGTTGAGCTGAATACCTCGGCCGGTGTCCGGTAACCATGGGTCTGGTGGGGACGCTCGGTGTTGTAGAAGCGGAAGTAATTACCGAGACCGATCCTGGCATCTCTGCCATCCTGATATGCTTTCAGATACACCTCCTCATATTTTACTGTCCGCCACAGCCGCTCGATGAACAGGTTGTCATTATAGCTTCCTTTCCCATCCATGCTGATTTTCACTCCGTGCTGCTTCAGCAGCCCGGTGAAGGACTCGCCGGTGAACTGGGCGCCCTGGTCGGTGTTGAATATCTCGGGTTTGCCCTTCCTGAGCGCCTCTTCCAGAGCCTCGACGCAGAAGCCTGCGTCCAGTGTGTTGGAAAGCCTCCAGGAAAGCACGTACCGGCTGTACCAGTCGATAATGGCTACCAGGTACAGAAATCCCCGTGCCATGGGGATGTAGGTGATGTCCGCCGCCCACACCTGGTCCGGCCGTGTTATCTTCATGCCACCGAGCAGGTACGGGTAGATTTTATGGCCCGGCGCCGGCTTGCTGGTCCTGGGACGCCGGTATATGGTCTTGATACCCATCACGCGCATCAACCGCCGGACACGTTTCCGGTTAACCCTCTGGCCCTGACTCTTCAGCCAGGCGGCTATCTTGCGTGCTCCGTAGAACGGTGTGGCCAGGTATTGACGGTCAATCAGCTTCATAAGAGTTAGATCCTCCTCGGAGATTCCTACGGGCTGGTAGTACAGGCCGGAGCGGCTGATATCCAGTAAACGACACTGGCGTACTATTGAGAGCGACGGATGCCGGCGGTCGACCACCTCATGCCGCTGCTCTACGCTCAGCGACCCAAGGCGCTCTCCAAGAAATCCCGCTCTACCTTAAGCTGGCCGATCTGCTGGTATAACTGGGCAATGAGGCTGGCGTCATCTTTCTTTTTGTGGTTATGGTCACCGCCGAAGATGTCGACGGCACCTTCAGCCAATGACTTCTTCCAGGCACGGATCTGGCTAGGATGAACCTCAAACCGACTGGCTAGTTCAGCTATCGTCTCTTCACCCTTTAATGCTTCCAGGGCTACCCTGGCCTTGAATGACGGGCTGTGCTTCCTTCTGTTCTGTGTCATGTCCTGCTCCTCCTATTCTGTATTTTATTCTAGGAGCAGAACCCGCTCTTAACAACCTGTCCGAATTTGGGGGACCACCTCAACCTTCTCAAGGGTGAATGCGGGGATTGCCAGTATAAACTCACCTGTTCTGGATGCCGGGGGAGGGCCTATGAGGAAACTAGGGGCATGATGGCGACCGACCCGGCTTGCTGGATTGCCCCCGAGTCAGCAACGAAAGCAAGAGCGATACCAAAGGATTAAGTCTGGCTGAACAATTGCTTGATTGTTGAGTCACGGTACAAAAAGGGGGACTCCGAGCTGCTGAATCCCCTGGAGCCCCTGTAATCAGAATCTGGGCGTTTTTTCAGGGTGGCCAATGGTTTTATAGGAGAGGGGGACACCCGGGGTGAGGTTAATAGACAAAAAAGGGGGCCGGGGATTCGAACCCCCCCCGACCCCTAGTTTACCTCTAGTCATATACTATTAGTAATATACTAGAATTCAAACAGTGCCGGCTGCTCTGCCTTTCTCCGGGCTGCGTCTTCCTGCTTGTAGAGACTGCTGGAAATCGCTGGAATAGTGCTCTATGGTTTAATTTTTAGAGGCTTTTAACCTTACCAGGTCTTTATATCGCCCCTTTTCTGCCGGGTAAAGCTGGTCCTTAAAAGGGGCAAAAAGAGAGCCCGAAGCTGCAGGATTAAATACCGCGATATACATCTCTGCGATGCCCAATTCGAACGACGGTGATAATTTGCTCTCGGTCATTAATATAGTAAATCGCCCGGTAATCTCCTTTACGAATGCGCCAAAGCTCGGTTCCTCTAATCTTTTCCACTCCTCTTGGTCTAGGCTCCTGCTCCAAACTCTCAAGTGCTGTTATCACTACCCGGTGGTCCTTCTCAGGAAGCTTATCAAGCGATTGTCGCACCCTCCGGCGCAGTTCAACCTTATACACGTTGAGATTCTTTCCGAGATTCCAGATGGTCCTTTAGAGAAATCGTGTCTTCCACCTCTCCCAGAACTGCCAGACCCTCTCTAGCATCAATGTCATCTTCCAGCTTCTCTAGAATAGCTTCTGTCACCCAATCCCTCATGGTTTTGCCATAGAGAGAAGCAACCGCCTTGATGCGATTGCGGAGTTCTGGCTCTATATCGAGAAAATACCTCGGTCTCTTTGCTGCATTGCTCACTTTATTCTCACCTCCATGACCTTGCAAGTTGAGTATAGCCTATATAGCCACACCTGTCAAGCCCCCGAGGGTCGGTTTCGAGGGGATTTTAAGTCAAAAAGAGGAACCCAGGGCACGATTCCTGCCCCGGGCTTGCTATTTTGCAATAACTGACGCTCTGTAATCCAAAATAAAGCCGCTTCCCGAGTATTATACCTTTGCATGGTCTGGCGGAGCTACACTCTGGACAGGGTCACCGGGGAGCTCGAGGTAATCCGTAAGAATAAAATTGGTAAGGGGACCAAGATAGCGCTGTAGCTGTTCTGATTTCTCGGCTTCATCAAGGCTCTTGCCGATGTCCTTGGCCTCAATATAGCCGACGGTTACTGAGCCTTTTCTGAGGATGAAGTCAGGCGCGCCGCATTCAATATGTTTCGGCTCATTAGTGGCGATGACACCTGCCGACAAGCCTTCTACAAATGTTTTCAGCGCCGGGCGGTGGGTATGTTCAGTAGCATCGCCAGCCGCTAGCGCCTTTTTAATGGCGTGTATGTAGTCTTGAAGTGGCTTCAAATCAGCAACCAATAACTAAACCTCCAAGCCTCTGATAACCTTCAAGTTGGGAAAAGGATAATGATCGACATTGTTGGTGAGCAGTGGAGCTCCAAACTGCAAGGCCGTCGCGGCGATGATAGCATCGGCAATACCAACCGTCATCCCCTTTGAGCGGAGTTCTCCCAGCATCGTACCTGCCCGCCGGGCAATCGGTATGTCAACAACTACCGAGATTAAGCCGTCGAGGAAGGCATTGGTCGACCTCTCTTCTCCGGCTTTCATTCCCTGGTATATCTCAAGATGAGTAAGGGCGCTTATTGCCAGAAGCCCTTCCCCGGACCAGTTCTGAAGCAGCTTCTGCGCATATTCACGCCGCCTCAGGAAATCAATGGCAACATCGGTATCCACCAGGCAGGAGATACCCTTTACCCGGCTACTTTGCACTGACGCCTCCCAGCCGCGCCAGCCGTTCGCTATCCGCTTTCCTGATAGCGCGAACATAAGCAGTGGAGTCTTCAGGAGTAGCCAGGTCAGGATGACTCTCATTCTTCCAGGCGCCAAATCCCTTCTCCAGGGCTATCTTCTGCTTGCGGTAGGCTATATAATGCTCCAGCGCCTCGGTGAAAAAAGAGCTTATCTCCCCCTGGGACGCGATAGAACGGATTTCACCAGCCAGCTCCTTGGGTAACGTAACTGACATTTTTTCTGTCTTTGCTTTTCCACCCATTTATTTCCTCCCTTCTGCAATACAAACTGTAGTATACTAAGAATACTACCGATTATCTTACATGTCAAGCGTCGATGCCTTAAACCGGGGATTTACTTTGCTGATTGAACGTTTTGGCGTTACGTGGTGGAACAAAAGTCATCTCCGTCCAACACAGACTGAAGACCGCTTGGCAAAGATGCATATTGTGACCTTAAAGATAGAAATGTTATCATGTATACGATGGGGACTAGGCGTCCTATACTTGGGGGTTAGACGGAATGACTAGCTTGGTCGTGCGCAAGGTGAGTAACGGGGGAGTACTGAAGTTGAAGCTGGTCCCGGTCGTGCCCAAGGTGATTGGTGGAGGAGTACTGGAGTTGGAGCGGGTCCAGGTCACCTGTCCTGCTTGCGGACAGCAAGTTGAAGCTGTAGCCAGGGACGGCCAAGTTAAAGGATACTGCGCAGCTGCTAAGCAGTATGTGGACTTTCTAACTGAAACACAGCTAGAAAGAAAGAAGTGGTGGCAAAACCCTGAGTATCGGGCTAAGTTGAGCGCTGGTATGAAGAAGCGTTGGCAAGACCCTGAGTATCGGGCCAGGCAGATTACCACTTATATAGGCAAACATCCCACAGCTGAGACTAGGGCAAAAATATCTGCGGTGCTTACAAGGCGGCAGAATAAAAAAGCGGGGCATAAGGGTTAATAAAGACGTCAAAAACAGCAAGGTAGGGAGGCTTGACAATACCAGCTAGCCCTGTAGGGATACTGCCAGCCCCTGTAATCAAAATCTAGCTGTTTTTCAGAGGGGGTCAAGGTTTGTGAAAAGGAGAGGGGGACACCCGGGGTGAGGTTAATAGACAAAAAGGGGGCCGGGGATTCGAACCCCCGACCTGGTTTACCCCTAGTCATATACTAGAAGTCAAATAGTGCCGGCTGTGCTGCCTTTCTTTTCTCACTCCTAGATTAAAAATCAGCGGGACAAAGGGGGTGAGGTTAAAAAGAGCTCGGGGCATAAAAAAGGGCTCCTGGATATAAAAGCTCCTGGGAGCCTCTCTCTTAACGTATCTGCCAGCCCCTGTAATCAAAAACTAGCCCCTTTTTCAGGGGGGTCAATGGTTTGATACCTTGAAAAGGAGAGGGGGACACCCGGGGTAAGGTTAATAGACAAAAAAAGGGGCCGGGGATTCGAACCCCCGACCCCTAGTTTACCTCTAGTCATATACTATTAGTAATATACTAGAATTCAAACAATGTCGGTTGCTCTGCCTTTCTCCGGGCTGCCTTCTCCTCTTTCTTCTGCCGTCTCTCGCCCCGGTCGCACTCTTGCCTGGCTTTTGCCCTCCTTTCGTAGATCCACCTCTTAAGGCGGTTAAGGTCGTCCTCCTGGTTGCGGTTAAGTGACTCTACCCGGATATCCTCGGGCATAGTAACCCCGGACTGGGGGGTTCGCTGCTTCTCGTAGACCTTGGTGGCGATGTAGAGGTATATCTGCGCCCAGTCGTGATCCAGCGGTTGGGTTAGGGAGGCTGTATAGAGGTAGGCGCAGGCCTCGGCATCGGTGCCAGTCATCTCTTCCCCCTTGATAACCTTCATGTTCTCAACCAGCCTCTCTAGGGTGATGGCGGTTTTTAGCCAGTCGGGGAGGGTATCCCCCCAACCTCCGGGGAAGACGATGATCGGGTCACATATGGCACCGACGATTTCCGAGATGCCTTTTTCAGCTTCTCTTTCAGCTGTCAACTTATTCTCCTTCCTCAAGGCTGCCGGGCCGGGTTCCTTTTAACATGAAGCCCGAATGACACGCCGAGGTAGCCGATTGTGTAGTTGGCGATAGCTTCCCGGATTCGGTCATGCTCTTCGCCGTGGAATTCCCCCAGGCACTCCTTGAGCGTTCCGGCGACCTTTTTTAGAGCTTCCTCTTTCTTATACTCGTAGTCAGCCCGCTCCGTTTTCGGTTGGCCTTTCATTTCTCACCTCCTTGCTGTGATTTCTTTTTTGCCCGCCACTGCTCAATACTAAGGCAATCAGTAAGGATGTGGATATCCTCACAGTCCACAGTTACCGCGGGGAAGCCGCTCTTATGCTCAAGTACGGTAACAGGCTTTTCCTGAAGGTACAGGGCCTCTATCTGTTCGTATATCCTTTCCTTTTCATCATCAGAGGCGAGCCTTATATCCTTGCGTCTCACTTAATCACCTCCTTTCCTCAAGGTCGACCCCGTGTTTTGCCAGCAAAGCCCTGGCTTGGGCAACATCGGCTTCCTTCTGCCGGTTCTTAGCCTGCTGTATCAGCACTGGCACATACTTTGAGGCGATGCGGACCATCTCAGAGTTAATGTCGTAGTACTCCTCCCCGGTAAGCCAGTAGGTCATGCCGTACTCGATTGACTTCGGTATGCCCTTGCGGTCGTCAAACTGGGAGAGGAAGGCTACGGTGTCATCGCCGTTCTCAAAGTAAGTTGAGTAGAAACCCCATCTATCATAGTGGGCAATAAAGGAGCAGTGCTGGATTAGGTGGTCATAAAGGGGCTTGGTGAATTTCTCCCGCTGCAGGCCGCTCTTCAAGAACAGCTCCCAGTGCCTCAATACTTTGCGCTTCTCATCTGCCGACAAGAATTTGGAATCATGTAACTCGCCCGGTCCTCTTTGTTGGGCCAACTCGGCTAGAGTCATTTGATGGCTTCCTTCCATATTCACCCCCTTTCATTCCTCTTGCGAAAATACCCATCCCAGACCCCACTATCTATCAGCCCCGTGCAGATCTGGATGGTCAGTGGGTCTTTGACGCATCCGGTGTCCTCTTTACACTGTCTGCAGAACAGCTTCTCAAAATCCTCCCGGTCTAAATCATAGACAGTCTTACCGCTAAGATCCTTTATTGGCATAGTTCCCCCCTTTCTGAAAGGGGAAGGGGAGTCGGCTTGACGACCCCCCTTCCTTTCGGTTACCACCTTTTCAGCTACCACTCGACGAACATCGGCATCATGACCGCTAGGGGCGATGCGCTGTGGCGGAAAAGGGCTGGGGCTTTTTCGCTCGTGGTGGCCATTGTTATTAGCCCTTCCTTCCCCTTGATGTACTCGAGCAGGTAGTTGACGTTGAAGCCGATCCTACCGGGTTCGTCGGTCTCTACCGGGATGGCGGTTTCAACGCTGCCCATATCGTCGCTTTTCGCCGACACGGACATCGACTTCTTTTCCCATGAGAGCCGGACGATATTGCCGTTATCCCTGGCCGGCGTCAGGACGCCGCGTACCGCTCTCTCGAAGTCCATTGCCATGAACTTCACCTGGGGCAGGGGTTCCTTGGGGAGGAGTTGCTTCATGTTCGGCGGCTCGCCTTGTATCAGCTTGATGACCATGGTCACCCTGCCGAAGCCAAGCTTGAGCTTGTCGGCATCGAAGGTGAGGTCTACCATCCTCTTGGAGGTGACTATCTGCACGATTGAGTCGCCGGTTGGCGCTTCCCTGGGGGTCTTAGCCCACAGGTGGGCAAGGTACCGGACAGCCTGGGTGGGGATGATGGCGTTAGCCCTGTCCGGGATGATGAGGTCCATCGGCAGGGTCTTGTAGGCCATGCGGTAGCCGTCCCCAGCTGCTATCTCCAGGTTTTCTCCCAGGAAAAGGATTACCCCGGTGAGCACGGGGCGCGACTCTTCGGTCGCGCAGTAGCCCAGCAGCGAGGAGAGGGCCGGCACCAGGGTATCGCCGTCCACCCTCTTCTGCGGCTTAGCTTTGACCTCCGGGAAACCCGGGTAGTCTTCGGGGTCTGCGACCGCATAAGAGGCGCTGCCCTCTGACCAGGTGAGCTTCAGGCGTTTAGCCTTCTGCTCGATGGTCAGCAGCTCATTGCCGTGGACGCGCTTGAGAAGCTCCAGCACCGGTGACAGGGGAATCAAACACTTGCCATCGGCCTCCTCGATATCCACGGAAGCCGCTACCTCCAGGTCGCTTGCCTCAGCTCTGCCCTCGCCGAGGAATACGTTTTTCAGTACGGGGAGGGTGGTCTTCTTCGGGACGACCGGTTTAAGGAACTCGAGGGCGTCTCTGAGAGTACTTACTCTCGTCTTCATTTTTATTACCTCCTTTCCGGCCTATTTCTTCCACCGCCGGCTGGCCAACCCCGGCGGCTGGCGCCAACTAAAACATTGACTCTTGGCGGCTTGTCTTTTTAGGCGCGGTTGCCGCGCCGGCTGCCTTAGCCGGCTTTTCCTGGGACGGTAGAGGAGTTTCGCACTTCGGGAACTGCGGGTTCTCCGCCCAGATCTGCCTGGCTTCCTCTACGATGCCGGGCACCATTCCCAGGCCGGCCGCTAGCTCGCCCTCAAAGGTGCGGAGGATAGGGTCGCAGTCCGGAGATCGGACGCCTATCAAGCCCTTGTTGTCCTGGTGGGTGATGACGATTTTGATTTCGTCGCTCATGGTTTGCCTCCTTTCTCTCGCTTTTGTCCCCAGATGGACTTTATCGATGCTGGTGTAGCCGGGACGCTCGTTAGCGTACCGGCCTTTAAATCAAGGTAGAGCTGCACCCAACTGCAGGTGCCGGCGATGAGACGGTGCACAACTTCTACCAACAGGGCAGCCATGGCCAGGTTGATGGTCGGCCCCTGCTCCTCGGCGATTGCGGCGCAGTCCCGGCCGCGCGGCGCCTGGTTCAATAGGTCTGGCCGCTGGATTGTGGGCAGGGGGAGTGAGTGATAAACGTCCTGCTCCGGTGTGCAGGCGGCGATAGTTTCGCTGTTGCCGATGAGCACCTGGCCGAAGTCATCCCCGTTGCCGGCGTCTACCCACCACAACGAGGGCCCCGGGTATGAGTATCGGCCGCTTCTGATTAGCGCGTGGATGTCTTGCCGGGCGGGGCCGTTATCCACGCACCCGATGATTAACCCGGGGGTGGGGATCTCCGCCATGCGCACCGGCAGGGTGCTGTACCCTATGAGCCGGTCGAATTTCCGGGCCAGCCGCTGCGCCAGGACCTCGCTCTTGAACTTCCCCAGGTCCTCCCTGTAAAAGCATTGCCGGGTGAGGTTCCGCTCCTCTACCCGGTCGAGGTCTATCAGCACCAGCTTGGCCTGCTGGGGCAGGAGCCGGCAGATACTCTCGGCGGCAAAGCCGCCGGTGCCGCCGCAGCCGACTATTGTCACGGCGAAGGGTCTGTCGGCAAACCTATTGTCCAGCCTATACATCGAAGATATCCCCCATAGTGACCGGGGCGAAGTAGCCGTATACACCTATCCTCATCTCAACCTCGGGCAGAAGCGTGTCGAGTTTCCCCACCACCATATAGAGGCCTAGCCCCTGCTCGTCGGCATCGTCGACGCCGCTGAAAAACGCACCCATGGTGCCGTGGCCGTGAATGTCCATTAAGGTTGAACTAACCCGCTCGTATTTAACCTCCGCCGGCTTGCCGCTCTGCTCGGGGGTGATGAGGTGGTACTGGCCGTCCCAGGTTACCGCCAGGTACCGCTCCAGCGGGCAGCTGGCCACCAGCGCCGATAGCGCCAGGTCATAAAGAGCGCGGGGGATCTTGCCATGGACGAGCTCTAGCTCCTCGTAGAGGGGGGCAAGCCCCTTTATCTCCGCGGGGCTTACACACAGAGTTGCCCTGAGCAGCGGGTTCCGGGCGCGTATGAAAACGCCGGTCTCGGCGAAGATGTAGTCGTAGTAAAGGCCGGCGTTGCCGGTTAGCCCCTCTTTGGTGTTTAACAGGTAGCCTACTGGTTTCACTACAAGATGTCCTTTATCGTTCCTATTCGCACCAGGTCCCTCAGTGGGTATTTTGCCTTCCCGTCCAGCTCCTCCCACAGCTGCAGCAGGTCTTTGGGGTATTTCTTCGACCTGTCGTTGAACTGAGCTTCTCTGGTGAAAAAGCTGGTGAAGAAAGACTCGGGTATCTCGCTGACATTCGGAGGGAACTTGTGGGTGCCGGCGCAGGTGTCGCCGCTGCTGAAGACGTTGAACAAAGGGGCATGGTAGATAACGTCCCGCGGCGACGCCGGTCTTTTCTTGGCAGCGTAAATTCTGGGCTGCCTGCCCGGTGAGCAGATGAAGATGAGCCCTGGCAGCGGCAGCTTAAATCTCCTGGGGGGCTTGAACGCCTCCAGCATCAGGGCTGCTTTCCAGACCGCGGGCGGGCGCCAAAGAGCGAATTCGGGACCGTTTTTATTCTGCCGCCACCAGAGCGTGTTCCGGGGCAAAAGCCCTGATGACATCGGCACTTCCCTGAGCAATGCCATGGTTATATCACGGGCCGAAACCATCTTGGTCTTGATTGTTCTACCGTCTACCAGGTAGAAAATAATCGAGTCCTGGTAGAGATCAAGCCTGGCCCTGATCTTGTCCGGAGGAATCTCAAGGCCAATGGGCATCTCCCACTGGTAGCCTTGTAGTTCCTCCGTCAGCTCTTTAACCATCTGCCCTCCTTTCTAAAACAAAATTCACTATTTCCTCGAACCGACCCGGGAGGTCGGCCTCAAGCCATTCAACAAATTCAGTAAGCCTGTTTTCCGTGTCCTCCGCCTGATGCCATTGCCTCGTCAGATCCTCCACATCTTCCCTGTCCCAGCCGAGGACGCTTTGCATCAGCATCTCGTAGTCGGTATCCAGGAAGAAGTTATTGGTGCAGCAGTGGAGCCTGTCAGTCCAGTGCGCCAGCTGCTCATATGGGGTGTCGTTGAGAAGCTTGTGCGCCTCCTCCGGCTCGAGCTGGATGGCGGCGGCGCGCTTGATAAGCTCCTGGGAAACGTGCTCCTGGCAGGCTTCGGCCAATGATACGTTCGCCTCCTCAAAATCTTCGTAGGGGTTGCGTATAAGGTAGGCAATCAGCTGTATTCCCGCACGGTAGTCCGAGGATATCTCGTGGTAGTCGTCGTAAGATATCCCCTGGACTGTCAGCGGGATGCGGTAGGTAAGCTCCTCGTACTCACCGGCATCGCCATACCTGACGTAGTCGTCAAGGGGAAAGTACCGGTCCGCAAAATAATCGGCGAAGACGGATATCTGGGCGCCCGGGCTTGTCTCGGAGAGGATTTCAGGCCTTCTCTCCGGAAGAAACTCATCGACCAGGTTAAGAAAAGCAGCGAAGTCCTCCGCGTTGTCAAGCCAGGCGATGAGTATGCTTATTGACGGCACCCCCAGCGAAGTGAGCTTGTTGGCCAGGGTTAGGATTGGGCCATCTCTTTCAGGCATCTGACCGCCTCGTTTGTCGACGCAGAGTAAGCCTTCGCCTCTTCGACCGCTTCCGTAAGCTCTTTTTGGTGGAAGGCCACCTTTTCTGGGTCAATCTCCCCGTTTTCGCCAACCAGCTCGTGGGCCAGGGGAAAAATCCGGAGGCGGGTTTCAGGGACCGCCTTCAGGATTTTAATTAAATCTTTAGGCTCCACTATCCCTTGGTACCAACCTTTCTGACGAACTCATAGAGAGTATCATCACCGCGCTTGGCCTCCTTGACTTCGGCGTTGGCCAGTTCGGGGAAGAAGTCGGACATCCTCTTCTTGACATCTTCTACGGTTGCGTCGGGGTCATGGTCGGGAAACTCTCTCCCGTCATAGACAAATATCCTGCTCATCGGTCACCTCCTTTCTTTTCTTTAGTAGCGAAGTAGATTGCGTGTACCTCCGTGTAGCTAATAACGGCGCAAATCCCACCCTGGCGCCTAGCCCATTCTTCCCTCTGGAGTGCCTTGATTTCTCTCCGGCCAGTTCCTCTGCGTGCAACCGCTATAAGCTTACCGTTGCCCATCTTGTAGAAGAGCATCAACATCTCTCCTTTCTGGGTATAGTTATCCCTTTAATGCCATGTTTATGGCTTCTTTCATTACCTCAGACCAGCATTCTAGCCCCCACTCCACGCCTTTCTTCACCTGATAGAAGATGTCGTCGGTAATCTCGTCCGCCGGTATGCCCATCTCTTTGGCGCGAAGCAATACATCTTCCCGGGTGAGGATGAAGACTACTTCCTCGTTTTTGGCCATAGGTCACCTTCTTTCTGCTATGGTTTGATGCTACTCGTACCAGATAAGCACTGTCTTGGTGGCCAGCTTCTGCCCACAGGAGTTGCACTTGCCGGCGCTGGGCATATCGTCGCAGTCAATGTCATCGCTCCCGCACGCCGGGCAGCTGACGATATCGCCCTCCTCGAGTTCCTTGCGGTACACGGTTTTGCCATCTTCAACCCGCTGCACCTTGAGAACTTCCGGCCAGGTGTGGTGCCTGAGGAAATCACTGAGGTCGCATAGCGCAACAATCTTGGCCTGCTCCTCAGTTTTGGCTTGGTCGTCTTCCACCCGTAGGTGGATATCGGCCGTCACAATGAAAGGCATAGCTCACCTCCTTTATTCAGTTTTTCTCACAGTATCGGCCTCCCGCCACGGCTTGAGAGTAGGCATAAACCCCTCGTTGAAGTCGCCTTCCCTCTTGTTGTGGCGGCGGGCGGACTCTTCCCTAGCTGCCTCGAGCGCTTGTCTCTCGTCAGCCGCA
>Ga0265594_1001520_pt1 | contig 17902 bp, 22 predicted proteins | sample saktaG_11_FD_190147 | JGI IMG/M metagenome (GOLD analysis project Ga0265594, IMG submission 190147) | Saline water microbial communities from Sakinaw Lake, British Columbia, Canada - sak_2011_5_24_80m | ecosystem: Environmental > Aquatic > Non-marine Saline and Alkaline > Saline ... | reverse complement strand
ATTATGAAAAATAAAAGGGTTGGATCTCGACGATCCAACCCTTCGATTTAGCCTTTCCACAAGGAAAGGAGGATACCAAAAAGCTATTTTGAAGAAAGCCGAACCCAAATTCAGAAAATTGCCCAGTATGGAATATTGGAGGGAATTGAACCGGGTTCGGCTAATGCGATAGTCAATAGCTTAAAAGAACTACTTCCATTATACAAAAACGAACTATCTTGTCAAGGGGGTGTATAATGCCACCCAATTTTAAGTGAAAAATGGGGTCAGGAAAAATGGGGAAAATGGGGTCAGGTCTATTTTTTTTATAGATCTACTGATATTTTCCATCGTGTCCTCCAAGATAGATATTTGTGTGTTTGTTTTTTGTCTTCTCAACAGGAAACCTCTTTCTATTATCTTCAATAGTCATCTGAATTGCTTTATCAATATCAACATCACAGCTATTTGCCAACAATGACAAAAACCAGAATATATCGCCAACAACATCTTTTACTTCTTCCTTTTTTTCAAAAAGAAGCTTTTTAATTACTTCCGGGTTTTGCTCCCATTTAACTATGTTTCTAAACTCGCCAACTTCTTCAACAATACCTAATAAAATATCTTTCGGATTGTGAAACTGATTCCAATTCCTCTCTTCACAAAACTTTTTAATTTGCTCTTGATAATGATTCATAAATGAATGGTCTTATTATTTTTTATTCTACCTCGGAATTTGAAAAACTTCAAGAGAAATTATGAAAAATAAAAAATAAAAAGGCCTGGATGTCATCGAGGAAAGCAAAAATGAACATCCAGACCCCCACTACGTTGAAGCTGTCTTCTATTTTTGTAAATGAAAATGGATTACAAAGAGCAATTAAAAGGTTCTATTTTTATTATAGAAAAACAAAGAATAAAGTCAAGTCTGAATTAAAGCCCGAAAAAAATAAAAAGGCCTGGATGTCACGGAGGAGGGAAAAAAGATGAGCATCCAGACCTTACTACTTTAAAGCCATCCTTTAAATCCTTTGGAGTGAGGATGGACAATGTAAAGCAATTAAAAAGTACTATCTTTAATATATAAAAAACAAAGATCTTTGTCAAGAAGAAAGGTTTAATTTTAGTGTTATTTCAGTTCTACTTTTGCACCGGCGGCTTCAAATTTCTTTTTGATTTCTCCTGCTTCTTCTTTTTTGACGTTCTCTTTAATCACCTGAGGCGAGCTATCGGCTGCATCAACCAAGTCCTTTGCCTCTTTGAGACCTTTTCCAATTGCATCTCTGACCACTTTAATTACTTCAATTTTCTTTTCCCCTACTCCAGTCAACTCAATATTGAAAACACTTTTTTCTTCGGCTGCTTCAGCGCCAGCCCCGCTAAGCGGGGCCGGAACGACAGCAACCGGAGCAGCTGCCGAAACGCCGAATTTCTTCTCTAAAATCTTAACTAATTCTGCCAAATCCAAAACAGACATTTTTTCTATGTCTTCAATTAATGCCTTAAATTTCTTTGGAACTTTTACCCCGTTATCTGCGTCAGCAGATTTTTCGGGGTCAACTTTTTCCTCCTTTTCTTCTTTCTTTTCCTCTTTTGGTTGTTCTTTTTTTTCTTCAGTCATAATTTTTATGTTTTAGCTTGTTTAAGAATATATATTAGACCTTTAATATTGGCTTGTAAAACATTTACAAATCCCGAAATTGGAGCTGAAATGCTTCCAACGAGCCCTGCCAAAAGCTCCTTTCTGCTCGGTATTTTTGCTAAAGTAATAATTTCTTCAGCGTCTCTAAATTTATTTTCATAAAATCCTCCCAAGATTTTTAAATTTTTATTTTCCAATGAAAAATTATAAGGAATTTTAGCTGAAGAAATTTCATCTTTAAAACCAAAAACTGAAGCAACCTGGCCTGCTAATTTTTCTGGGTCAATTCCAACTTTCTTTTCTTTAAAAGCTACATCTAATAAGGTTTTTTTGACAACAATTAATAAACAATCGGCTGCTTTTAATTTTTTTCTTAAATCAAAAAGCTCCTTTGCCTTTAAACCCTCAGTTGCCACAAAAACCATCGATTTTTGCTGGGCAATGTTTTCTTTTAATTTCTCAATAACTTTTTGTTTTTGTTCTTTAGTTAAAGCCATAGAGTTTTAATATTATATAATTAATCACTCGGTCGTCCCGCCCTCTAAGCTAAATGAAGCATACATATTATGCATAGAGGGCAGGGCTTCCTCGCTTCCAATTATAAAAAAATGCTGCCTCCATAGACAGCAAAAAAACATTTGCCTTGATGGGTCTTAACTTCAGCTTGCCCTGAGCTTGCCGAAGGGCCCATTGTCTACGGCTATTTAATATTAACTCTAATCTAAATACTTGTCAACCCCTTCAACTTCGTTCAGGGCAAGCTCTTACTCTTCAATACAGAGAAGCTTCTGCTTAGTGTTACAGCTTTTTCCTTGATAGGGAGTAAAAACAGTATCTCCGCCCTTGCCTGTCAAACCAGAGGCCAATCCACCCAAAGCAACTGCGTCGGTAAATTGCCCAGCCAAAGTATAGCAGGTGGGAAACGACGGCTTTGCTTCTCCTATAGGCACGGGGTAACCTTGAACTAACTCATTTTCTTGAGTCCAGTTCTGACAAGTAGTAGTAAAACTGTATTCTTCAGCAAGAGGTTTGTAAGGAACTAAAAGGGCGGCGGCAATGGTGGTGCAATTTTTTTTACTTTTTTCATCAAAACGTCCCAGCCAGAGATTTTCCATATCTTTCAGAAAATCATTTTCTAACTTTTCCTCATTGATTATTACAAGGTCTGAAAATTTCTCTAAAAACTCATTAAAGTTTTTTCCCAGAAGCTGATGGCAAGTTGCTCTTCTAATCAGAGTGGCGGATGGAATAGCGGCAATAAAAACGCCGTCTGTCTTCCTCGGAGTTCTTTTTAGACGCTCAGTGGCTATATCCTCATCACTATCCCCTCCAAGAAAGGCATGCCACTTTCCATTAAAGCCCTGTTTTTCAGCTTCTTCTTGACATTTTTGGTCAGCTCCCTCCAGTCCGTTTAAATTTCCGGTAAAACTCTCTTCCGTAATAAAAACCCGTCTTAAATTTGGCAAATCGCTCGGCAAATAAAGCCATTCACTCTCAATAGACAATCCTTCACAACTGGCAAGTTCCGGATAAGTAACTATAAAAGCTCCGTCTGAATAATCTATTTTATTGCCTTTCTGCCAGGGATATTCAAAAACAGCAATCCAATAATCATCTCCGTATTCTTGGCCGGGGTAAATCTTCAATTCGTATTTTTCCAAAGCAGCATTAACATCTCTAGCAATCCATTTTGGTTCTATTCCTTTAAAAAAAACAATGCCAACTTTTTGCAATCCTTTTGCCTTCCAGTTAATTTCATAGCTCTGTCCAATTTCCCATTCTTCACCTCCATTAGGCGCCATAATTTGGATACTCTTTGTTAATTGACCGAAGAATAAATAAAATATAAATCCAAAAACTATTAAAATAGCCGCTACTGCAATATAAACTAAGCTTTTCTCCAGGGTAAATTTTTCAGATATTGAAGATTTCATAATTACTTTTCCTATTCCTCCGATGGCGGAGGACAAGGCGGATTAATTTGCTTTTCTAATTCCTCTTTGAATTCTCTTCTCGCAGCATAATCAGATTCGCCTGTTGGCATCCAAAAAACTGCCAGATAAAGATTCTTGATTTCTTGATTACAATTTTCCAGCCAGCATCTATATTGACTATGTTCTGAAAGGCGGCTTGCTTTTTCGTTTTCCCCAATATAGATTATATCATATTCCCCGTTTTTTTTACATAAAATTGTAAACACCCCGGCTTTATCCATAACATTATTCTTTTTCAATAACCATGGTCCGTTAAAGTAATACTCGCCAATTTCAATAAATTGAGGAGCTGGAGGAAAGCCGGCAGCAAGAGAAGGAGGAAATTCTCCGGGAACTTCGGGTGGTTTTAAAACTTCTCCCTTTTGAAGCAGATAAGTAACTAAGAAGAAAACAAAAGTAATTAGCAGGGTTATAAGAAGAATATAGAGAGAATTTAATAAGATTTTCCTGCCTCTTTCTATTTTCTGGACATCGCTTCCTGCTTTTAACATAACAAATCCTCCAAAAATAAATATAACAAAAATAACAAAAAAAGCTAAAAGAAAAATAAATATTGGAAGATTTTCAAAAATAGACATTTTTAATTTAAGGTTTCAATTATTTTTTCTCCAAATTCTTTAGCGGCGCCGGGCCCGTTTCCAGTAACTATCTCTCCATCTACAACCACTGAGTCCTTTTGGAAAATTGCTCCATTTTCTTCTAAAATTTTAACAGCAGATTTATCCATAACAGAACTCCAAACAGTTGCCTTTTTGCCGTCTAAAACTCCCGCTTTAGCTAAAATTGCCGGAGCGATACAAATTGCTCCCAAAACCTTATTATTTTCAACCGTTTCTCTGGCAATTTGATGACAGGTCTCATCATCTATGTAATTAGCGGCTCCCGGTCCTCCAATAAATAAAATTGCGTCGTAATCTGCTACTTTAAGGTCTCTGAGCAAAATATTAATCTCTGCCTCTCCGCCTAACTTCCCAATTGCTTTTCCAAAACCCTTACTACCAGAAATTCCTTCGGAATTTTGGTGTGAGGGTAAAGAAGTACTAATAGTAATAATTTCAGCTCCAGCAGTTTCTAATGTCTGTTTTGGGATAAAATACTCCTCGTCGCGAAAATCCCGAAAAGCAATAATCATCGCTATTTTCTTTTGCATAAGCTTTACCCTATTGTATCAATTATCGCAATAAACGTCAAAGCCACTACTTTAAATATTTGACTTTAGCTTCATTATGTTCTTTCAAGGTTCTGCTGAAAATTGTTTCTCCTTCCGGAGCGGATAAGTAATAAAAATATTGGCTTTCTTGAGGATAAATCGCTGCCAAAATACTTTCCAGGCCAGGATTGGAAATAGGACCCAGCGGCAATCCTTTATATTTATAAGTGTTGTAAGGAGAATCAATCTGGAGTTCTTTTTTAGTAATTTTTGTTGTTTTTCTGCCAGTGATATAAGCAATAGTGGCATCAATCTGGAGAGGAATGTCCCATTCTAATCTTTTCCACAAAATTCCAGAAACAATTTTTTTATCTTCAAGAGTTCTAACTTCTTTTTCAATTAAAGAAGCCATTATTACTATTTCATGAATGGTTCTTCCCTGTGAAGAAATTTCTTCTCTTAATTCTGAAGTCAGCTTCTTATCAAAATTATCAAGCATTATTTCAATAATCTCTTCAATCCCGTCTTCTGGAAAAATTTCATAAGTATCGGGGAAAAGATAACCCTCTAGACCCGGGTCTATTTTTTCTGCTCCCTCTATACCTTTTTCCCTAAGATATTCTCCAATATCTTTTACGCTCCAGCCCTCAATTATAGTGATTAATTTTTTAATCCTGTCGCCGGAAACCAATTTTTCTACAATATCCGGAATATTCATTGCCGGAGACAACCCATACTCGCCCGCCTTAAGTTTTCCCGAAACGCTCTTAGAATAAACAAAGGCACGAAAAAATAATCCGCATCTAATTATCCCTGCTTTTTCTAAATTATAAGCTATTTCTTTTGCCCCCCAACCTTTTTCAACTTCAAAAAAAACCGTTAACCGAAAAAAGGGATTCTTTGGCAGATAAATTTCAAGCCAGACAAAAACTCCAAAGAGTATTATAATTATTAAAATCAAAATAATTATCTTTTTCATTCTTCAATTAACGGAACAAAGGCGAAGCCCGGATGTTCTATTTCTTTAAAATTCTTCTTAGATTTTTTTATTAAAGTCCAAATGGAATTTCTAATCGGGGTTACAATTCTGCCGCCAACTTTCAACTGCTCTTTCCAGGCCTGAGGAATTTTTCCCTGGACTGCCGCAGAAGCTAAAATTTTATCAAAAGGCGCTTCTTTTTTATAACCTTTTGAGCCATCAGCACAGATAAATTCCACGAGCCCTTTTTTTATAAAATTATATTTAGCCACGTTCTTCTCACCGAATTTTTTTAGCTCTGGAACTATTTCTATTGCTGTAATTTTTCCCTTTGGGCCCACTATTTGAGCCAGCAGGGCTGTTGTCCAGCCGGAGCCGGAACCAATATCTAAAATATTATTTCCTGATTCCGGCTGTAATTGTTCTAACATAAAAGCAACTGTTAATGGCTGGGAAATTGTCTGATTATAGCCAATCGGCAGGGCTTCATTAAGTTCGGCTAAATTTCTCATATCCTCTGGCATAAAATCAGCCCTTTTTATTTCTCTAAAGGAACCAATTATTCTTGGCGCTTTTAACCAGCCATCTTGAATTAAAGAATCAATTAGTGGCATTAAATTACTACGCCGCCGGGACGCGTTGACTACGCCGCCGGGACGCGTTGACTACGCCGCCGGGACGCGTTGTTGTAGTTTTTTTCGAATTTTTAATCTTTGCCAAAAGCTTATTCTGTCAATAAATAAAATACCATCCAAATGGTCAATTTCGTGTTGGAAAACTCGTGCCAAAAGTCCTTTTGCTTTCAACTTAATTTTTTCCCCTTTTATATCCAATCCCTCAACTTCTACTTCTTTAGCTCTTTTTATTTCTAAAAAAATCCCGGGGAAACTCAAACAGCCCTCTTCATCCATTTCTTTTTCCTGACTCTTTTTTATAATTTTAGGATTAACCAAAGCTAAAATCCGCCGACCTTCTAAGTCGGTCTGGACAATAATCACTCTTTTTGATACTCCAACCTGAGGAGCTGCCAAACCAATTCCTTTTTCTTCTTTCATTGTTTGAACCATATCAACAATAAGTTTTCTTATCTTTTCATCAACTTTTTTTACTTCCTCACACTTTTTCCTTAAAACCGGCTCATTAAATTTTTTAATCTCTAAGATTGCCATACTATTATTTTATATTATTTCAGCGGAAATTAAAAGATGCGCGCCTTCAGCGCGCATCTAATTTTGCGGGTCCGCCAGGAGTTGAACCTGGAACCTCTGGTTTTGGAGACCAGCGCTCTGCCAATTGAACTACGGACCCATTTTATTTACTTGAGCATAGTAGGCGTAATGAAAGAAATATTGGTCCAGGCCTTCAAGTGTGGTGTTGTATTCTTTACCGCCGTAAATAGCATCGCAGAATAATTCTCTAGCCCGGGCAATTTCCCGGAGACGACCTCGCCAACGTTTATCCTCAAGGGTTAAGTCAAAAAGTTCAAGAGTTTTTTCCACTGCGCCCCAAAAAATTTTCTCATCTTTACCTTTCCATTTTCGCGCCCGACTTACCTCGCTGCCAATGTTTGCTAATTGCTCTACCAAAGAAAGCTTAAACCATCTTCCCGAGGCCAATTCTTTATGAATAAACTTTCTCATTTTGAAACTAATTTTTCTACAATATTTCTTATTTTCTCTTTAATTTCAGGATTATCAACCCCTCGGGAACGATTGCCAAAAGAGGGCTTAAGATTAACAATTGAATTAAATTCAATTAATTCCTCTCCGCTCTTTTCAGGATAAAGATTAATTCCCCAAGTATGTTCTCTTTTTGACCCTTCCTGTTCCATCAAAACAACTTCTTCATCAGCATGCATATCTCCACCTATTACCATTATCCCCTGTTCAACATCAACAACTGCTTTCACTAACTCACCAAATTGTTTTTTAGCAATCTCTAAAAGCTCTTCTTTGTTTATTAAATCTTTTACAATTTTTATTTCCATATTACTTCTTCCCTTCCTTATGTAATGTGTGTTTTCTACACCACTTGCAGAATTTTTTCAATTCTAACTTACCCTCCATGGTTTTGGGTTTGTTTGTAAAATAATTTATTCTTTTACAAGCGCTGCACTGAAGTTTTATAAATGGTTTTTTCTTTTTTGCCATACCCCGTAGAAGAATTACAAACCAGTCACTCCGCTCCTTGTAATTCTTTTGGAATTAAGCGACAAATTATATTTTTTTGCTGCCCCGCAGCAGTCGAAATTTCTCTACGGGGCATAGAGCCGAGGACGAGATTCGAACTCGTGACCTTCCCCTTACCATGGGGATGCTCTACCAACTGAGCTACCTCGGCACTTCGCTTCCTCGCTCAGTGTAAACTATTTTGTTTACCCTGAACAGCTCGCTGTGAACTGTGAAGGGTGGGCAGGGAGGGATTCGCACCCCCGTAGACCGAAGTCGCGAGTTTTACAGACTCGTGCGTTTGACTGCTCCGCCACCTGCCCAACTGTAATTATCAACTTATCATAAAAATTATTATTTTTCAATCCTTCGGCAAGCTCAGGACAAGATAGTCCTTCTGTGTTTTTTGCGCCACTCTTCTATTTTTTTATGATCTCCGGAAACTAAAACTTTAGGAACTTTCCATTTATTAAATATTTCCGGTCTGGTATATTGAGCATATTCAATGAAGCCTTTCTCTTTAGTTATTCTCTGTTTTAATAATTCTTTCTTGCCTAAAACCCCGGGAATTAATCTTGATACCGCTTCAATAGTTATCATAGCTGGTAATTCTCCACCCATTAAATCATAATCCCCTATTGATAATTCAACATCAGCAATACGTTTAGCTACTCTTTCGTCCACTCCTTCATATCTGCCGCAAATTAAAATCAGCTGGTCCAACTTACTAAACTGATAAGCTGTTTTTTGATTAAACTTTTTGCCGCGAGGGGTAAATAAAATCACTTTTGTTTTTTGTTTCTTGTTTTTTATTCTTTTTTTTAAAGCCGATACGGCTTTAAAAATTGGTTCTACTTTCATCACCATTCCAAGCCCACCGCCAAATGGCTTATCATCAACGGTTTTGTGTTTATCAGAAGTCCAATTTCTCAAATTGTGAACATTAATTTTTATCAGTTTTTTCTTTATAGCTCGCGAAATCAAACTCTCTGAAAAATAAGAATTAAAAATCTCTGGAAAAATTGTGATGATATCAAACTTTATCATAAAGTAAACAAAAACAGTCCTACTATAAATAGTAGCACTGTTTTCCGAAAAGATAAATCTTTTCCGAGATTACAGCTTCAAATCTTCCAATCCTTCAGATGAAGCTTTTTTCTCTTGAGCAACTGCTCTACCGCCTTCCGGCTCTTCAATCTTTAAGTTCACTCTGGCATGATTTTTTAAGCCAACAATTCGAACTAAAGACCTAATAGCTCTAGCAGTTGAACCGGCTCGACCAATGATTTGACCCATGTCTTCGGGGTTTACTTTCAAAGAAAGTAAAACTCCCATTTCATCAACACTTCGGTCAAGTTTGACGTCTTCCGGGTGGTCAACCAGCGCCTTAACAATAAACTCAAGGAACTCCTTGTCAGTATCTTTTGCCATAAATCATTCAAGTTAATTTTCTTACTAAGCAGCTCGACCTTTTCTGTTCATCTGATTTTCTATCTATCCAGAGAACAGGAATCTTAAAAGCTACTATTTTCAATTATACTTTTTTTGAAGATTGTGTCAACCCCGTAGAAGAAATTTGGCAATGATTTTCTTTTAGAAAATCCTAATCGCGTAGCGAGTCAAATTTTATCTACGGGGTCAACCCTTCGTCTTTTGGAGTTGCTTCTTTAGGTTTTTCTTCTTTGGTATTTTCAGTTTTTAACTCCTTTTTTTTCTCTTCAACTTTTGTCTTTTTAGGTTCCTCGGTTTCTTTTTTCTTTTTTATTTTATGAACAGGGATTTTTTTACCTTCTAAGATTTTTTCTTTTACTAATAAATTATGGACACCATCTGATGGTTTAGCTCCTACCGAGAGCCAATATTTAATTCGCTCTGCTCTCAATATTTTTTCTTTGGTTAAAGGATTCCAAGATCCAACTTCCTCCACAAAACGACCGCCCTTTGGAGGCCTTCTCTTATCAGTAACCACAATCTTAAAAGAAGGTTGATTTTTTTTACCGACTCTGAAAAAACGAATACGAAGCATAAAATTAATTTAAGATTATATATTTATATACTTTTTACCAAGCTTTTATTTTCAGGGCTTCTTTAGCTGCTGCTTCTTCTGCTTCTTGCTTTGAAGAACCTTCCCCTTCTGCCATTAAATCCTTGCCAAGGAAAACACCGACAATAAAATGCTTAATATGATCCGGGCCCTGTTCTTTCAAAACTTTATAACTGGGGGTAATTCCCGACCTTTCTTGAGCTTTTTCCTGAAAGTGTGATTTAGCATCCATAAAAAGACGGGCTTCAATAATATGGGGTAATTCTTTTATTAAATATTTTTTAATAAAATCTCCGCAAGAATTTAATCCCTGGTCAAGATACAAACTTCCAATAAATGCCTCAAAAGTATCAGCCAAAATATATTGACGAGCTTTACCTTTTTCCTTTAATTCTCCCTGGGAAAGTAAAAGGAAGTTATTGAAACCTATATTTCTAGCAACTCTTGCCAGCATTTTAGCATTAACTAAAGCTGCCCGCCAACTAGTCAAATCACCTTCCGGCTTTTTAGGGTAATTTCTAAACAAGTGCTCTGTAACTACCTGTTCTAATATTGCATCTCCTAAAAATTCTAATCTTTCGTTATTAAAAAGTTCAAGATTAGGATTTTCATTTAAAAAAGATCTATGAACAAAGGCCTGAACAAGTAAATCTTTATTTTTAAACTTAATATTTAATTTCTTTTCTAAATCTTTAAATTTTTCTTTTAAATCCATATTACTTTTTCTCAATTTCTTTAAATACGGTTCCTAAAACGCCATTAATAAATTTTCCGGAACTTTCTCCACCAAATGTCTTAGCCAACTCAATTGCCTCGTTTATTGCAACTTTTGGCGGAACTTCTTTTTTGTTTCCGTATAAAAGCTCATAGAGCCCAATTCTTAAAACATTTCTATCAACAATGGTTATTTGTTCAATTGGCCATTCCGGAGCTGCTTTCTCAATAATCTTGTCTATGTCGGAAAGTTTTGAAATAACTCCATTAATTAATTGCCAAACAAAATCCTTATCTTCAAGCCCTGGTCCAAATTCTTTAATATTTTTCTCAACAATCCTCTCTAAATTCTCCGGTTTCTTACCGGAAAAGTCCCACTCATATAAACTCTGCATTGCTATTGAACGTGATAGATGACGAGAAGCCATAATAATTATTTTTGGGATAACCCTTCCATGGTTAATGATTTCCCCTTCTTTTCTTCCTTTTCTTTAGTTGCTATTTCTTTTTGTTTTTTCTTCTTTTCCTTCTTGGTTAATTTCTTCATAACATCAATCACTTCTATTCCTTTATAAAACCCGCAGTTTAAACAAACCGTATGGGGCAAAACCAATTTGCCGCATTTTGGACAAGGCGTTAATTTTGGAGCTTCAAGAAAAATATGCATTCTCCGCTGATTCCTTCTTGATTTTGTCTTTCTTTGTTTTGGAACTGCCATAATAAATCTATCCTAACAAAATAATCAAAATTTTTCAACCCCGTTAGAGATAAGACGCCCATGGCGTCTGACGGTTGCCTGTGGCAACCTATCTCTAACGGGGTCAAGAGACCCTAAAACTCCTTCTGTGAATTTTACAAAAACCATATCTTTTTATGATTTGCCTATGGAATTTTGTTGGATATCCTTTATGCTTGTCAAAACCATACCGAGAATATTTTTTATGATATCTCAACATTATTCTGTCCCTGGTAACTTTAGCAATAACACTGGCAGCAGCGCAAGAAAAAACTTTTTCATCTCCTTTAATAATTGATTTTTGAGGAATATCTAAATTTATACCAAAATTCCCATCAATTATCAAAAAATCAGAGCAAGAACATTTTTTCTCTAAATTCCTCACTGCTCTTTTCATTGCCAATTTTGTTGCTTCTAAAATATTGATTCTATCAATAACTTTTTCTGAAACCCGTCCAATCCCCCACCCTATCTGAGGATGTTTTGTTATCATCCTGTAAAACTCTTCTCTTTTTTTTGGAGAAAGTTTTTTTGAATCCTTAATGTTTAAAAATTTTAAATTAGAAATTAGAAATTCCGGAACTGTGATTGCGCAAGCAATTACAGGCCCGGCCAACGGCCCTCTCCCAGCTTCATCAATTCCAATAACCATCTTATGTCCTTTTCTCCACAACTTCTTTTCTTCTCTAAAATTAGGATACTTCATTTTATTATTTTATTCCTATTCTAACAAAATTGGTAGTAAAACTTGACAAATTAAAACAGGAGTGCATAATATAAATAGCTTGAAAATTGCTCATTGTAAATTAAATATTTTCTTGAATTTTCTTGAAAGGAAAAAAGATGTCAAAGAATAATGAAAAAATTGAACCTGAAGAACAAAAAACAGAAAAAACAGAAAAGGAAACAAGTCAACCGAAAGGATTTGCCAAAAAGATAAAACCTGAAACCAAAACCGCTCTAATAACGGCTGGGTTATCGCTAATTTCAATAATCGCCCTATACTGTGTTGCCTTCAGCAATCAAATAACAGATTGTAATCTCATCTTTGGCGGTATCATTGGCGGCATCGTTGGTGGCATCTTTGGTGGCATCTTTGGTGGCATCTTTGGTGGTAGTATCGTTGGTGGTATCATTGGTGGCATCGTTGGTGGTAGTATCGTTGGTGGCAACTTTGGTGGCATCGTTGGTGGTAGTATCGTTGGTGGTAGTATCGTTGGTGGCATCTTTGGTAGTGGCAAAAAGCAAATTTCTGATTGGACAATACCTTCCTTAATTATTGTTTTCCTATTGCCTTTTATTGCTGTGATAGTCCCTCTTTCTAAATATCACAATCTAAATCAAATAGAGCGTGATAAAAAGATTGTAGAGATTCTCCAGATAAGCGCGGAAAAAGACAAAATAATGATTACTCTGCCTTACGAACATTGCAAAGAACATTCCTATTTGGAAAAAGTTTTTTCTATGCGCGGAGAAGATAAAGAAATGGCCTGGAAAGACATAACAGTTCCCTGCCGAGAAAGAAATAAATATTGGTATGAAGCAACTTTTGACATAACGTTTCTCAATAAATTGCCGGCAGACAAAGAAAATAAAAAGGCAACGCTTACTCTGTTCTTTGACCATGCTTGGGAGGATTATGAAACAACTAAAACGGTTTTCTAAATCCATCCTAAAACAAAAAACACAGCCCACGATATTCTTATCGCGGGCTTTTTTATTTGCATTGCAATAGAGGTTAGGGTAGAATAATATAATTATAGAAAACAAATGTTTTATATAATTACGGCATTCGGTTGGAAAAGAAAAATTTAATTCAAGATTACATATTTACACCTTAACGAATCAAGGTTCTTGAGGAGCAAAGCGACGAAAGGTTCTTATTTTTCTTTTCCTCACTCATTTGTAATTATGAAATTCACCCATTTACATGTTCACTCTCACTATTCTTTATTAGATGGTTTGCCGAAGATTGATGAACTTTTGGATTATGTTAAAGAATTAGGCATGGATTCTGTTGCTTTGACTGACCACGGAGTTTTGTATGGAGCTATAGAGTTTTATAAAAAAGCTAAAGAAAGAGGAATTAAACCTATAATTGGCTGCGAGGTTTATGTTGCTCAAGAAAGGATGAACCAGAAAAGGCCAAACATAGATGATAAAAGATATCATCTTGTTTTATTAGCAAAAAACGAAGAGGGCTATAAAAATTTAGTTAAACTTATAACTAAAGCCCACTTGGAGGGCTTTTATTATAAACCAAGAATTGACGACAAGCTCTTGGCAAAACATTCCAAAGGACTTATTGCTATGACTGCTTGTTTGGCAGGAAGAATTCCCCGTTTAATAGTAGCGAAGAAATTTGAAGAAGCAGAAAAATTAGCTCAAAAATATCAAGAAATTTTTGGAAAAGATAATTTTTATTTAGAAATCCAGCATCATCCAAATATTCCGGGACAGAAAACCACTAATAATGAATTAATTAATATTTCCAAAAAATACGGCATTCCTTTGGTAGCAACTAATGACACTCATTATCTAAAATCAGAAGACGCTGAAGCTCAAGATATTTTAATGTTAATAAACACTGGCGCTAATCTCAACGATCCGGAACGAATAACTATCAAATCAGACGATTTCTCTTTAAAAAGCCCTGAAGAAATGGAGCAAGCGTTTAAACATGTTCCTGAAGCCATTGAAAATACTCAGAAAATTGCTGATGCTTGTAATCTTGAACTTGAGCTTGGAAAAACAAAGTTGCCTTATTTTGAGGTGCCAAACAGCAAAACGCCTGATGAATATCTGGAAAAACTCTGCAAACAAGGATTAAAAAAACGTTTTAAAGATAACCTAAACAAAGAAATTATAGATAGATTGAGCTATGAACTTTCAGTTATTAAACAAACTGGTTTTGCCTCTTATTTTTTAATTGTTCAGGATTTTGTTAATTGGGCTAAAAGCCAAAGAATCATTGTTGGTCCGGGAAGAGGTTCGGCACCCGGCTCTTTAGTTTCTTTTTTATTAAACATCACTAATGTTGACCCTATCAAAAACGATCTTTTGTTTGAACGTTTTCTTAATCCAGAAAGAATCTCAATGCCTGATATTGATCTTGATTTTACTGACAGAAGAAGGGACGAAGTAATTGATTATATTGCTCAAAAATATGGCCGAGACAAAGTGGCTCAAATTATCACTTTTGGAACAATGGCTGCCCGGGCAGCAATCAGAGATGTTGGCCGGGCATTAAATTACACTTACAGTTATTGTGACCAAATTGCCAAAATGATTCCTTTTGGCTTTAACTTAGATGAAACATTAAAAAAAGTTGATGAATTCAAAAATATTTATCAAACTGATGAACAGGCAAAAAAATTAATTGATTTAGCCAAGAAACTTGAGGGAGTAGCTCGCCACGCTTCAACTCATGCCTGCGGAATAGTAATATCAAATGAACCTCTTTCAAATCTAATTCCTCTTCAACATCCTACCCAAGACAACCAGAATGTTATCACCCAATACGAAATGCATGCTATTGAAGATTTAGGCCTTTTAAAAATGGACCTCCTCGGTCTAAAAAATTTAACTATAATTGAAGATACCTTATCTAGAATATATGTTATTAGGGGAGGAAAAAAAATTGACATTGAAAATATTCCTTTAGACGACAAAGAAACATTTAAACTTCTCCAAAAAGCTAATACTACCGGTGTATTTCAATTGGAAAGCGATGGACTTAAAAGATACCTTCGCCAACTAAAACCAACCGAATTTGAAGATATTGTCGCTATGGTCGCTCTTTATCGGCCGGGCCCAATCCAATTCATTCCAGATTACATTGACAGAAAACATAAAAGAAAAAAAATAGAATATTTGCATCCAAAACTAAAACCAATTTTAGAAAAGACCCAGGGTATTTGTATTTTTCAGGAACAACTAATGCAAATTGCCAGAGATTTGGCTGGTTTTACTTTATCTGAGGCCGATGTTTTAAGAAAAGCAGTGGGAAAAAAGATTCATAGTTTACTTCATGAACAGGAAGAAAAGTTTATTAAAGGGATGATAAATAACAAAGTTGATAAAAAAGTAGCAATAAAATTATGGCAGTGGGTTCTTCCTTTTGCCCAATATGGATTTAATAAAAGCCATTCAGCTGCTTATGCTACTATTGCTTATCAAACAGCTTATTTAAAAGCTAACTTCCCGGTTGAATTTATGGCTGCCGTACTTACTTCTGAAAAAACAGACGTTGAAAGAATTGCTATTTTAATTGAAGAATCTAAAAGAATGGGAATTGAGGTTTTGCCTCCAAATATTAATGAGAGTTTAAAAAATTTTACTGTGGTGCCAAAGGAAAATAAAATTCGTTTCGGACTTCTGGCTATCAAAAACGTTGGTGAGAATATAATAGATGTAATTGTTAAAGAAATAAAAAACAATGGTCCTTTTAAAAATATTGAAGATTTTATTCAAAGAGTTAATTCAAAAGATTTAAATAAAAAATCTTTTGAAAGCTTAATTAAAGCTGGCGCCTTTGACAAATTTGCCGAAAGGAGCCAATTATTGCATAATTTAGAAAGGCTACTGGAATGGTCAAAAGAAACCCAAAAAGCGAGAATAAGCAATCAAAAAGGTCTCTTTGATGGAATTAATTTAAACAACCGTCTAACTTTAGTTCCTGCTACCCCAGCAACGAATTTTGAAAAATTAAGTTGGGAGAAAGAACTTTTGGGTCTTTATGTAAGTTCTCATCCTCTGGAAGACTTCAGAGAAATTTTAGAGAAAAAAACTTTTGCTTTGATAAAAATAAAAAACGCCTGGATAAATCAAAAAATCAGGATAGGAGGAATCATCTCGGGAATTAAAAAAATTATTACCAGAAATGGAAAACCAATGCTTTTTGTAAAATTAGAGGACTTAACCGATAAAGCTGAAGTTGTTGTTTTTCCGGGATTAATTGAAAGAAACCCCACTGTTTTTCAAGAAAATAAAATTATTTTTGTTAAAGGAAGAGTTGACAATCGGGACAATGTCCCCAAAGTAATAGCCGAAGAAGTTGAAGAAATAATAACCCAGGAAAACTAAAATCCGACAAAAACCCTGTTGAGTGTTAATACGACATTTTAGCATAACTACAACAAAATCACTTAACAAATTTATTAAACTATAATACAATTCAAGAAGTAAAAGAAAAGAAAGAAAAAATCCTAAATTTCGAGAAAGGAGATTAAAAATGAGCAATAACATTATTCCAGGATTACTGTTATTGCTTCTGGGAATAATAGCAGTTGTTGCAGCAATTGATATTGGAATACAAAATAAAATCCCTTCTTGGGAAATCGCATCCCTAACCCTATTTGCGGTTCTTTTTAATTATTGATCGTTTATAAGCGCGGTTGTGCTTGGCCATAAGTTGGTTTGTTGGTTAAGCGAAGGATAAAAAAAGTCTCTTTTTGAGACAAAACTCCTTGTTTCACCAAAAGGGGTTTTTATTATAGTGAAAATAATGATCAATTTTATTCTTCTTGGAATTAAGAAATGTGCAAAACCGAGTTTTGTACATCTTTAGCCTATTCTCAACAAATAATTTATATTTTTCAACACTTAAAAACTGATTTTTAATTATATCTGTTTTCAATAGTTCTTCCCAGCGATTTTCTCCTAGATAATCCCTGAAACTTGAATAAGAGAAAATATGTTCTTTTCCTGTCCAATTTTTCACCTCTCTTATGTTACGATGAATATAGGCGGAAAGATAAAGAATTTGAGGATCATCCTTAATATGAACTACCCTAAATGGTCCTTGAAAAAGGTGGCCAGATGCTTCATTTTTAGCATTGAAATACTTAGTATAGCCACCTAATATTTTCTTCATATAATTAGAAATACCTCCTTTGTTTAGCTCATAAACAATTAAATGAAAATGATTTGGCATAAGAGTAAAAGCGACTAACTCAACATAACGATTCTCTATTATTTCTTTTATTGTATTTTCTGGCACATTAAATATTTTATTTTGAGAAAAATAATTTACTTGACGAGAAATATTACGTAAATTTACCGAAGATTGAAAATAAAGAATTGAAAATAATAGTCTAATCCAATCTCTTTCGTCTTTAAAAATACATTGTTTATTATTTCCTCTGTTAAACACGTGATAATATTCACCTTGAATAATTTTTTCCTTCCTCATGCTTTTATCATATCATGCCTATAAATATAAATAAACTAAGTGTGCAAAACTCGGTTTTGCACATCTATATTGCTCATTTTTAGAAATTGTATATAATAAAAGAATGGAAAATAAGTATATGATAATAGAAAAAATACGGCATTCTTTAGCTCATATTTTAGCATCCGCTGTTCAAAAGCTCTTTCCAAGAGTGAAATTTGGCATAGGGTCTGCTATTGAAAATGGCTTTTATTATGATTTTGATAATCTGAAAATTTCAGATAAAGATTTACCAAAAATTGAAGAAAAGATGAAAGAATTAAT
>Ga0265594_1001519_pt1 | contig 17904 bp, 16 predicted proteins | sample saktaG_11_FD_190147 | JGI IMG/M metagenome (GOLD analysis project Ga0265594, IMG submission 190147) | Saline water microbial communities from Sakinaw Lake, British Columbia, Canada - sak_2011_5_24_80m | ecosystem: Environmental > Aquatic > Non-marine Saline and Alkaline > Saline ... | reverse complement strand
AGCCGGTGAGAGTGGAGACCGCGACAAGCGACGCGGGTCACGTGTTCGACGCGTACTTCGACGTCGAGCCTAAAAGCGTACTCGAGGTCACCCTCAAGGCCGAAGACGACGAGGAGGCGCCGACGGTCGAAGCCGAGTTCATCATCGCCGATGATGGAGCAGACCCCACAGTGAGCCTGACCGTGAGCGACGGCGGCTGGGGCCTAAAAGAGGCGGAGGCCTCTTACTCGACCGACGGCGGCCTGACCTGGACCCCCATCGACACGAGCATCGAGCCGGTCCTCGGCGGCGAAATATTCGACATAACGTTCCCCGAGAAGACCTTCACGTTCACGGTGCCGCTGGCTCAAGGCGAGACAATCCTCGTCAAGGCGGAGGCCACAGACTACGCGGGCAACACGGCTTCATACACGTCTCCCGAGTTCTCGCCCCAGTCACACATCCTGAGCGTAGAGTCGACGCCCATAGAGGTCTCCTTCACGGTAGACGGCGAGGACGCCGAGACGCCCTACTACGAGACACTGATGGCCGGAGAGTACACGTTGACGGCGCCGGAGACGGTGACAGTCGGCGGCGAAGAGTACAGCTTCTCTTGGTGGGCCGACGGCGAGACGGAGCTATCAAGAACAATAGATTTGGGGGCGGATACTGAGCTTTCGGTGATATACCAGAAGGTCGAGGCCCCAGAGGAGCCGAGCGAGCCCGAGGAGACCGGAGGAGGAATCCCAGTGCCCAGAGAGTTCCTACTCGTGGGAATCCTTGTCGCAGCCGTGACGCTGGGCTACCTACGATCTAGACACTGATTTTCCCATTTTTCGGATGGGAGCCTCCTCATCGACGCATCCTCAGAGAGTGCAGTATAGGGAGGTTATCCCCATCCTTAACACGTTATATAATCGACAATCCAGAACAGTTCTTGACGAGCCATGGAGCAGTCCCTCACCATAAAGGAGATCGAAGAGCTGGGGTACTACGACTTCATGGGGTACATGGGTGTCCCGTTCTTCAACATCGGCGGCGCGGCGAGCATAGACCGGTTGGCAGAGCTCTGTAACATCGACGAGAACACCGTGGTGCTGGAGGTGGGGTGCGGGACAGGAGGCAACGCGTGCTACCTTGCCGAAAAGTACGGGTGCAGAGTCATTGGGATCGACATAGCCGAGTATATGATAAGTTACGCCCAGAAACGGGCCGCGGATCTCCATCTCACCGACCGCGTCACGTTCCAGGTCGGGGACGCCTACGGCCTCGAGTTCCCAGATATCAGCTTCGACGCGGTACTCACAGTGTTCGCGTCACAGTTCCTCGACCCCTCGAGAGTGTTCCCCGAGTTCCACAGAATCCTCAAGCAGGGAGGATGCCTCGGCATCAATGAGATGTACAAGGCCGACCACGTCCCCCCGGAGGCCATAGAACGAGTCAACTACGGTGAACAGGTCTTCACGGAGCTTACAGACATGCCATTCACGCTGAGAGGCCCGTCTGTCTGGAGAGAGGCGTATACGGCCGCCGGGTTCACAGAGACCGTCGTCGAGGAGCACTCCAACTACATGAGGCAGGCCGAGACGCTGAGCATGATAGAGGAAGTCGGAGGCTGGGGCAAGCTACTGGGCATTCTCTGGGAGATGTTGGTCCTGGCTCTAAGGAGCGGCAAGATACGTAGACGCTACGGCAAGATCAGCAAAGGGAAGAGGGTGCTGCTCAGGGACAGGGTGGCCAGCAAGTACATCGGCTACATCCTCTGCGCTGGAGTGAAGCCCTGACCTTTTTAGTCCAAAAAACAGTGGGTTCTAGTCCTTTGGGGGTGGCTGGCTGAAGAAGTCGAGGGGCCGCTGCCCCGTCATCTTTGACTCTTTGATGAGGAAGTCCCTCATCTCGTCAGGGTCGGTGAAGATTCGGGTGGCGTACCACTCGAAGAAGGGGCTCGGCTCATAAGGATAGTACGCGTAGACAAGCTTCGCCAGGCTCTTGGCGTACACCATCTCGCACATGACGCCCGCCGAGATGCTCTTCCTGGGGTGGTAGACCACGACCATGTCGCTGTTCTCGATGATCTTGTAGTCGCTGTCTATGATCTGGAAACGCAGGTTCTTGATGGCGGTCTCCACCTCCCGGATGTCGAACTCGGCCTCCAGGGGGCCGTCCCTGTAGGTCATGCGGAAGGTGAAGGTCTCGGGCATCTCCTGGTCGGCGTCGATGGTCTCGTTGACGGCGTCCCTCCACTGCTCCACTATGTCCCAGTCCTTGATGAGGTAGGGGTCGTAGATGACATAGTACTCGCTGAGGCTGTCCAGGAACCTGGTGATGTGTCTGAAGAAGTCGGGGCCCTCGCCGGTGATGGGGTGGCTGAGGTACATGGTCTCCTTCCCAGGCTTGTAGACGAGGTCGCGGAGGAGCCTGGGCCCGCTCTCGTAGGCGACGAGCTGTATCTCCCTCCGCGGCTTGAAGACGTCGGCGAGCCTGTAGATGCCGTTGACCTCCTCGCGGCGCCAGTTGGCGATCTCCCCGAGGGTGTACTTGTGGTCCTGCCACTGGGTGTCCCTGCTCAGCCTGTCCCTGACCCTGACGAAGTCGTCGAAGATGATTATGAAGAGGTCGGGGTTGAGGAGCCGCACGTCCTCGTCGGTGAGGCCCAGGAACCTGTTGCCCTTCCACTCGAAGTGGTAGGGGGTGCTGACGATGTGGACGCCGCCCTTCTTGTCGATCTCGGCCACGATCTTCCCTATGGCCTGCTTGCGGTAGTCCTCCATCTTCATGGGCTGGCTGTCGTAGAAGTCCAGGATGTTGATCTTGTTGAGGTTGGTGCCGTCCAGCCGGGCCTCCTCGACGATGTACTGGAAGAGGTGGTGGTACCCGAAGCTGGAGATGTCGTCCAGCTCGTTGAGCATCTCGTCCCTTCCGTTGCCTGGGGCGCCGGTGCAGATGATCACCCGTTTCTGCTCTGACATTTCCTTCAAAATAGAGGATAATGTCTAGCCCTTAATATTACCGGTAAATTTACCGGAAACATGTAAAGAAGTGCGACACCCTTGATGCGCAGCCTCGTGGCCATGACTTTACACATTAAGAAAAAAGGGGCTAGACGTCCCCGTTCTGCTCTATCTTGGTGTCCTCGTAGGGGGCGGCGACGCGGCGGTAGAACTCGTGCTGTATGCACTCCAGCACGCCCATGGCCTTGTTGACGTGGTAGTACCTGAGCGGGTAGACCTCCTTGATGACCCTGGTCACCACGTAGTTCAGGTGTCCGTCCACGCTCTCCGGCGGCTTCTCCTTGAGCAGCGCGATCAACTCGGCCAGTACTTCGTCGTACTGGGGCCTCTCCTCCTGGGTTATGTAGGGCATGTCTTTACCTCAACCAAGGGTTAGCCGTCTATGTGTAAATGGTTTACTCCAAGACGTCCAGGCGGTGCCTGAGGAGCCGGGTGCCTTCAACGTCGTAGATGAAGACGCCCCTGAAGCGTTTCCCTTTCAGCAGCACGGGCAGCCAGTATGTGTCGTCCATCCACATCTCACCGTAGGGTATCTCGTCGACGCTGAACCATCTGAGCTCCCCCTCGTCGCTCTCCCTGGGCTCGCCGCTGAAGGTGGATGTAGAGAAGATGTGGACAACCCAGTCGGGCTCCGGCTTCTCCCCGAAGTAGAAGTCGACGACCCCCAGCTCTGTGAGGCCGGACACGGTGAGCCCAGTCTCCTCCCATACCTCCCGTACCACGCACTCCAGCGGCGTCTCTCCTGGCTGGACCTTGCCTCCGGGTCCGTTCCACTTCCCCTCCCCGAACCTCCCCACCGACTTCCGCTGCAGAAGAAGCCTGCCCCCGTGTATGATCTCGCAAAGCGTGGCCTCGACGACCATACCAGTTATGACGTGGGTGCAGCGTTAAGGGTTTACCCTGTGTTCAAGTGTCTTTCTATACCGCAGTATCGTGTTTCCCATAACCTTTCGCTTTGAATCGACGACTTGGCATTTTCCTTATCGTTGGTTACTTACGATAAGCGTTTTTTTCGGCAACCGATATATCGGTTAATTATTTAAACTATATTGTTTTTATTTAAATTCTGCTAAAGATGGGGGTGCGTGTGTTGTGAGCATGTTCTCTGGGGCATCTTGGTCGATTCTCTTATGTCGGCTGTCAACAACACCCCTCCGTTTTAACCACTTTCAGTTAATTCATATAGTTTTAACCATGATAGGTTAAAACCCTTTTTAGATATTTTCTTTTATGATAAATAGACTACTATTAAATATAATCATATATGATGTGTAATCATGGAAAACATCTGGAGTGTTCATGATTCCCTATCACAATATTCCTCACACAGCACCCATATAATATACTATTCAGCATCAAAGGACTATTTTAAACTACTCTACCCAGAACTCAAAAGACTGGACAAAAAAGAACTTCACAAACAAATTGACATTAAAAGCATCGAATACGTTCAACAAGATCGAGACTACCTAAAAGATCTGATACAATATAAGCAACACATATCCAGCCAAGCCCCGAAGACTTAACAGAACCTTTTTTATATCTAAAAAATCAGAGTTTAAAACAGATTTCTTTTTAGCCCATGAAATGCACTCGTGTAATTTTTATTTCAATTTGACATTAATAATATAAGATGACTTTCTCTATTTTCCATTCGTCGGTGTACTTGTATTGTTCTTACCAAAACTCGGTGCTCTCTAAGAGGTTTTGAGGCCATAACTCTTTTGGTGCATTTTTCTTTATTTCGTCGATGTATAACTTGTACTCGGTGGACATTGTGTATGTCATGTAGTTGTATTGGTCTATCAGCTTGGTTACCGTGTTTCCTCCGCAGATGTCTTCAATAGTTTTGATGGTTTCCATTTCGTTAAGGTTGGTGGCAGCACAGGATTCAATGAGATTATGGAGTTCTAGTTTCATTTGGGGAAGAAACTTCATCACATAGTTTTCAGCGTAGAAGAGGTTTGGATCTCCCATAATGCCCTCCCTAATTTTCCTATCCCACATGACGAAAAGATCAGGAAGTATCACGTGAGCTATTTTTGATGCATCCGTTGACTCGTACCTACCAGCCTCATTAATGGTTGCGAAGGCGTTCATCATATTTTGAATACATATGTGGTTGTTTCTCTTCATCAAGTCGATGCTGTAAAAATCATTGTCTTAAAGGGTGGTTGATTTCTTCAAAATTGTCTGAATATGCTTTTTTGAATAGTTTCTTTGTTCCTCTGAAATGGTAGTTCCATCTTCGTATAAATTTGAATAGTTCATCACTTCTTCTTTCGGTAACTTTGGATGGTTCCATAGTTTTTCGTTTTTCTTTTTCATGAATTCGTCATAATATTTTGCCCTTGGTTCATGTTTGTAGAACGCTCCCAATGCGAGGAAAAGCATTCGATAGTCCATATACTTTAGTACTTTATTAAACGTAAAAGATATGCGATTTATTATAACTCTTCTTTAATCTAACCCAATTATTCTTCCTAAATACGACTTGAAAATATATCATCACAAATTATAAATCAGGGCGTTTCCGATAGACAATCTCTAGTCCAGTTCCATGTATCCAAAACCCTGTTCCATTCCAACACAGTCCATAAGATCCAATAGTGCCAACATCATAAGTCTCCAACACCTTTACTGTACTCCCGATATCAAGTTTTGATAATTTTTCCTCTTCTGTGTCAAACACCCAATAATAACCTTCAACGAACTCGATTGTTCTCATATCATTTAACGAAACGTTATCATACATAATTTTTATAATTATTTCACCACTAATTGGCATAAACTTGAAAACTTCATTCCCGTGACAGCTAACAAACTCATTTCCATTCCATGTTAAACCGGATGGATGAAACTTCTTTCCTTCAGGTGGGTCGAGTACATCGATAACTGATACATTATCATTAATTGTCATTTTAAATAAAAACCGTGTACCACCTTCCCATGAACGAATAGGATCAGGACCTATCGTTCCCGTGGACCAAAGGTATTGCCCATCCCATGCAACAGCATCTGGACAAGGAGCAGGATGAACATATCTATTAACCACTGCAACCCGTCCACCAATATCTTCTAAACGAAATACTTTACCTAATTCGGCGTTGGATGGCTCCTCAACAGCCCAAACATTTTCACCATCGTAAGCTAATCCGGTGGCATGGATTTTGGGATTTTGCACATTTATTCTAAAAGAGGTAAAGCCCATATTTTTTCCATTGATTAAAAGTTTTGCATCGATTTTTTCAGATCCTTCCTCATAAAATCTTAAAGTAATATTTGAATAACCTTTGGGATTAATTTTAGATACAGATAATCTTTGTCCAAATTTATTAATCCATTCAATCATCGAATCATGATATTGAAAGATGTCTTCATTTAATTGAACGATAAATGATGTTTGTTCACCTAATCCAACTTTTCGTATCAGAGAAGATAATGGAAATACTTGCCATTTATTAAGATTCAAATTTGCTTGGATACCATGATCGAGTCTTTTATTTGAATCATTTACTTCGACATTATCAGACGAATACACCATATCAGTCGTTTCAAAGTATAGCGTATAATTTTCAATAGGTAGATATTTAAATTCATAATATCCCGATGCATTTGAATAAGTAACGTGATTCCCCGGTTCAGCTCTAATTTTGGCAAGTAAAAGGTGTGAAGAATATACATCATATACAAAACCATACAACATATTTTGACTTTTATTTAATAGGAAAATACCTCCTCCATATGTTCCTGCAATAATGACATCGTTATTAGAGTCAAGCAAATTTACATATTTGTTCGTTAATCCATCTGTACATATTTCCCAGTTCTGTAAATCTAAGTTAGTTCTGTAAATTCCATCCCAATTTCCTATCCATAATCCATCATTATAATTAATTGATCGAATATATTTTGAATCAAAAATATCACTAATTCTCCTCCATGAAGATCCATTGTTATTACTAACATACACCCCCTCCGATGTGGAAACATAAAATTGACTACAATTTTCATCTATAATAAAATCTAAAATACAATTCTCATATAGGTCGTCAGATAATTCAAGCCAAGTAGTCAAATCTGTACTTATAAATAAACCACATAACGTGCCGATATAAACCTCCAAACCATCCTGTATTTTAATTTCAATGTTAGTTATGAATTTGTTTGGTGAATTTAATTCTCTCCATGTTTTACAACCATCATTACTTATGAGTAAACCCTCTCCATAAATCCCAATTAAAACTGACCCGTTTTTTAATGTATTAATTGAAGATACATATTTATTTGTAATAACACTATTTACTTTATTCCACATATTTCCTTTATCTTGACTTATATAGAGGCCTTCCCATACAGAGCAAAAGATTCTATTATCATCATATCGGTCTATGTGGAGTGATTGAACATATTGATTTGACCACTCTGTAGATACCTTATCCCATGTTATTCCAGAATCTCTTGTGATGTGTAAACCATCACCATATGTACCCGCAAATATGGTTTGGGAGTCGTTAGGATGAATTAAAGCTGTACTTATCAAACTGACAGGAAGTTTATTGTTAATACTTTTCCAAGTCAGCCCTCCATCGCTGCTCCTGAATAAGCCGTTTCTTTCGGTTCCTACATATATGAAATTAGATGACTCGTTTAAACAGATGGAATTAATATTATATTCATGGAAAAATTCTAATTGGCTCCAGCTTAATCCGCCGTTTTTAGATAGATATAATCCTTCTTTACCAGCCAGCCAAATTTGATTAAATTCCTTATTTATAGTAAAAGTACGAAGTTCTTCCTCAAATAATGTCTGCCAATTTACGCCTCCATCCCTACTGTAAAACAACCCTTCTTGAAAACCTACGAATATTTGATCGGAATTCTCGTGATTTATTTTAATTTCTCTACCTGCGCTTGTTTTAAGATCGGATCTAGTCCATGTCTTACCCGAATTATCAGACCAGGATAATCCTTTATGATATGTGTTAACAAATAATTTACTAATATTGTTAGGATCGACAGTTAAATAGTTAAAACCACCACCATGAAAATCTGGAGATATTTGAAACCATTTTCCATTAGAATATTTATATGACGCCGCTGAACCAACATATAATGTTTCATTTATATACTGCATAGTTGTTATTTCATTAAAAAAATATTTATTATTTTGTTCTATTTTTTCCCAACTATTACCACCGTTATCTGAATAAAATATATCACATTGATCATGCCCTGTACCTACAAATAAAATGTTGGAATTATTATAATTAATAATTACATTAATGTAAGGATTTTCTATACCGTCATTTATTGAAACCCAAGTATCGCCATGATCATTACTTTTAAAAACTCCTGCTCCAAAGGTAGCTACGTATATTGTTTTTGAATTATTACCAATTGTTATGCCTCTTATACATCCACCATATGGCCCAATTGGAATCCATTTATTATCATTAAGGTCAGTTAGGGTGGAATCATGTAATATTTTGGGTTTATTTACCCTAATATTATCAATATGATAAACATCGTTTTCTTTTAGTAATCTAATTTCATGTATTCCAGCATCCCAAAATCTGTGGCTATAAATTCCATTTTCATCTGTTTTATAATATTTATCATTTATTTTAATAGTAATTTCATTAATAGGTTTCTCTTGATACAATATTTTAAAATCAACCCTTTCTCCAACGTAACATATCTTTTTATATGTTATGTTTAATGACCTAAAATCAAACCCCGAATTTGATACATTATTATATTCAGTTATATTCATATTGGCAATACTATTATTTGTATCATTCAGGAATATTTCTTTATTAATCTCATCTTCATTTCTGAAATTAAAACTAAAATATGAAAACATTAAAAATACTATGATTATTGTAGAAGCAATTATTCCACTGTTTTTTTTATAATTCATTGATAGTAAGTTCATATCATTTTATAAAAAATTTTCTAAAAAAATGACTAGATCATTAATAATGGCCTTAATCATCATACAGGAGCAAAGTGGAACATAGTTAATTTATCATTCATTTAAAAAAAAGAGATTGGTATTTTATTTTTCAAGATATGCTTTGTTGTTTACTACTGAAATCTCGACTTTGTCTTGAAGGTCTCTGGCATCTATTCGTTTCTTGAGCTGTGTACGGAGATAGTTAGCGTCTTTGCCCTCAACCTCTACCGTTACCAAGTTATCTTCTGATTCTAGAAAAGCGTCTATGATCGGGTCGTACTTGCTTCCCTTCCTGTATTTTCTTGAGGGTTTCTTATCAACAGGAGAAAGATCGAAACTGACATCACTCATGATGATCAATTTTTCATGCATAATACGCTTAATAAATTTATTCATCATGTCTATCGTCATATTTTCCTAAGGTAAAGATTTGTTAGTAGGTTTGATGATATGTTTTCTCATTTTTTTTTCTATCTTATTATAAAAATTCATTTAGGAAACTTCTAATAAAAAATACATGCATGATATGGATGCATGTGCGCATTTTTCATATAGTTTCATGTGGGCTAATAAAAAATAAAAAAAACAGGGTAACCATAGTTTGAGATGCGCGTGTTGGTCTCACGCTCTATGAATAATAGGAGAATAATTGGACCTTCTTCGTTCTTTTTATTTCCCCAATTCTCTTTTTCATTGTATCGTTGTAAAGGCTATTTGAAAAAAACATCATCGCAGATTCTTGACAAAATGGAGTATCATCTTTAAAGGTGAAATTCATCAATGCCTTTAATTTTTTATAATCTTGTTCAGTAGAATCTTTCCTTCTTTTCATTATACCAAAATGTGGCTTAGAGTCTAATGAAATATAATAAACTACTTCAATTGCCAATTCAAGAGCTGTGGGTTGTTCTACATTAAAACTTTTCAACAAAGCACGATAGTTTTTTCCTGAAACGGTCTGTAAATCGTTGTGTTGAATGTATTCTTCATCGAATACTACTATGTCGAAATGACCTCTTCTAACCCTAAGTGAAGGTGTTTTCTCTTTGGCTTTCTTAAATTGATTTTCTGTATACTTCTGGAAACCAGTCCCTTTCATATAGCATCTAAAAGGAGTTGGATACTCATGATGAACTCGAGTGACTTTTTTCTCATCTTTGGTTACGGACCATAATGAATTTTCAGATTCTAATTCGTCTATTAGTATTTTTGCTAGTTCTGTGTGGATGTCATGTTCTGAAAAGAATCGATATGGATTTTCATTGAATTTATTCCCTATTTGTATGTCTAGTTTTGTTAAAAGGGACATATTGTAGGATAATAGATTTAGCTTTATAAAATTTTCATTAATGAGACTCACAATTGCACGCGCGTGGGCAGCAAAGCAATCTTGAGAAATATCTTTTTAAAAAATTAAAACCTCTAACTATTAGTTACAAGCTAATTCCGCCCTCAAGGAAGTGAGATTTCTCTTTATGACAAACGATTTATCAGATAAATTTGAATTATCACTACGAGAATTCAGTACTCACATGATTTTCATCATCGAAAGATTGCTCGGGTCACAAATCATTCCTTTCTCATAATATGTTTTTATGATAAAACCCTCTATCCCATAGCAATCGGCTTGTTCGCCCTTTTTTCCGTAATTGAATAGACTGCTAGGGCTGTTGCCCAGAACCTGTCGTCGTGTGTTCCTTGTGGGTGGCTGTACTGGATCTTGCCTGTTTTGGCTAGTTGATAGGTGGGGGTGTTAAGTTCGTTGAGTAGCTCGGGGTCGTATGGTATGTGGAGTAGTGGTGTTAGGGTCTGGGGGTTGCCTTCGCTGCTTGTGCATCCCTGTGGGCATGTTGTCGTCCATTCGCCTTTCATGGTCTCTATGTAGCCTCTCCAGTTGCACTGGGGGCACTCGGCCGTCCTCATGGTTTCCTTGAGGGCTGTGGCCATCGTCTCTTTGTTGGTCTCGGTGAATGTTACGCCTTCGACGTTTCTGACTCCGGATCGCTTCATGTCCTCCACTATATAATCGCCTACGCCGGTCTGGTCGCAGGTTATAGAGACGAGTCTGTTCCAGTTGTCCTGGAGGCGTTTGATGTACCCGATGACAACGCCGTAGGGCGTGTCCAGCTTGAACTGGTGGCAGTGCCTGAGGTGGAGATGGTCTCGTTTACCTTCTACTACTGCTACGACGCTGTGGTCTTGTTTCTTGCCGAAGTCTACGCCGGCGTAGAACCTGCCTCTGTGCTGTTTCTCTGCGCTGTAGTATCTGAGGGCGGTGTCTTGGCATAGTGCTATGAGGCTGGCTGGTAACCATCTGTCTGTGTCCTCGGTCCACTCGCAGAGCATCTCGCGTTTCCAGCGGACGAGGTCGCCGGCGAGCTGTTGCCTTATCATGTCGACGAACTCGGGGTTTAGAGGACCATTCGGCGATATGGCCTTGGTGTAGTCTACGATGTGGGTGTTGAACTTGCTGTACGCTTGGTCGTGGAACATCTTATGGAAGACGCTGTCGGTGTTCCAGGGTGTGGACTCTGCTATCAGGTACCCGTTGGTGGTGTTTAGGGTGAAAAGTACGGCGGAGTAGAGGTCCTCGTCGTCCCTGATGAAGTTGCATTCCATGAGGTAGACCACCTTGGCTGTGTGGCCCCTGATGGTCTCGGGGATGGGGGACTCGGCGAGGATCTGGCTGCCGTTCCTTAAACGGATAACCGTGCGGAGTATGTTCCTATTGCCTATGACGTAGTCGAAGAACTTCTTGTCGTTGGATTCCATGCGTCTGAGGTGCTGGTGAAGGGCGTTGAAGGCGATGTTCTTCACCTGGTCTAACTTTGGTGCGGTCACAAGGATAACCGAGCCCGGATACCTGAAGGCATAGTGGAGCAGCTTCGCCATGCCGTTGAAGGTCTTTCCGGTCTGGCGGGCCATGAGGTTGGCGATGAAGTGACCGTCGTCTCTCAGGAATGGCCAGACGTATTCGAAGGGTTCGTAGTGGAGCCACTTCCTGCAGAACTCGACTGTGTCACTCGGGAGGGTCCTCGGCGATCTCGTAACCGAGCGCGTCTTCTCCTCTCTTCTCTGCAAGCTCTCTTTCTTCTTCCTCCAGCTCCTCAACTTCCTGCTCAAGGTGCTCTACCTCGACATCTACGACTAGGCCATAGCAGACCTTGATCGCCCTAATGAGTACGGACATGGCCTTCACCTGGATTTCCTCGACGCCCTCAGGGTCCGAGATCATCTTATCGCACTGCCCGACGACCTTCTCAAGGCGCGTTATGTAGTTCTCCCGCTTCTTAGCCGGGTCAATGCGGACTCTGCGAGTCGAAATGTGGAGCCGAACTCGTTCGACTCCATCACCCTGCCGCTCCATCGCCTCCTTTTCTTGAGCTCCCTTATGACTTCCAGCATGAGTCTTAGGTCTCGATTCAATGGAGACACGTTTTTCCTGATCATCCAGAAGGCATCTCTGGTCGTCTGGTTCTCTTCTCCGGTCTTCAGCCACTCCTCTAGTAGCCTCCTCTCGTTCTCAGTGAATATGTAACGCCGCAAAACCGCACCTCAACATTGCTCATTATAGGTATCAAACGATACGGCGTCAGTGCCACTCTCCCTGCCATTTTCTAACTATTATTGGTCGTGTCCCTCCGTCCAGTCTCTGCACCAGTAGAGGTACGCCTTCGTCTGAGCCAAGATGCTTATAATCTGCAGGCTCCATGCCAGGCTCCCCGTGTCGGCGGAACCGATCCACTTCACGAAATCTGTCTTCTTTAGGTACGGAGTCTGGACCCGGGCTAGACGCCGGTAGTAGTGGCGGTCGACGCCCAGCAGCGCCTCGTGGACGCCGGCGAGCCCCTCGGAGCTGAGACTGGTGAGCGTCCTCTCGTTGTAGCTCCTAGACGCCAGCAGCGGCGGGTTGAAGCCCAGCGCCTTGAGCCTGTTCACAGCCTCGACTATTTTCTCGGTGGGCTCCTTGACGAGGATCTTCTTCATGCCGGCTCTCTCGGCGAAGGGATTGTACTGGGCCATTACTGCCATGAGTTCGACATGCCGGCGGCCCGTAAGTCGCAGCGTGTCCTTGACGAGCTTGACGCCGAGACCTATGGTCCTGTACTTAGGGTGGACGATGACCCGGCTGATGAGCGTCCACTCCTCGTTGAGCTCCCTGAGATATGGCCTATAGCCTACGGCCTTCACCCGCCCCGATGCCGTGGGAGTCGGGTATGTATATGCTATTACGCCGATGAGCTCGTCCCTGAGCTTCATGGAGAAGAACTTGTGGGGCGCGACGACCCTGTGGGTCCTGTAGTGGAGGTACGCGAGCCTCATGTAGTCTTCTTTGGTCGACTCCTGGACGGTGACGTCCCGGGCGACGGTGCAGCGGGCGGTCTCTACGTTTGAGTGGTATCGGATGCTGATCTCGCTACCCCAGCTTTTATGTATGTGGATGCTGGGGCTCAGGTCGTCGAAGAGGTCTGTGTGGGTGGTGGCCACGATGAGTGTGGCGCCGCTGTGTCGAGCCATTTTCTGGACGTTGTATGCTACGATCTTGGCGGTCGTCCTGTCCAGGGTGCTGCAGAACTCGTCGCACAGCCAGTAAGGTCTACCCAGGTCTAGCAGTTGGGCGATCTTGAAGCGGTACCGCTGTCCGTCGCTCAGGTGACTTGGGCGTCTGAGGAAGAGAAACGCGTCGTTGAGGCCTACCTTGCTGAGCAGTCGGAGGGCGCTCTGGAAGCTGTTGCCTACCAAGTCTATGATGGGTCTGTCCTCTGGGGCTTCCAGCTCAGCCATTGTGGCGGCCTCTTCGCCGAGGTCATCCCTGAGGGCCCGCAGCAGCACCGACTTGCCGCTGCCGCTGTCCCCTGTAATGTAGACCACGTCGCCCATGGTTAGCTTGACCTCGAAGTCTTTGTAGAGTACGTGCTCCTGCTCCTCGTCGACGCCGAGCCCGAAGGCCTCCGCCACCTCGATGGTGCGCTCCGTGAGAGGCGTCTGGGTCTTGAAGTTGACGTCGTAGACGTAGCAGCCCCGCTCCTTGTCGTACCGCCTTACTCTCCTTCCAATTCTGACCCGAGACACCGTTACTCAGCGCCTTTCCTCTTGAGATGTTGCTTGTACTGTCGCCTGATTCCCCTTCGGGCTCCCCGTTTCCTGTACCAGTAACCGGCGACGGGGATGGGGCCGCCCACGACCTTGAAGGTGGGCGCCGAGGAGCCGATCTCCTCCCCCGCAGCCAGCTTCCTTATGGTCCACGTCTTCCCCATGATCACGATCTCTTCGGTGTCTACTTCCCTCATTCTGCTGACTTCCCCCAGACGGCTCCGACGATGGTTCCCACCACCAGCATGATGCCGTTGAATATGACGTCGTTCCAGGTCCCCATCCAGATCATGTGAACCACCTCTAAGAACACGAGGCCGACGAAGAAGAGCACCATGAGCCCTATGATGAGCACGAACCTATCGCTCGGCGGCTCCTCCTGGACGCGGACCCGGCGACCCTTGCCGCTGGTCTCCGCCTCCATCCTCTTGGCGGTGCCTCTCATGATGAGGCGCTTAAGCCACGACCACACGTACCCTCTCCTCCCTTCGTTTATACTTCCTGAGGCTCACCCGGCGACCCATTATCTGGACCTCCCGGATAGCCTTCATCATCTCATCCCGGGGCAGGATCAGGATCACCTCCTCAATGAGTTCGAGGGGAATCCTTGTGGCGCCCCACTCGTTGTGGACCTCCACGACGTCCTTCCCGATTATGAGCATCTTCTTCTTCCGGCCACTGCAGCCGAGGAAAAGCCCCCAGTCCTTGCAGAAGGCCTCCGGGTTCGCCTCGTGCTCGCTAAGCTGAGCCTTGATGTCCGAGGCGTCCAGCCACCGGACCATGATGAAGCTACCCCTTGGGAGCTCCCCGTTCTCAATCTCCTCGACGCTGATACGTTTCAGATCTCCAAACCTCCTCTCATATCCACACGTTCCTCAGGCTGTTGAGCCCGCTCTCGCTCAGTATCCTCATCTTGACCGCGAGGCTCATGCCGACATCGTCGACCGCCGGCGCTATCCTCGGCTCGTACGAGCCATCCGGCTTCCTAGCGGCCACCAAGTCAAGGTCGCAGACGTAGCCCTTGTCCGGCGTGTACCTGTGGACAGCCCTCACGATCTGAAACTCCCTCTGGTCTATGCCGTCCTTGAGGCTCGTCAACGTCACCTTCATGGGCGGCCTGTAACCGAGCTGGCCCCTCCCCGGGACGGTGACCCGCGCCGAGACCAGCGGGTCCTTCCGGTGTGCCACGATGTTGTCTGCGACGTACCCCGCGTAGTCCACGTCGGTGATGGTCTTGTCGACAAGCCGGAGAGTCCGTTTCCCGTACGCTGTCTGGCTCACCGAGTCGCTGTCCGCGCCTGCCTTCTCGTCGCGTATGAAACGGAGCTTGTCGATGAGGATGCCGCCGGTGCCTATGCCGGCGCTGTGATTAGCCTTGATCTGCACCGTGTCGACTATGGGCCCCGGGTTGCCCGTCTTCGAGAAGGCGCTAATGTTGACGCTGTACTCCACCCAGCTGGCGGCGGCGCCCTTCGAGACACCGGTCTTCTCATAGTAGTCTGTCACCCAGACGCTGTTCCTCCACAGCTTGACGTCGAAGTCGTCGATGCTCAGCGTGGCCCCGTACTTCATGTAGAACTTGATGCAGTCGAAGCCCGAGATGTCCAGGTCCGGGAAGTTGAGTCTCATCCTGTACTGGGTGCCGCCGCCGGTGAACTGGAACTTGACGCTCGCCATGCCGGCCTGCTTGTCGCCGGCGTCGCTCTGGGGGTAGTTGGCGTCGGTGGGGTCGGGGCTGCTCCATCCCTCCGCCGACTCGGTCAAGGCGTCCTGATCCGCCGGGCTGCGCTCCTCCTCGAAGACGATGACCCTGACGTCGTTCACCAGCCGTGGGCTTCCCTTGATGGATTCCTTGACCTGGATCTCCAAGATGTTCGCCGTGTTGCCGTCGCTGCCGTCACTGATATTGAGGCTGCATGTGAAGGCCCCGTACTTCTTGAAGCGGAGTGTGCCGCCGGGGTCGACGTAAAAGTTGGCGCCGGTCTCGCCCGACGCGAAGGTGGCTGTCTCGGCCAGCTTCTCCAGGAGTGCCCAGGCGCCCTCCGCGTTGAACTTGTTGACGATGGAGCGGTTTGTGGTGTCCTTGTCTTGGTAGAACTCCGTGCCCGACTGGTCCATGACGTTGTCGATGATGGCGCTGATCTGTGTCGCCGAGGTGTACTCCTTGGTGAAGGTGCGCTCGTGAAGGATCTCGCCAAGGTCCTCGCACACCAGCTGGACCACCGGCTCGTCGGGCTCCCCCAGCGCCACGCGGTCGATGACCCTGGCCGTGATGAGCTTGTAGACGAGGGTCTCAGACTCGGCGCCCAGGTACATCATGACGATGTTACCGGAGGAGGTCCTGGCGGCGCCGCTGAGAGGCTCCTCCACGTAGAGCCTGTACGCCTCCTCAGCTATGAGCACCCTCGAGACCACGATGGGTTCGTCCACGTAGCAGGTGGTGTAGCTGCTGTACCCGCCGCCGGTGTGGACGCAGCCGAAGGTGAGATCATGGATGTCCAAGGTAATAGAGCCGAGAGTTCCCGAGATGCCCCCATCGTACTCGCCGTCGACGTATAGCTCGATTTCATCGTTCGCCGGGTCTATAACGCCGACGACGTGGTGCCATTCTCCGTCTGCCACGGTCGCGTCCGAAACGTACTGCCGTGTGTTGGCGGCGTCGTCCTTGACGTAGAGCCTGACTTTGTTAGAGCTCCAGTTGAACTGGATACGGTTCCAGTTGGCGCCGATGGTCTTCCCGAAGCCGCAGATGACGCCCGACGCCCCGGCGCTGGCCTTCACCCAGAACGCGATGCTGATGGCGCCCGTGGCCGTCACGGTGGTCGTGAACCCGGTGTCTAGGCGGCAGCTGCTCCCCGCGAGGAAGTAGAGGCAGTGCCCGTGTTTGCCGCCGCTGTTCCACGTCGCGTTGACTATGCCGCTCTGGTGCCTGTTCCGGCTCAGGTCATACGCCTTGGAGCCCAGGTTCTCGTCGAGGCTGTACCGCCGCTCGGTTACGCCGAGCAGCGGATCATTAAGCATGGCTAGCCTGAGGCCGCTCACAGCCGACGTCGTCACGAGGTCGGCGACCAGCTCCAGCAGCTCCTCGGGGATAAGCGGCGGGTTCTTGAGTATCACAGCATAATCGTAATCGATCATGGCCGTCTGGTTCGGCGTGTTGCTCCGGGCGTAGAGCTTGACATATTTGACGGTCTTCCCCGCCGCGAGTTGCAGCATCTTGGCCTCTAAGCCACTCGGGGCGTCCGTCCACCCCGAGGTCGTGGTCGAGGCGTCAGTGTACTCAACCTCCACCTTGTACTGGGGCGATGTGCCGCGGCCCCGGAGGCGAACCCTGATCAACGGATAATCGTCGGTGTCCAGACTGAGACCGCTTACGTCGCGTCTCCACCCGGCGCCGTTCACGGTGCCGCCCTCGGTGACCTCCATGACTGCGTAGTCGCCCGAGGCGTCGCCGGCGTTCCCGAAGCTCTCCGAGGCCGCAGACTGGAACTTGACCCAGAGACTGCTCCTGAAGCAGTCGTCGAGGAACCCCGGCTCCTCATAGATCTCCACGTGGCACTGAGCCCAGCCCGGCGTCGGCACTAGCCGCCCCTCCTCATGGTCTCCGCCAGCCGGGGCCCGATCTCCCTGAGCCACTGGTCCATCTCAAGCGGGTTCCGCGGCTGCCTCTCGAAGGTGACGAATACGGGCCCGAGCCGCGTCTGCTGCGTCGGCACCACATGCTCGCCCCGGTGCAGCAGGTAGAGCCCCGTATGAGTGACCGGGCCCCCGGCCTGCATGCTCTTGATCCGGGAGTAGACGAGGGCGCCGGCGGCCAGCGCCAGCGGTATCACCCACCAGTTCCCCGTCAGCGTCACCAGG
>Ga0265594_1001516_pt1 | contig 17917 bp, 15 predicted proteins | sample saktaG_11_FD_190147 | JGI IMG/M metagenome (GOLD analysis project Ga0265594, IMG submission 190147) | Saline water microbial communities from Sakinaw Lake, British Columbia, Canada - sak_2011_5_24_80m | ecosystem: Environmental > Aquatic > Non-marine Saline and Alkaline > Saline ... | reverse complement strand
CGTTGCTTTTTTCCCTCATGATACGGGAAAAAAGCAACGTCCCTGTCCCCTTCCCGGCGCCAGTAATATTTTATGCTTCCTGATGGGTGTACCGTTCGATCCTGAATTGCAATAGTGTTGTTGATATAAAACCGGTTCGGAACCCGTTTGTCATCAATTACTTCACCTAAAAATGTGTCGCCGAACAACCAGAGTGTTCGTTTCTCATCAAGTACAACGGACGTCGCCGCATCGGCTCCCAGCCAGCCGCTTTCATTGGCTTGAAACAGTTTATCATAGATAGAATCAATTTCAACCGAGACCAGTTTTACGGGATAATCGGCCGGCTGGTTATTGCACTGAGTAAGTAACTTGCCTGGAAAACCTAATACAATCATTGATGCAATAAGACTGAGTTTTGATAATGAAATATTAATCATTGTAACATTTCTCCTCTTTTTAAATTATAACTTCCCAACAGTCCCGACGGCATATTCAAAGAGAGATTATTACAACCCACTGTAAGCTTCATACTTACATCTTCCTCTTTATATCGGAATATCATTCTGCCGGCTCATCGCTCGATACTTTGCCGGCGAAATACCATAGAATTTTTTAAACATGCTGTAAAAACGACTGAGGCTCTGAAACCCAAGGTCCAGTGCCACTGCCAGGATTTTTACATCGGTTTCGACGATCTGCTTAGCCGCCTGCTTGATGCGCAATTCGTTGATGAATTCCGTCGGCGTTTTATCCAGGTATTTGCGAAAACACTTGCAGAGATGCTCCTGCGAACAGGGTGCCAGTCGCTTCAGGGCTTTCAGTCCCGCGGCTATATTTTCGGTTTTATTTATCTCCGTACAGAGCCGGTCAAACCAAACCGGACGTTCATAATCAAAATTCGGCGATTCGGTTTCCAGAAAAAAACGAGTGAAAATTTCCGCCAGCATTATCTTGATTTTCAAGCGAGCCAAATCCACCGACGTATTTTGTAGCGCATTCATGCGAATCAACCGTAAGGCCAGTTCTTCTGTCTCCAGCAGTGAAAGTTTAAACACCGGCGATGTTACCGGTCCCGTATATTTCCGCAAGAAATAATCATTACCCAGGTAAGCGCTTAAATCCAGGAGAAATTCGAGTTTAAAGGCCACATTGACAAGCTCACAAGCGGATCCGTCCAATTGCTCAAAACCATGAATGTCGGTAGGCCTGATAAACACCAGCGTTCCGGTCCGCAATTCCTGGCATTCACTGTTGACCAAATGCTTTATCTTGCCGCTGATAACCAGGAAAAATTCGGCAAATTCGTGAGTATGCAGAGCCGTGGCGTCACTCGTTAAGGTGTGATACCGCAAATCAGGACCGGCATGAATGCTTTCCGGCTTCCGCACAACATCCCAGGCGAGACGATGAAAGGTAATTTTGGCGCCGGCGGGAATTGCGAGGAAATCATCTTTTGCCAGGGCAATGGTTTTCATAATGATAATATAGAGCAATATCTTGATAATATAAAGGCATATTTCCTCCAATATCCAATTTATTTATTGAATAATATACAGTACATTTCATATGATGAAGAAGATTAAGGAGTAAAGAGTGACCGGCAAAGAAATCGTATTATCTGCGTTCAACAGGCAAAAAACCTCCCGCGCTCCCTGGGTGCCTTTCGTGGGTTGTCACGGCGGCTTTCTCGTCACCGAACCGGCCGATAAATACCTGCAGTCAGGTGAATTAATTGCCAAAGGCCTCAGAAAAGCTAACGAACTATATCGGCCTGACGGTTTGCCAATAATGTTTGACCTGCAAGTAGAAGCTGAAGTATTGGGTTGTAATCTGCATTGGGCTGTCGACGTACCGCCATCGGTTTCATCGCACCCGCTGGATTCACTCAACAGTAAAACCATTGCCGATTTGCCGAAATTCGATATTGCCAGGGGCCGTTTCCCGGAAATCGCTAAGGCTATAGACATTATCAAGAATGACTTTGGGAAAGACATCGCTCTCTACGGCTTGATTTGCGGCCCTTTTACATTAGCCCTGCACCTGCTGGGCAACGAAATCTTCCTGGAGATGTATGACCACCCCGAAACAATCAAAGAATTAATGACCTACTGCGCCGACATCGGAAAGCAAACCAGTGATTTTTACCTGGAAAACGGTGCCGATATTATCGCTGTCGTTGATCCCATGACCAGCCAGATTTCACCGGAACATTTCCGGGAATTCGTCAGCCCGGCGTTAAACAATATCTTCGACCATATTCGTTTTAAAGATGGTTTATCTTCGCTGTTTGTCTGTGGCGACGTGGACCGCAATCTGGAATGTATGTGTGAAACCGCCTGCGACAATATTTCCGTCGATGAGCAAATTTCTATCCCAAAACTCAAACTGTTGGCCCAGAAATACAATAAATCCTTTGGCGGAAATTTGAAGCTAACCGTGGCATTACTGATGGGCGATACAGATGATTGCCGTCTCGAAGCCATCCGCAACATCGACGAAGGCGGGAATGTGGGATTTATCCTGGCGCCCGGATGTGATATTCCATATAACGTCCCCGAAAAAAATCTTCAGGCCGTTGCGGAGATGATTTATGATGATTACAAACGAGAAGTTGCTAAGAAATCCTTAGCGGCCAAAGAATTTAACTTTGATCATATTCAATTGCCCGATTATGATAATTATGAGGGAATTATTCTCGATATTATCACGCTTGATTCCAGCTCCTGTCCTCCCTGTCAGTATATGGTGGAAGCCGCTTACAAGGCTGTTGCCGATCTGCCGATTAAAATCACTATCCGGGAACATAAGATAAAAAATGAAGAGGGCCTCGGGATGATGTATAAGTTGGGCGTTTCAAGTCTGCCAACAATTTGCATCGATGGCGAGATTACGTTCATTTCAATCATTCCGGATAAACCGACCCTGCAGGCGGCTATTCTTAAACGAGCCCGCCAAAAATCAAAATTGGCACAGGCGGAAGCCAAATGATTCCGATTACTCTGATCACCGGATTTCTCGGTTGTGGCAAGACGACTTTGCTCAGGCAGATTATTGAGAAAAACCGTTATCGGAAATTTGTATATCTGGTCAATGAATTCTCTCCCGCCGATGTGGACGGAGCGCTCATTGCCGATAAAACAGCAGGTACTGTCACGATTCCCGGCGGCAGTATCTTTTGCAGATGCCTGGTCACTCAATTTGTCAGTCAACTCAACAAGATCCCTGAGCGGTTCGGTAGCAGGGATCACCCTATCGAACGAATTATCATCGAAGCCAGTGGAATAGCCGATCCAAAAGTAATTCGCAAAATGCTTCAGGAAACACATCTAAACGAAACTTACCGGTTACAATCGCTTATTTCGGTAATTGATCCACTGAGTTTTTTGAAATTGCGCCACACTCTACCAAATATTCGCTCTCAAATCGAAGCTGCTGACCTGGTTATCATAAATAAAACCGACCTGGTATCTCAGTCACAAACCGATCAGGCCGAAACTTTCGCTCGCAATATAAATCCGAATATGCAAATTTTAAAAACGAGCTACTGCAAGATGAAAACCAATATCCTCAATCAAGTTCCAAGTTCATTAAATGAGTCCGGTGATTATGCACCATGCAGAGATCCGCATTACGGTATCCTGCTGCTTCGCAATAAATCGGTAACTATTGATAAATTAAAGGCCGCTATAATACCAGTCTCTGATGATATCTACAGATTAAAAGGTTTTATTGTTACAAACAATGATATTTACTATATTAATTATTCAGCTTCCGGCTGGGAAGTGACGCTTGCGCCACAATCCGTTCAGGAAACCAGCGTATCGGTAATTGTCAATGGAGAATATCGCGAAAAGGTTGTTGAGCATTTCCAAAATTTAAATCTGCTATAAAACCATAAAACAAATAAAGGTAATCAGGAGTACACATGGCAAGAAATGAAGAACTGTACAATGCAATTTTAAAGGGTGATCGAAATACTGTTCAGACCATTTTTCAAGCGGTAATTGATCAGAATCAGGACGTCATTGAATTACTTGATGATTCTATGATTCCGGCAATGCGTGAAATGGGTGAACGCTTTTCCCGTAACGAAATTTATGTACCGGAAATGTTGATCGCCGCCCGCGCAATGCAGGCCGGCTTGACCTTAATCGAACCGATATTAGCTCAGAACAATCACAAATCTCCGGGGACAATAGCGGTCGGTACCGTCAAAGGTGACTTACACGATATTGGTAAAAACCTGGTCGTGATAATGTTGAAAGGCGCCGGTTATGATGTTATTGATATGGGAACCAACTGTGGCATTGAAAAATATGATGAAGCGGTATCTGCGGGCGCTCAAATAGTCATGTGTAGTGCCTTGCTGACCACAACCATGACATACATGGAAGAAGTGGTTAAGCATTTTAAGAATAATGCTGCAATCAGGGTCGTAATAGGCGGAGCGCCTGTAACTCAAAAATATGCTGATTTTATCGGTGCTCACGGCTACGGCCGGGACGCTAACGAAGCTGTTAAAATCGTCGAAAAATTAATCGGCGCCACGGCCTGATATTGATGTGCTTATTGGATTAATGCATCCCATCCATACATTTCTGCTCATTGGTCAGTCGAACATGGCCGGCAGAGGAAGCGTATCGTCAGTGAAGCCACTGAGTGATCCCCGTATTCTAATGTTTCGAAATAGTAATTGGATACCGGCGATTGAACCGCTTCATCGGGATCGACCGGAAGCCGGAATTGGCCTGGCAATGAGTTTTGCATCGGTATTATTAGACCACCATCCTGAGATTACAATTGGTTTAATTCCCTGTGCAGTTGGGGCAACAAGTATATCTGAATGGATGCCCGGCACGGAATTATATCAGAAAGCCGTCAGAACTGCTCGCAAGGCAAGCGCTTCACTCCAGGGTATTCTCTGGCATCAGGGTGAATATGATGCCAGTGATAAAAATCGCGTGAATGCATATGCCACATGTTTGTCAACACTCATTCAATCGATTCGCACTGAACTCAGAACGCCGGACTTAGCGTTCATTGCCGGTGAACTGGGCGATTTTATCGATACCGATAGTGGATTCCCCTATGGCTGCGACATTTCCGGAATTCTCAAATCCCTTGAACGCAGTATCTCGAAGTACGTCTGCGTATCCGCCGCCGGCTTGACCGACAAAGGCGATCGGCTGCATTTCAATTCCGAATCTTTACGAGAATTCGGCAAGCGTTATGCAGAAGAGTTTCTGAAACTATGTAATAAATAGGATTTCCAATGCAGAGAATCAGGGAATTACTGACGCAATTATACGGTTCTGAAAACGTTGGGTCTATATTAAATCAGATCGAAATTCTGCTTGATAATTATCAACGCAAATCAAAATCCTCATCTGCTTTTACAGAGGAATACGTCGCATTGATATGCTACGGTGACAGCTTTCGCTCATCAGGTAAGCCGTCCCTGCAAACACTTTATGAATTCCTTAAACAGTATTTGGAAGATGTTGTTTCCATAGTCCATCTGTTGCCCTTTTTCCCGTATTCATCGGATGACGGTTTCGCGGTAATTGATTATAAGCAGGTCAACCCCGAACTTGGTGACTGGATCGATATCGAAAACCTGGGCAAGTCGTACGGTTTGATTATTGACGCGGTTGTAAATCACATCTCGTCAAAAAGTGATTGGTTTCAGGGATATCTCAAAGGCAATCCCAAATACAAAGATTTTTTCATAGAAGTTAACCCAAACTTAGATCTCTCATCGGTTATCCGGGCACGTGCGCATCCTTTATTGACCACATTCAACCGAAATGGTAAAGATATTCAGATCTGGACTACCTTCAGTGCGGATCAGGTTGATCTCAATTTTCAGAATCCAAATGTCCTGCTCAAAATGCTGGATATAATCCTGTTTTATGCTTCCAAATCCGCCCGAATATTGCGACTTGACGCTATTGGGCATTCATGGAAAAAAGCGGGGACTACCTGTTTGAATTTACAAGAAGTCCATAGTCTGGTCCAATTAATTCGCGCAGTACTAAACATGGTTTTTCCGAATGTCCAGTTACTCACCGAAACTAATGTGCCGCATGAAGAAAACATACAGTATTTTGGCGACGGAACAAATGAGGCTCAACTGGTCTACCAATTTTCCCTGCCAGGTCTTGTCATTCACAGCTTCCTAACCGATAACAGCATTAAATTAAGCGAATGGGCTAAAACATTAACACTGAATTCTGATTACTGCACCTACTTCAATTTGTTAGCATCCCATGACGGAATTGGTATTCGGCCATTATTGGGCATATTGGATCAAACTGAAATAAGCAATCTTGTTAAAATCACGCTGGATCGAGGTGGATTTGTATCCTATAAAAATTCTGCGGATGGTCAAAAAGACCCCTATGAACTGAATATTACCCTATATGATATCCTGTCTGATCCCGGCCAGCCGGAAGAAATAAATATCCGGAAGTTCATAACCGCCCATGCAATCCTATTGACAATTCAGGGAATTCCCGCTATCTACTATCATTCTCTTTTCGCCAGTTCCGGTGATCATGACGCTGTCGTGATTACCGGTCATAACAGATCGATTAATCGCAAAAAGCTAAATCTTGACTATCTTGAACATGATCTCTCCACCTCACAAAACCGGGCTTCGAAGGTATTTGCTCAAATCAAGCAGCTGATTGGTATTCGAAAACGTCATCCGGCGTTTAATCCATTCTCTCCCCAGAAAATTCACTCCCTGTCTGAACAACTGTTTTGTGTTGAACGCACATCAAAAAACAGGAACGAAAAAATACTGTGTATTCATAATCTTTCAAATGAAATGGTTAAATTTTCCATTCCCAAAACCATCATCAGTAATTCTCCGGAATCAGTTCACGATCTTATTACGGATCGCCATGTTAACCTGCGGACGCCATTATCCCTCTCTCCTTACGGATTTATCTGGTTAAAAATATAACTTAGCAATGGTTCAAAATCTTGAGCCACTGCGATCTATTTTATCGATTATTGTCGTTTAAAACCGCACCCGCACGGTCACAATTTTTCGTGGCCCTGCTTCGATAACCAGACAATTATCCTTAATCTCCAGCCTTTCGCCCTGTAATTTATCCTCAGATAATTTGCAGTACTCAGCATATTGCAGGGATTTGTAAAATTTGACGGTTTCAGTCCGGGGTTGATCCGCTGGATTCCAAAGACGCATAATTAAACCGTCTCCATTTTCAGATGCTTTTACGGCTGACACAATAAGTTTATTGTCCTGTTGCTCAATAAAGGATTGCTGCGGTTTCCTGTCACCGGATAGTTTCGGATATCCAGAAGATATCTTCCCCGATTGACGGGTCAAAATGCCGGACTGCAGTTCGGTGGCAGTTTGTATCGCAAGCCTTTTATCCAATTCTCCTAAAAAGGGCATCAAGGCATAGTGATGACGGATTTCACCCTTTTCAAGACCGTCAGTCTCTCCGGCCGTATTGAAGGTACGTCGAAAAGAGCGCAGCAAAGTTACCTGCATAGTTCGTCGCCGGTCGTCCCGGACTCCACCCTCATGCAGACCGCCGCCCCCCAGGAATGCCAGACCGCGGGCTCCGCAGCCAATCGCCTGCAGGTGTAAAAAGGGTTTTTCCGTGAGATCCACTTCCTGCCAGCGGGCAGTCTCAGGATTTAATTTTATGTCCCGCTCCACAAAATCATAGGGCTGATGCGCCAGATACGATGACGCATCGGCGATATCCGTCGGTAACAGCAGCCGCAGGCAGTGATCTTCGGCCTGATTGTCAATAACGGTTTCAATGTCAACGGTTTTTGAGGCTTTGCGCAGCGTTATATAATTTGTAATCGGCAGAGCAATTCGGGCGTCCGACCGTTTTTCATGCAGCCGGTCGTATTGAATTGGGACATTCATCTGAATAACCGCTTTGAAAGTCACCATTTCCGGTCCGTCATGAATAACGGATACCTGGACGTTTGATGCGGTTGATAGAACCAGTTCATCCGTCGCTGTGGGCGCATGAAACCAGCCGCTGCCAATTTCACTTCTATTCTCTAAAATCAATAAATCCCTGTAAATCTCTCCATTCGATTTATCAATTAATGTCAATGTTCCGTTACTTTCAATAGCAATCGCTAAATATTCATTTTCGGCGTTGCTCGGTCCGGTTCGTAGACTCCCCATTCGCCGGCAGGGAGTCGGGCAAGGTTTTACCAATATTGATGTAAACCCCAGAGCCGGCAGTTCAATCTCCGCGGCAATCTTGTAACGGGTGAATTCACCATCGCCAGCCTGATTATCAACCTGCGCAAAAGCCGTTCTTTCCTGAAAACGGGGATTAATAGATAAACGCTGATAGGGAATCTCGCTTCCATCCGAAGTATGCAGGGTAAAAGATTTTATATCCTGCGATCCGGCAAATCCTTCTGTGAAAACAGTTGGAAAATCAAGGGGCAGATCAACATTGAATTGCAGCACTTCTTTTCTTTTCCAGGGAACCGGATTTGCGATTATTACGGTAAATTCACGGTTTTCCTGTCCCAGTTCCTTACAATTCGCAGTCAGGTAGCCAAAGGCTTTATTGCGTAGTTGCTTACCTAAAACCCGGCACTGATCGTAACGATACATCATATCGCGATGCACCTGATCGATGGAGCAACCGCAGATGCTGTCATGGGCATGATTCAATAATAGGTTTTTCCAGGCGATTTTTAGGTAATTTTCAGAAAGATTTGCACCACTATCATTGGCCAATGTCATCCAAGGCTCCACCCAGCGTTCCAGCAGGTTCTGGCATTCATCATTGGCTGTTTTCAATCTTATGCGCGATGAGACACAATTAGGAATCAGCCAGAGATAGGGATTGCGGTTTTTTGAGGGTTCGCGTAATTCACCTTCCCGTATGGGGATATTCCCGGCGTTTGCTTCGGCATCCCTAAAAAACTCCGGCAACGTGGAATGTTTCGCATTTACTGTTGGCATGACATCATGAATCATTTTAATAAAGGCCGGTGCATCCCTGGCTGGTTTTTTATGATCGAGAGAATCAATCAGGCATAATGTCGTACCGCTGGTGCGAGCCACTTCGTGCTCGATATACTCCTTGAGACTCTTTTTGGCTAAGCGCAGTGCTTCTGCTCTGTCGGAATAGATATCGGCCTCCAGAAAGCCACGCGCCTGCATAAATGCGCCATAACCGAGGTGATCCTGAAGTTTAAACACAAAGACTGTGCTGCCGTCCGGCGCCTGCCAGTTGAAAAAGGCGGGGGTTGTATGTTCATTAGTGCCGCGCCCCAGCACACAATATTTCAGGTCAAAGCCATCATAAATCTGCGGCATCTGTGAAGGATGACCGAACATGTCGCAGGTATAAGCCACCGGCATGGGTTCAACGCCCCATTCATGACTGATCCGACGCCCGACTAAAAAATTACGCACAAGCGATTCCTCATCAGGACAGAACAAATCAGGCATGGTAAACCAGGGACCGATTAATATTCGCCCTTCCTTAATTAGTTTGCGAAGTCGAGCCCTATTCTCCGGTCGAATCTCCAGGTAATCTTCCAATACACAGGTCTGACCATCAAGGTGAAAATAGTCGAAACCGTTATTTCCTTCCATTAAATCCAGGAGATCATCAATCAATTCTACCAGTAACAAACGGAACTCCTGAAAGGGCCGGTACCACTCCCGGTCCCAGTGCGTTCCTGATATATAATGGGCTGTATACTGTTTTGGATTTTCAGTTATAATTTTATCATTCCTTTCAATATCTGACGGCAGCGATATTAGTTTATTTCTACTCTTTGAAAATGTCATATATTTAGTAAATTTCTTCTGCAATACAAAGGAGTTTAGCATAATGAAAAAGAGATATTTTAATCTGGAAAACGCGGATTGCTGGTTAAATTACCGCTATATCCAACCGCCACAGATTGCCTATTTTGTAACTACTGTTGATAAACTCGGCAATCAAAATACTACTCCGGTGACACTTGGCACCTGCATCGGAGCAAGTTTACCGCGAGATGATCAACCCGGCGAATACTATTTCAGTTTTTCATTGAGTCATGCAAATCTACCCGATAAAGGTAATGTTCTCGAAATACGCCACGGCTTCTACAATCTTGAGAAAGTTCCCGAATGTGTGATCAGCTTCATTCCGGCCAAACTGATGCGCCAGAGCACACTATCCGGATTGCCAATCCCCAGGGGAATCAGCGAATTGGAAGTAGCCGGACTAACACCACTCCCCTCTCGAAAAATCCGTCCCAATGGCATTGCCGAATGCCCGATCAACCTTGAAGCAACCGTTTTTCAGAAAACCAGATTAGGCCACTATTATACCCATTATCTCTGTAAAGTCATCGCTGTCAGTGTTGATGAAAATTTACTCTCAAAAGACCAATCGGGCCTGGGTTCGTTGGAAATTGATCCGCTTTTCGAAGTAAACATTCAGCGTAACAGTAACGATCAGCTCCGTTTATATTACGGACAAATGGACCGCAACAAAATTACCCGTACTGCGGATGATGTCGGTTGTCTGAAAGACTGGATTGGCAGTTTTGAACAGTGGATGGAGGACGAAGTAACCCGTGGTCGTATTACCAATTCCGAGCGGCGAGATATCCTGGATCTGAATCGGCTATGGCAAGCTAATCATGATCCGGATACGAATGGCGAAATTAAACGTAAATTAACCGAGCGGCTCCGTCAGATTGTCGCCTTATGATTCTCTTTTCCCTTTTCAAAAAACAATTTTCGATTCAACGTTTACTATTCTTCACAATTAGCGTTCATTAGCGGTTATTGATTCACTGCCTTAAACAGCGCCATAATATTTTCCGGCCGGATATCCGCCATGATATTATGCACCTGCTGAAACACAAATCCGCTGCCCTTTTGCATTATTTCAACCTGTTTGCGTACATGTCGGCCCACCTCTTCGGGAGATTGATGCGGCAAAATATCCCGGGTATCACATCCACCGCCCCAGAAACACATCCGGCTGCCGTATTTTTCTTTCAGTAATTTTGGATCCATCCCGTTGCAAGAAATCTGAACCGGATTCACAGCTTCAAGACCGGCATCAATCAGGTCATCCAGTAAGGGTTCAATTCCGCCGCAGGAATGCAGCATAATCTTGACGTCGGCTAACTCCTTTGTTCGTTTCCATAATTTTTGCTGATAGGGTTTATAATATTCCCGGTACATTTCAGTGGACATGAACGGACCGGTCTGTGTACCGAAATCGTCACCAAAGAGGATTACATCAATATAATCGCCAACCGCTCCTAACCATTTTTCTAAATTATTCAGATGCAGCTCATATAGTTTTTCAGACAGGCGTAATATTGCTTCCGGATAAAGCCCCATGTATGTCAGGTAATTATCCATCCGGTACAGATACTGGGGAATTTCAAACATATTTCCACCGAACAGGCCGACAATGGCTTTGTCGGTTGACTCCCGCAATTTCTCTGCCCCGGTGGTTAATTTCATTAAACCGTCTTCATTCAAAGCCAAATGACCTCCCGGAGTGGCCACTCCCGTCCACATAGAATACTTGAATTGTTCAGCCAGATCGCTGAAATCATCATGTTCAAAATCCCGGTCCGCCATAGGAAAATGAATATGCTCCATAAAGGGAGTTCCCTTTTTCTGAACTGCCAGAACCCGGCCATCATCAGCCAGCAGATACCAATCTCCTGAGCGTTCTTCAACGTTAATATACTGGGGAATTTTACAGGGAGTGCCGTCGGGTAAGATCCACTCCTTCCAAGCAGCGTCATCGAGCAGAAAACCACGTCCCATTTCAATTACATCCACTCCCAGTAATTCCATGATTTCCGGTTCTACGATGGCCAGCTGCTGAGGCATATCATAGACATAAATATCGCCGGAACTAATACCGAGATATTTCTTCAACCGGGCATAAGCCATGGCCATTATCCCCGAGGACCGGTGCCCTCCAAAATCAATGGGAATTCGATCTACCGGATCATGATTAATCGCGGCCAGAACGCGTTCACGTGAATTCATCATCACTCCACTATAATAAGGTTTTCGAATGAACTATAGCGGCAATATTTTCGACCATCTTTTGAGGATTTTCCGCCATGGTCACATTCCGACCAAACACGGTTCCGGCGGCCCCGGCCCGAACAGCCTCTTCAACCAATGTTAAAGCATCCCGGGGATCTTCGTACTTAGCCCCGCCCAGAACCAAAACCGGTACCTGTGCCTTGTCTACCAAATCTTTAAAACTCGCTACAGATCCGGTATAGGGAATTTTCACCGCATCAGCACCTAATTCAACCGCAATACGTGCCGATGCAATCAGGATATTCGCAAACTTTTTTGTCTTTGCACCATCTCCGACTGCCATGGGTTCGATAATCAGAGGCAGCCCGATTTTTCGACATTCACGGGCGAACATTGCGTTTTGCTCAATATTCAGCGCTTCAAATTCATCACTGTATCCGGTAAAATAATAAATCGTAATTGCCGATGCGCCCATGTTTAAGGCGTCATGGGCAAATGATGTGGCCTTCTTTTTGAAATTGGTCACCGGAAGAATACTACTCACATTGGAGTCACCCAAACGTGGCATATTCATCCAGTCCGCCCGGATAATCAGAGCCGGTGCGCCCTTGCCGGTAAACAGATCGGCCATACGTTGAGCAGTTCCAAAACTGACCAGGATACCATCGGGTTTACCCTCGACAACCTCTTCCAGAATCTTTCGTAAATTCATCACATTGGGAGTTGGGTCTGACATCCAGCCGTGATCGGCGGCTACACACACCGCCCTGCCATCATTTGGATTGAATAATCGGTTTAAGCGGGTTGTTTTTCCTGGGGACAATGACATATCTGACTCAATCTATTCTTTAGTATGGATATTATTAAAACAGTTACTAATCTTTTTCGCAAAACCGGATTCACTGAAGATGTTTTCTCTCAATAAAATACCGGAGAATCCTCCATTAAAAACATGATTTTGCATCGTTAAATCCGGAATTTCCGAACTGCGCAAAAGAACCGGAATATCAGCCCAGGCTCCAATTTCTTGTGTTGTTTCCGGTGAGCATTCCGGAATAATCAGCCCATCCGCTCCAACTTCCAGCATACAGGCCACACCTAATTTAACTGCACCGTCAAAATTCTTATCATTCACTTTTTCACCCACCATACACAACTCCACTATCAGGGGCAACGCCTCCCGATAAGCATCTTTTGCAGTGAGTGATATCGATCGTACATTCTCAGCCTCAAATTCATCATCCATGCCAATCAGATACCGAACTACAGTGGCTGATGCACCAACAGTCAGCGCATCATCAACACTGGAAATCAAAATCCGGTGAATTTGTTTGGCAGGCAGACAAAAACTTCTATCCCGATAATAATTCGTCCAATCCAGCCTGACAATTGGAGAAGCCCGATGCGAGCCACCCAGCAACTCGCCATAATGTTCTAATTGCCCGGGATTGACAATAATGCCATCACAAATTGTATTTATTTTACTAACTGTTTCCTTAAAATTCTCCAAACCGGACACAGCACCCACACTTGCTGTTATGGACGTATCAATAACCAGACTGCGATGATCGGTTGGATCGATTAAATCGCCCAGGCGGATTGTTTTCCCAATATTAATTTTCAAATGAGTTCTCCAATACTTTTCTTACTGTTCAACTACTTCGAGTACGAGATGATAAGACTTGGACTCACCAGCTTCCAGGTAGTGCAACGTTCCCATCTCCCGTTCGGCAATCCGCCCCTCCACATGACAATTCGCCGGTTCAATTCCCAAAACGTAAGTCCCTTCACCCGGCATTTTCCACTGTACCAATCCTGGTAAGGTTTTTGTATCCCAGGCAAGCCTGACAGTTAGCGGTTTTATTTCATTACCGACTGGAAATTCAGGTTGATGAATTGTAGCCTCGGCCCAATCATCCAAAGTGACCATATCTTCATGATAATAGACTATTTCAGAAAAATCTTTTCCCGGCTTTTGCCATCTATTATAACCATCGGGCTGAGTCACCTGATCCCGGACGGTCACTTTTTTAGAAGGCAACTGAAGTTGAGTCTTTTCGGTCAACAACGGAAATCCAAAATTAAAATGGTACAATAACATGTGTGGTGTTCTTTGAAATCCGTCATTCCGAACAATATCATTGATCAAAATTGTATTTTCACCGAGTTTACTATGGAGTGTACGAGTTAATGTGATATTTTCTCCGAATATTCGACTCTGTCGGATTCGGCCTTTTGTCGTCATTGAGTAATCATCGTCGATCCACTCGCCTTCACATTGCAACAGTTTTGCCGCCAGTTGATGAGCATCACCATGCAGGGACAATTCCTCATCAACGTCCTGACAGGGCGAACCGACCTGAGTTAAGCCGCATGTCATCAATAATCCCCCAACGGCGGTTTCGAGCCAATCCGTTTTCCCGGCTTTCCAAAACGAAGGATGAATGTCACCGTTTGGGGATTGCCAGGTGAGCGGCGTCCCGCAATACTCTGCCAGCGAAATATCCATTCCCCGGGATACATTGACATAATACGACAAACCAGCGCCGGTACGAACCTGAATTTGGTCAACATCCCGGCCTGAACCAGTCTGCAACCGGTAGTGCTTCAGCCCACCGATCTGGTCAATTCGCCCAATATGCCGTTCGATCTCCCGGCGCGTCCACATTTTACCGTATAGCTTCATCACTTTATTCCACACGTTTGATGTTGGGATCGGTGAAAACATCACTCTCATCATGGCTGGTGCTGGAAAACTCCGATACTATCGCTCCTTCCGGACCACCCTGAAACCAGTGCAAGGTATCACTTGGTATTGTGTACTGGCCGCCGGGATTTAGTTCGATTTCATGAAACACGGTGTAATATTTTTCGCTTCCTATTGGAATAACTGCCTGAATCGCCTGATCCGGTTCACCGAAAACATAGAGAAATACTTTGCCCCAGCGACAACGAAAGGTTTCCATTTTTCCTTTTACACTATCTCTATCCGGATGTCGATGCTCCGGACATGTTTGATAAGGAAATAGAATCAGTTCTTTAGCGCAATAGCGATCATTATTTTCATATACAATAATTTCCAGTCCTTGATTTTGAAGCTGGTTAAGCCCAAAATCCGCAATCTCCATTGTAGCAACTTCTTTTTCCGTAGCTGCAATTCTGGCATCTGCCAACATTAATATTGCTTTCTTTCGGGCTGATTCAATCGAATGTCTATCAAGCATAAATACTCCAACCGTTTATTTATAATTACGTTTGCAGTTCAAATCCGCTGGCCCATACGCCAGTTGATTGTTGTCATTCCACGTCAAACCGGCGAGTTGACCGGCGAATGAATGCTTCTTCCATCCTGACTTTATCCGATTTTGAAGAGAATTCCAGTCCGAAATACCGGAACAGGCATCCATTGCCTCTACGCTACAGGCGCCAACACCTATGGCGGTATTGACTGCCTTTTCAGGACTATGTCCATTGAATAATGCTGCCAGAAATCCGGCAATGGTGGCATCCCCTGATCCGGTTGCACCTTTTACATTAACTTTATAGCATGGAGAATAGATTTCACGATCCGACCATTTATCAACATCTTTAATGATTTTATCAAATCGGGAACAATCCTTGGAAGTCCGCAGATAAAAACCCCGGTCACCGAGTTTTAACCCGATAATACCGGCTCCAAATTGAACTAATTCCCCTGATATTTTGGATAATATTTCATGGGAAATTTCTTTATTAATTTCATATCCAAGAATATATCGAGTTTCATCCAAACTGGGCAAAAAGATATCTACAAAAGGTAATACTCGTTCCAAGATTTTTCGCCAATCCACTCTACCGGAATACGAGTTCGGGTCAGGATAAGCCATATCCAGTGATGTAACTACACCTGTAGATTTGACTTTTCGAAATAAGTCAAGGAGTTCTTTACCATCATTTTCAACCATTTGCCGCATCAACGGCGGATAACCAAAATGAAACAGGTTAATTCCCTTGAGATCTTCACAATTAACATCATTCGCCGTATAGGTATCGTTACAGCCGGGATGATGCCAGAAGCTGCGGTCACTTCCCGGTGGGTTAATGACAATAGTATAAGAACTGGATTCCCCGACGATGGGAATCATATTTTCTGTCAGCGTTTTATCTATTTCATTAAACCGGTCAAGAATCGCCCGGCCAAAGAGATCATTGCCGATTTTTCCTAATAGTCGGACACGAAGACCAAGTTTATGTAAAGCTATTCCAACATTCGACACCGCTCCACCATTCGACAAATGGGCTGATCCAACCTCCAATAACTTACCTGGTTCTATTAAACAGACACCGCTATCGGTTCTGATCTCTGGAATAATGTCCAGGCACACATGTCCGGCAACTGCAATTTCGGCTTTTTTTGATCTACTCATCTAACCTTTGATTGGATATTGACCAAAATCCTCCACGGCTTTCAGCATGGCCCTGAAATTTTCAACCGGAATATATTTCGCTATGGAATTACTGGAGCCGATGGCAAATCCTCCACCGGGAGCGATCTCATTAATTCGTTGCTTTACATATTCCCGGATTTCTTCCGTCGTCCCACGAGCCAGCGGGTAATCCATATCGACAGTACCCAGCAATGCCAGCTTTCCCTTCACCCGTTTTTTTAATTCCACTACATCCCAGGCTTTCGGTTCAATCGGATGAATGGCGTCAAATCCCATGGCGATATAATCATCCAGCAGCGGTTCCTGATTGCCGTCGGAATGAAAGAAAAACAACTTCCCGTTTTCATGGGCCAGGGTTGCGTATTTCTCGTACCAGGGAAAAAAGTATTTGCGGATGACTTCCGGCGACATAATTAATGCTTCGGTATAGGCAATATCATCGGAAAGCCAAATTCCGCCGATATGGTCATCTTTTATCACATGTTCATACATGGCGTACAGGCTTGCTCCAAGGCTATCACAAATGGTTCGAATATAGTCCGGATCTTCAAACAGCCCCATCATAAAATTCTCATAACCGATATTAATCCAGGCATGCTCATAAATACCGCCCTGCGGCGCAAAAACCACTTTTATTCCATCCGGTAAAAGATCGGCGGCTCTGTTTATGTCGCTGTAATCTATGCTTCTGATGAACTCCGCAGTTTTAGCCTGAAAATCCGCTTTGGGTTCCTTCAGCCAGCCCTGGAAAAACTCATATCTGGGCGACAAACGCAGATAGTCGTAGCCGGCACGCTGCCAGAATTCAATATCTTTCCTGACATCAAATCCATTCTTACGGCAATCGAATTCCGTCTTATCGTCGTTCATAAACACAGCCTTCACTTCCGGATCAATCCAGAGTTCCGCCAGCGGCAGATGGTCCGGTTCCCAGTGCTTTACGGCGGTGATCAATCTATTAAAATCGGGTTTTCTTTTTATCATAAGTTCCTACTAATCTCCTGGATTATTCAGGGACACCTCTTTTCCAATGCCGGGACGGACAAAAACCAGTAACAATTTACACGGACGCGCACCGCGATTTTTCACGGTAAACCGTTCTGCCGCTGCGGGTATAATCATAGATTCAGCATAGGTCAGTGGATACTCCCGGCTATTCGCGCTAATTACAACGACCCTTTCACCTTCAACCAGATTTGCTGCATAGGCTATATCATCTGTCGCCATCGAAAATTCATCTTCAAATTCAACACGGTGCACATTCCACCAGTTTTCTGCCTGATCTGCTAATAAATACTTTCTCCAGCCATTTCCTTCCGCAAGAAGCCGGGGTCGGGCTATCAGGTTTTCTTTTACCCACTCACCGCGTCGCTCAAAACGGATATTTTCCCATGCTCGAGCAATATTTAAAGGTCTGAATTTGCCTTCCAGGTCCTTACGCAACCAGTCATAAATTTTA
>Ga0265594_1001515_pt1 | contig 17917 bp, 22 predicted proteins | sample saktaG_11_FD_190147 | JGI IMG/M metagenome (GOLD analysis project Ga0265594, IMG submission 190147) | Saline water microbial communities from Sakinaw Lake, British Columbia, Canada - sak_2011_5_24_80m | ecosystem: Environmental > Aquatic > Non-marine Saline and Alkaline > Saline ... | reverse complement strand
ATAACCCATTTTCTCTAAACTATTATCAAGCATTTTATCTGCTTGAATAAAGGCTAATTTATATTCATTTTCCTGGCCTTTTTTTAATCTTTCAGCAATTTTATACCATTTACTAGCAGTTTTTTTAATCCAATATGGTTTATAAGTTAAAATTTCCATAAAATCCTGCCAAAATATCTTTTTAAACCAGCTGGTAAAAAAGAAAAACCAAATAGCTCCACCCAAAAAAACTACCCCAAAAAATATAAATATAATCCTGATTGGCAAGAGTTTTTCTTGAAGAGATGGCGAGACTAAATATGAAATAACATCAGAAATACTCATACGATTAAAAATTATTTATTTTCTTCAAAAATTTGAGCTACTTGAAATACTTTATCTTCTTCAAAATAATTTCCAATAACCTGAAGTCCAACAGGTAGATTATTAATTTTACCACAAGGAATAGAAATACCTGGTAATCCAGCCAAATCTAATGGAGCAGTAAAAACATCGCAAAGATACATTGTCAAAGGATCAGAAACATTTTCTCCTATTTTAAAAGCTGGTGTTGGAGTAGTGGGAGCTAAAATTATATCAACCTTTTCAAAAGCTTTTTCAAAATCTTTTTTGATTAAAGTACGCACTTTTTGAGCTTTTAAATAATAGGCATCATAATAGCCTGATGACAGAGCATATGTTCCAATAATTATTCTTCTCCTTACCTCTTCACCAAAACCCTCTGCCCTACTCTTTAAATAAACATCCAATAAATCTTGTGACTTATGCTTTGTGCTTTTCATTGTTGAATATCCATATTTTATGCCATCATATCTTGCCATATTAGCTGAAATCTCGCTGGGCACAATAATATAATAAGTTGCTATTGCGTATTCTGTATGAGGCAAACTTATTTCTTCAACCTTAGCTCCCATTTGTTCATACTTTTTAACGGCTTGTTTTACCAATCTCTCCACTTCAGGATCAATTCCCTCAATAAAATATTCTTTAGGAATACCAATCTTTAATTCATTAATTCTTGGCATTTCAGTTTTGGCATTTGATATTGGCTCAACACTAGTAGAGTCTAAAGGATCTTTTCCCTTAATGCTATCAAAGACAATTTTAGCATCTTCAACCGTCTTAGTTATAGCCCCAACATGGTCTAAAGAACAGCACATTGCCATAAGCCCATAACGAGACACTGCCCCATATGTTGGTTTAATACCAACTGTCCCGCAAAAAGAAGAGGGTTGACGAATAGAACCCCCTGTATCAGTGCCAAGCGCATAACAAGCCATATTATCAGCAACTGCTGCAGCTGATCCAGAGGAAGATCCACCAGGCACTCTTGTTAAATCATAAGGGTTTTTAGTGGGACCGAAAGCAGAACGTTCTCCCGAAGCACCCATGGCAAATTCATCCATATTAGTCTTTCCCAATATCACTGCTCCCTGGGCTTTAAGCTTCTTAATAACCGTAGCATCATAAGGAGCAATATAATTCTCTAATATTTTAGAACCAGCAGTACATTTAAGATCTTTAACCATTAAAAGATCTTTAACAGCCACTGGGATTCCAGCAAGTAATGGAATCTCTTCTCCCTTAGCAATCATTTCATCCACTTTTTGAGCCTGAGATAGAGCCAGCTTTTCACTCACTGTTAAATAAGCAAAAATCTCTTTATTCCTGTTCTTTATTCTGTCTAAATAGGCTTTGCAAAGATCTAAAGCAGAAAATTCTTTTTTTAACAAACCTTTATGAGCCTGACTAATTGTTAATTCAGTTAGATCCATCTTTAAAAATTGATTTAACTTTTAAATAACCATCTTTAGTCTCTGGCGCTAAATATAATAATTTTGCGCTTTGCTCTTTGCGCTTTGCGTTTATTTCATCTTCTCTCATTACATTTTCAATTGGAACTGAATGAAAAGTGGGTTCTACTTGAGAAACATCTACTTCTTTTAATTTTTCAAAATATTCTAAAATCGAAGAAAGCTCTTTCTCCATTTTTTCCATTTCTTTCTCTGACAAACCAAGCCTTGCAAGCTTAGCGATATGTTTTACCTCTTTTTTACTAATCATGTACAGAGTTTTACATTTATTATTTTATTTATATTATAGAAACTCTGTCGAAAAGATCTTTAGCTCTTTAAGTAATCTATCTAGGTGGTTCTAAATACTCTGTTTCCACCAGAACATCCCGCAATTCATCAAGTTCTTCCAAAACCATACCCGCCCCTCTGACCACAGCAGTCATTGGGTCTTCAACCCTTTTAGTTGGAATTTTAGTTTCTCTTTGAATTAAAACATCTAATCCACGCAAAAGAGAACCCCCTCCAGCCAAATGAATACCAGAACCCATTATATCGGCTAATAATTCTGGTGGCGTTTCTTCAATAGCGCTTCTTATTTCAGAAATAATTTGTTTTACTGATTTTTCTAAAGCTCTTCTGATTTCTTCATCCGAAACTAAAATCTCTTCCGGAAGACCGGTGACCAGGTTTCTGCCCCGCATTGGCATTTCTTTTTTTTCTTTTAAAGGAAAAGCAGAACCAATTCCAATTTTAATTGTTTCAGCTGTACGCGGTCCGATTAATAATTTATATTCTTGTTCAGCAAATTGAATTATATCTTGGTCTAATCTATCTCCAGCTACTCTTAAGCTTTTTGACAAAACCAACCCTCCCAAAGAAATAACAGCTACTTCAGTTGTACCTCCGCCAATATCAACTATAAAAATTCCTCCTGCTTCCTGAACCGGAAGTCGAGCCCCAATTGCCGAAGCCATTGGCTCTTCAATCAAGAAAACTTCTCTAGCTCCAGCATTTTTAGTCGCATCAGAAACTGCTTTTTTCTCTACTTCGGTTACACCAGATGGAATTCCAACAATTACCCTTGGTCTTGGATTTAAAATAAATTGTTTTGTTCGAGCCCTTTCAATAAAATAACGAAGCATTTGTTCTGTAACATCAAAATCAGAAATTACGCCAGAGATTAAGGGTCTGGTGGCTACAATATGAGATGGAGTTTTACCAACCATTTTTTTAGCTTCTTCTCCAATTGCTAAAATCTGACCTGTTTTTTGATTAACTGCTACTACTGAAGGTTCTTGCATTACAATCCCCCTGCCTCGAACATAAACCAAAGAATTGGTTGTTCCCAAATCAATCGCAATATCATGAAAAAACAAATTTCTAACTTTTTCTAAAACTTCATTAAACATCATAATTAAAACTTAAGATTTTTTACTTTAGAAAGACAAATTAAGCTTACTTTTTTCTTATCTCTTTTTTTAACTTCTACACAATTTTTACTTAAACTTCTTTCTGAAACTACTATTCTCCAAGGAATTCCAATTAAATCAGTATCAATAAGTTTTTGACCAGCTGTTTTTTCTTCTCTATCATCATACAATACTTTAATATTGCTTTTTTGTAAATCTTTATATATCTTTTCCGAAACCTTTTTAACTTGATTACTGTTCTCTAGGACAACAAGATGAACATCAAAAGGAGCTACGCTTTTGGGCCAAACAATTCCCTCTTGATCATGATTAACCTCAACTATGACTGAAAGCAGCCTTGGAAGACCGATTCCATAGCAACCCATAATTATTGGATGAGAAGAACCTGATTTATCTGTAAAATTGGCTCCCATGGCTTCACTGTATTTTGTTCCTAAAGCAAAAATATGACCAACCTCAATTACTTTTTGGATTTTTAAAATTGATCCGCACTTAGGACATTTCTTAATTTTTCCTGCTTTTTCAATGTTAGAACCAAAGTTACATTTGGAACAAATGACAATTTTATCTTCTCCATCCTTAGAAACAACCATAAATTCGTGGGAAGACTTGCCTCCAATAGTTCCTGGATCAGCCTCAACACAAATTGATTTTAAACCACACCTTTTAAATATTCTAAAATATGCTTTTTTAACTTTTTCATAAAATCTTTTAAGGTCTTTTTCTGAGGAATGAAAACTATAAAGATCTTTCATAATAAATTCTCTGGTTCTTAAAAGCCCACCAGTGGGTCTCATTTCATTACGAAATTTGTTTTGGATTTGAAAAACAGAAAAAGGCAAATCTTTATAAGATTTCACTCTCTTTCTTATTAAATCAGTAATTATTTCCTCATGAGTAGGACCCAAACCAAACATTTTTTTATGACGATCTTTTACCTTAAACAAAGGAGGGTCAATCTCAGTCCACCTCTTGGTCTCAACCCATAATCTTTGAGGTATTAAAGAACACATGAATATTTCTTCCGCTCCCAATCCTTGCATTTCTTCCCTGATAATACTTTCAATTTTCTTATAAACCTTCCAACCTAAGGGCAAAAAATTATAAATGCCAGAAGAAACCTGAGAAATAAAATCAGCTTTTATTAAAAATTTATGAGAAATGGATTGAATATCTTTGGCTACTTGTTTTTTAGTTCTAGAAAAAAGTTTAGATTGTTTCATAATTAAAAAATCCTGATTATATCTTTAACGGTTACAAAAAACATTATAATTATTAATAAAATAAAGAAAAAAGCATTAATTCCCCCCTCTGTTTTAACGTTGATTGGAGAACCCTTAATTTTTTCAATACCTAAAAATAATAATTTTCCTCCATCTACAGCTGGAATTGGTAAAAGATTAAAAACCGCCAAATGAATAGCAATAATAGCTACAAACTGAAGATAATAAATAGGCCCGGTTTGAATTGCTTGATTCATTAAAGAACCAACTCCTACTGGACCGACTAATTCTACCCCAAGTGGTAATCCTTTTCCCTGAAATAAGTTTCCGAAAATACGACCTAAACTATGCACAATTTGATAAGTTAAATCAATGCAAGCTTTAGTCCCTTTTAAGGGAGCTAAATAAAATGGATATGCCTTGGTAACTGTTCTGACCAAAGCAATGCCCATTGCCCCCTCTCCTTCTGGAGCCTCAGCTCTAGGAATAATATCAACCTTAAAGCTTTCTTTTCCCCTTTCAATTGTTAAATTAACCTTCTCTCCACCATATTGTTCGGTCAACTCCTGAATCTGTTTAATTTTTGTAATTGAAAATTGCAAATTGAAAATTGAAAATTCTTTTATGGTATCCCCCATCTTTATTCCAGCATCTTCGGCCGGAGAACCATTAGCCACAGAAACAACCTGAATCCGAGCATCTTCAGCTTCAACTGTGTCTGAAATAACTGTTGGCGCTCCTGTTGCGAAAATAATGCTTAACAAAATAATTCCCACAATCCAGAAAGACAACACTCCGCCTAAAGTAATTAATGCTCTTTGTTCAATGGGTTTTCCCTGAAAACTATTTGAATCTTCTAAACTCTCTTTTTCTCCATAAATCTTAACAAAAGCCCCAAAAGGCAAAAGATTTAATGAATAAAGGGTTTGTCCCATCTTTTTCCCAAAAATCCGAGGAGGATAACCTATGCCAAATTCCTCAACCGGAACACCAAATTTCTTGGCAATGATAAAATGGCCAAACTCATGAATTATGGCTAAAGCAATTAAGGTAAAAAATACAATTAGAATAGAAATCATGTTGATACTTCTTTCTTTTTATTCTCAGTTAGTTTCTCAATTTTTTCATTATAGTCATCAATTAATTCCTGCAACCTATCTTTAGCTCGAAACTTGTCATCCTCTCTAATCTTTCCTTCTTGGGTTAATTTCTGAACCTCTTCCCAGGCCTCACCTCTCCACTTTCTTATTGTTTGCCTTGCCTCTTCTTTTTTCTGAGAAATTAATCTTAATAAACTTTCTCTGTATTCACCACTTAATGGAGGTAGGGAAATCCGAATTAATTCACCATCTACAATAGGATTTATGCCAGAAGATGATATAGTGATAGCTTTTTCAATATATTCAATATAAGATTTATCCCAGGGTTGAATCACAATTTCTCTGGACTTAGGAATTGAAATAGCAGCTAATTGTTTTAATGTAAATTTCTGATTAAAACACTCTACTTCAATATCTTCTACCAAAGAGACAGAAGCTCGATTAGCTCTAATTTTAGCTAATTCCTTTTCTAAAAAATCAAGGGTCTTGTCAAGCTCGGGTTTAATTTTATCAATAATTTCTTGATACATATTTAAACATTAATCAATAGTGTCTCTAATGCTAACTTAGTATTAATATTGGTGCTTGAAATTAAGAAATTTATTTTTTGTAAAAGATTAAGATTGCTTTTTGTTTTATTAATATATTCTAAATTATTTCCTGATTTAATTTGTTCTATTAAATAGTTTCTTAAAAAATTAAGCCAAATCTCCAGGGTCTCTTTTAAATTATCTTGTTGAGACAATTCTTTTGCCAATTGAAATCGTTGAACTAAAGAGGAGGTTAGAATTGTTTTAAATCCTTTTACAATCTTTCTTTGTTTTTCCAGTTTTTCTGGATTCAGAACAAATTCAATGGCCTGTCCTGGTCTTCCTCGGCTAAACTCAGCAATTTCTTCAATCTCCTTCTGGGAAAATTCTTGTTTCTTTAAATATTTTTTAATTTTATCTTTTTCGATTGGATAAAACTTTATCACCTCACACCTTGAGCGAATAGTGGGAAATAAAAGCTCGGGTTTTTCAGTAATTAAAATTATGACTGAATCCCCTTTTGGCTCTTCCAGGGTTTTTAATAAAGCGTGCTGAGCATCAATTCCCATCAAATGAGCTTTATCTATAATAGCTATCTTAGGAGATATAAAAGAAGATTTTAAAGAAAGGTTCCAGATTAAATCTCTTATCTGAGAGATTTGAATGGTTTTGTCTTTGGGTTCAATTAAAATAAAACCAGGGTTTTGTTTTTTAAAGGGCTGACCAGTAATCAAACAAGCCCACTCAAAAGCAATTGTTTTTTTACCTAATTTATCTTGGCCAGAAAACAAATAAGCATGAGACAATTTATTCAATTTCGCACTTTGCCTCAGAAATTCTATTTGTTTTTCATGACCAATTATCTTCATTATTTTTTAGACATTACACTTTTCTTATATAAATCCAAGTTCTCTAAGATCACCCCCGTGCCTTTTGCCACACAATACAAAGCCTCTTCAGCCAGAATACAAGGAACACCAGTAGATTGAGCAATAAGTTCAGGAAGATTTCTTAATAAAGAGCCGCCCCCAGTAAGAACCATACCCTTATCCATTATATCAGCAGACAATTCAGGAGGAGTTTCTCTTAAAACTGATTTAACTACCTGAATGATTTCTTCTAAGGTGTCTGAAATTGCTTCACAAATCTCATTAGAAGAAACACGAATTGTACGAGGCAAACCTAAAATAAGATCTCTTCCCTTGATTTGTATTTGCCTTGCCTCTTTTTCGGGAATAGCTGAACCAATTTCTATTTTAATTATTTCAGCTGTCCGCCCCCCTATTGCTAAATTGTGTTTTCTTTTAACATAATCAGAGATTGCTGTATCTATTTTATCTCCAGCCACTCTTGCTGAGCGACAAGTTACTATTCCACCCAAAGAAATCACAGCCACCTCAGCTGTTCCGCCACCAATATCAACAATCATGTTTCCTGAACAAGAATTAATTGGAACATCAGCTCCAATGGCAGCTAAAATTGGCTCTTTAGCCAAATAAACTGCTTTGGCTCCAGCTGCAATTCCAGCCTCAATTACTGCTCTTTTCTCAGTAGAAGTAGAGCAAGCTGGGACACCAATTAATAATTCAGGTCTAATTACCCGAAAAACACCTGAAACTTTATCTATAAAATATCTCAACATTGCCTGAGTTACTCTATAGTCTGCAATCACTCCATCTTTTAATGGTCTATAAACCCTAATTGTATCTGGAGTTCTTCCCAGCATATCTTTAGCCTTCTGCCCTACTGCCAAAATTTTATTATCTTGTAAATCAACTGCAACCACTGATGGTTCTCGCAAAACCACTCCTTTTCCAGGCAGAAAAACTAAAGAATTGCAAGTTCCAAGGTCAATTCCAATTTTTGTAATAAACATATATTTTTAGCTTTGAGCTTGTTTAATTTTAACTAAAATTGTAAACTTTATCAAGTATGTAGTTCAAACATTATGAATAAAAATTTTAGAACAATCTTATTATTTATCTGCTTTACTTTATTCTTAATTGCTGCTCCCTTAATAATCCTTTCTTCGCAAGGATATCGTATAGATTTAAATCCTTCAGAAGGCAGAATAAAAATAACTCAAACAGGAGGTTTGTTTTTAAGAGTTTTACCAAGACAAGCAGAGATTTTTTTAGATTCAAAACCCAAAAAAACAACTAATTTTTTCTTTAGTTCTGCTTTGATTGAAAATCTGATACCTAAAAAATATCAAGTTTTAGTTAAAAAACAGGGTTATCATTCTTGGCAAAAAGAAGTGGAAGTAAGAGAAAAAGAGGTTACAGCGATTGATAATATTTTTCTCTTTCCTCAAAATCCCGAATTTAAAACCCTAACCAAAGAGGAAACAAATCAGTTCTTAATCCTACTTAATAACAACCACGAAGTTGATTTAGATGAATTGTTGCTCGATCAAGACACCTATCAAGCTTTAGAACAAATGAATGGTTTTAAGCTTTCTCCTGATTCTAAAAAATTGGTTTACTTTTCAGACCATGAAATCTGGATTCTTTTCTTAAAAGAAAAACAAGACCAGCCCTCTAAAAAAGCTGGTGAAAAACTTTTCTTAATGCGATTATCAGAAAAAATTAAAGATGTTCTTTGGCTTAATTCTTATTATTTGGTGTTTAGTACTGAAAATAAAATTAAAATAAGTGAGATTGATGAACGCGACAGAATAAATATGATTGATTTGGTTGAATATGAAAACCCAGAAATATTTTTCAACAAAAAAGACAAAAGATTATATGTTTTGAGCAATGAAATCTGGCATCAATCTCAAGCTTTACTTCCCTAAGAAGCAACTTTTCCGTATCTTTTATTGTGAGCTGCAATTTTTTTCTTAAAATCTTTCCAATTAATCTCTCCTTCACCAGTCATTCTACAAACTTCTTTAAAAACACAATATTTACACTGCCAGTTTTTAGGCCAATCAATTAATCTTTCCGGAATAATATTGGTATCAATTTTAGTTTTAAGCTTTTTTAATCCAGCTAAAAGCTTCTTAACTCTTTTTGGTTCATAATCTAATTGAAACTCTTTTAATTCTTGATTATCTTTGCTGACATAAATCAATATTCCTTTCTTAGGATCCAAGAAGTGCATATAAAGCTGGAGCTGATTAATGTGCTCTTCTTTTGGTTCTTCTAATCCTCTAAAAATCATACTGTTCATACTTTTAATATCAACAACATATAAGTCCTTGCCGTCACTAACAATAATATCAGCTCTGCCTGAAATTAGTTCTTGAGGAGGAATCTTTACCTCAGAAGCAACAACATGAATCTCTCTCATGCTTAGCAAGGGCCTCATAATCAATTGATGAATGTAGTCTCCGTGCTCAAACAATCTTAAAATTCTTGCTTCTAAATCTTTTTTAGGAACATTCTTAAATTTAAAAAATATTGCCCTAGAACACTTACCAGCATCACTAATATAAAAGTGATGCTGTTCTCTGTCTTTATGCTGATCCAGATAGTATTGATTAATTCGTTCTCTTAACATGTTGACTAATCATAACCTTGAACTTTAAATTCATCAAGCCCGAGAGAAAATCTCTCGGGCGAAAATATGTCTGAGAATAGGCTAAGTCTATTATAAATTAACGCTTTTGCCATTGGGGAGCACGACGAGCTCGTTTTAATCCAAACTTTTTCCTCTCCCTCATTCTTGAATCACGAGTTAAATATCCTGCTTTTTTCAATTCTTGCCTAAAATCAGAATTAAATTTGACTAAAGCTCTTGTTATGCCATGCCTTAAAGCCTCTGCCTGAGCATTAAAGCCTCCACCCTTTAAGACCACTGTAATCCTAAACTTATCCAAACAATCCATTTTAACAAGCGGTGCTTTAACAATTTCCTGAAGTTTTCGCATAGGAAAATAGACATCAAAAGATTTGTTATTAACTAAAATCACTTTTTCTCCACGGGGAAAAATCCTTACCCTAGCCACAGCTGTTTTCCTTCTTCCAACTGCTTCAAAATATTTTCCTGAACCTGCTTTCTTAGAAACAGATTTCTTTAGCTTTTTAGCTTTAGGCTTTTTAATTACTTTTTTCTTTCGCCGAGCTTCCAAAGGAAGCGAAGGTGAAGAAGAGGACTTCGTCCTCTTCGCCTGTTTGATTGTTTTTTTAGTTTTCTTTTCTGTTTTTTCTTTTACCATATTACTCAAACTTCAATCTTTTAATTTGAATTGATCTTAATTTGTTCTTGGGCAGCATTCCATAAACTGCTATTTTTAAAACATTTCCAGGATCTTTTTTAAATAACACTTTTAAAGGTATTTCTTTGTCACTGCCGATATACCCCGAATGACGAAAATATGTTTTCTGATCCATTTTCTTGCCAGTTACCTTTATATTAGAAACATTTTTAACAATTACAATATCACCCATTTCTTTATGAGGCATAAAATCCGGCTTATGCTTGCCACGCAATAAAACCGCTATCTCGGTTGCCAATCTACCCAAGATTTTACCCGAAGCATCAATTGTATGTGTTTCTCTTTGCATAAAATTATTCTACCAATTCTATTATTGCCATTTTTGCTCCATCAGATTTTCTGGGTTCTAATTTAATTATTCTTGTATATCCTCCTTTCCTATCTTTATACTGGGGAGCAATTTGATCAATCATTTTTTTAACTATATCTTTAGAAAAAAACTTTAAAAGAAATCTTCTTGAAGCAAGGTCCCCTTTCTTGGCTTTAGTAATCAATTTTTCAGTAAAACCAGAAACCTCTTTTGCCTTTGCTTGAGTTGTTTTAATTTTTTTATGCAACAAAAGAGAGCGAGACACGCTTTTCAAAAGAGCTTTTCTCTGATCTGTTTCTCGATTAAGTTTTCTTCCTTTTTTTCTTTTTTTCATCTTTTTTGACAGAAGTTTTTTTGGTTTTTACTGCTTTTCTCTTTTTAACCACTTTTTTAATTGTTTCTTTTTTCTCAACTTCTTTCTTAAAAGTATTGGCAATCAAAGAAAAATGCTTTACTAAAATCTCTGAAGCCTGAGCAAAAGCATCTTCCGGCGACACACTTCCATCAGTCTCAATTTCCAAAAATAGTCTATCAAAATCAGTTCTCTCACCCACCCTCATATTCTCAACCCTAAAGCTTACTTTTTGAACTGGTGTAAAAATAGCATCTAAAACTATTGCTCCTATTTCTAATTTTTGCTGTTTACTTGCTCCACGGGGCAAATAACCCACCCCTTTCTCTATCTTAATTTCCATTTCTAACTCAGCTGATTTTTGAGTTAAGGTAGCTATGGGACAATCTTTATTAATTAATTCCACTTGACTGGGAAACTTAAAATCAGAAGCTTTTATCTTTTTTTCGCCCTTGATTTTCAGATTTGCTTTTTGAGGCTCATCACCATGAAGATTAAATCTCATCTGCTTAAGATTCTGCATTATTAAAATTACATCTTCTAAAACTCCGGGTATAGTTGAAAATTCATGAGCCACACCCTTAATTATTACCTGTGTTACAGCTGCTCCAGAAAGAGAAGAAAGAAGAACTCTTCTCAAACTGTTTCCAATAGTAACTCCATAGCCCGGATATAAAGCTTCTATTTCAAACCTGGCCCAATTATTCTTTTTTTCAACAATTTTTGGTTTTTTAGGATAAGAAATCATATGTTTATCTTGAATAAAATTCAAATATAGCTGACACCTCGACTGGGGGTGCCGCTTCTTCAAACGTTGGTAAAGACTTTATTGTTCCCTCTAATTGACTGATGTTCAAAGATATCCAACTTGGAGTTGAACGTTTTTTAAGAGCAGAAACAATATCTTTAAAAATACTTTTTTTAAGAGAGGATGGTCGAATTTTAATCTTATCCCCTTTTTTGACTGAAAAAGCAGAAGTATTAACAATTCTATCATTAACTAAAAAATGGCGATGAGAAATAAATTGTCTTGCCTGACTTCGAGAATCAGCAAAACCTAATTTAAAAACAACATTGTCTAAACGTCTCTCTAGGATCTGAATTAAGCGCACTCCAGCATCTTCCGCCCCACCCTTTTTTGCTAAGATCTTTTTGACATAGTTACGAAATTGTCTCTCTTTCAAATTATACCAATTTTTTAATTTCTGTTTTTCCCTTAATTCTTTGCCATATTCAGAAAGAGGACGAGATCTTCTTTTTCTTTTTTGGCCTGGTGGATAAGGTTTTCTAACCATTGGACATTTTGGCGACAAACATCTTTCACCCTTTAAAAAAAGCTTCTCTCCTAATCTACGGCAAATTTTACATTTATCATTTTTCATTTAATGTTTTATATAAAGCTAATAAACTGTTTTATACCCTACGGGGCTTAGGAGGTCGACAACCATTATGAGGCACAGGAGTTACATCAGTCATTGAAATAATCTCAAAGCTATGATTAGCAACAGAACGAATAGCTGATTCTCTGCCAGACCCAATTCCCTTAACAATAACAATTATTTTTTTAATATTCATTTTTTCAGCAGCCGCACACATTGCTTCAGCTGCTTTTGATGCAGCAAAAGGAGTACCCTTTTTGGTGCCCTTAAAACCAATACTGCCTGCTGTCACCCAATGCAAAACATTTCCTTTAAGGTCAGTTAAGGTAAGAATGGTATTGTTATATGAAGAATAAATATAGAGCTTAGCTTCTTTGGTTTTCTGAGAAGTTTTTTTAACCTCTTTTCTAAGCTTTGCTTCTATTGTTTCTCTTTCTTTTAATAACTCTTTTTCAGTTTGAACTGCAATACGTTTTTTTCCCATAGTTTTATTACTTAGCGGCTGGAGGAGGTTTTCTTCCGCTGCCCACGGTTTTTCTAACATTGCCTCGAACAGTTCTTGAATTAGTTCTAGTCTTCTGACCTCTTACTGGCAATCCCCTAGTATGACGTGTTCCTCTGTGGCTTCCAATATCTTTTAATCTTTTAATATTAGTCATAATGGTTCTTTTCAGCATTCCCTCAATCTTGTATTTTTTTTCAAGAATATCCTTTAGCTTATTAATTTCATCTGGTTTCAAATCAGAAGCTCGACGAGAATAATCAATTTTAGCTTCAGTCAAAATATCCTCACTCAAAGATCGACCTATTCCAAATACATAGGTCAAAGCAACTACTATTCGTTTGTTGTCGGGGATATTAATCCCAGCAATTCTTGGCATTTTTATCCTTGTCTTTGTTTATGCTTTGGATTTTTACAAATTACATAAACTCGTCCTTTTCTACGGACGATTTTACAATTTTTACAAATTTTTTTAACAGATGGTCTTACTTTCATATTCTTTTATCCTTGCCCCTATAAACTATTCTTCCCCTTTCTTGATCATAAGAACTCATTTCTACTGTAACCCTATCTCCAGGCAAAACCTTAATTCGGTAAATTCTCAACTTACCTGCAAGATGAGCTAAAATTTCTTTTCCCTCGTCTAATTTTACCCGAAAAAGAGTATTGGGCAATGAATCTAAAACTGTTCCTTGTTTCCTTAAAATATTTCTTTTCATTCAAATAAAATCTAACAGATATTTTCTATTTAGTCAAGATTAAGCTCAAGTTTAATTTTCTCATCATTCTGAGGAACATTTTTAACCCAAAAAGGCCAAAACTGAACTGAAGAAGTTTCAATTTGAGGATAATTTTTTAAATAAAATTCGGTTTCATCAAAAGACTTTCCTTTTAGGTCTTGTTTTAAATTGATTTCATTAATATCAGAATAAATTTTGGATCTAGCCCTCAAATCAAATCTAATCTTGCCCGAATCAAAGTCTATGTCTACTAAATCATAATTTAAATCTAAGCTTTCTTGATAAATCTTTTTATCAGTGGAAATCTGAGATGAAATAAAATTAATAATAAAATCCTTTACATCATCAGCTTTAAAAACTAATGCTGAGGACTCTGCTTTTATTCGAAAAATAAACTTATCTGCCTCTTCTCCAGCTGCAACCGAAGAAAAAACCACAGGAGTCTTTGTTTCTATTGCTTGTTCTAATAAAAGATATTCAGATGAAATCTTTTCATTCAATTCAACCAAACACTCGTCTATCGCTTTTTTCTCTAAGCTGTTTTTTGCTTCATCTAAATCTTTTTGGCTAACCTCAGAAACTTCTGTTTTAAGACCTCCAGACATTGATTGGAAAGATTTTCCATAAAAAAATGTGTAGTGAGCAGTGCCAGCAAATCCAGGAATAGAAAAAGTAGATGGTCCAATATTAAAATCTTCTCCTGGTTGATCTGCTCTTACTTGAACATCTAAAAACCCTGGGACTAATTCTTCTTTCTCATAATGGCCTCCGGGAACTGTTATTTTTTTTGTTATCCTAAATAATTTTCCCTCAGTAGACATAAATCGAGTATTAACTACTAATGTTTGAGGCGAGGTTGAATAAGTATTATAAACACGAATTACACCCAATGCTTTACTTTCCTTAGGGGTTGTAGCAGTTGCTTCAAACTCTTCAAAAATTATTTTTTCAGCTGTATAAAGTTTTCCTGGAATAGCTAAAGAAGAATAATCAACATTGTTTAAATTTTTATCAACTATTAGGTCTGTTTCAAAGCTTAAAATCTCTGATTTTGGATAGATTACTATTGTTGCTTTGGGAAGATAAAAATAACAAAAAGCCCCAATTAAAATTAAAATAAAAAACAAAGCCATTGGTCTTGCCTTCAAAGAAAGAAAATTGGTCTCGGGTAAAGACAATTCAAATTGTGGTTTTTTCTCTGAATCTTCTTCTTCCAAAACCTCTATTTCTTCTATCTTATCTGGTGGCAGAATATCAAATATTTTCTTTGCCATTTTTCAAGTATATCATAAAAAATTATTTATTTTAAAACAGCCCGAATTCTTCTAACTCCCGAGCAACAGCGAAGGAGTAAGAAGAAGTCTGTTTATTTTTATTTTAAAATAGCCCGAATTCTTCTAACGCCTGACCCAGAGGATTCTTCTTTAATAATCTTAAACTCTCCCAACTCTGAAGTTCTTATGACATGAGGACCGGCACAAATTTCTTTAGAAAAACTACCGATCAAGTAAACATTAACTTTATTAGGGTACTTGTTTTTAAAAAAAGCTAAAGCTCCCGATTTCATTGCTTTTTCATAACTCATTTCCTCTTTCTTGATTTTTAAATCTTGTTTAATTTTCTGATTGACTAAAGTTTCAACTTTCTTTATTTCAGTTTCAGTCATTTTTTTAGAATAAGAAAAATCAAATCTCAATCTCTCAGCAGTAATATCAGAACCCATTTGCTCAACCCCTTCTCCTAAAACCTCTCTTAATGCTTGATGAAGTAAATGAGTAGCTGTATGAAGTTTTATTGATTCATACCCAGCTTGTTTTCCAATTCCTCCAAACTTTTTTTCTATTCCTGCCCGAGAAATCTGTTGGTGTTTCTTAAAAGCACTGTTAAAACCTTGCTTATCTACTTTAAGATCTTTTTGCTCAGCTAATTCAGTTGTCAATTCCAAAGGAAAGCCATAAGTATCATAAAGATGAAAAGCATCAATTCCTGAAATGTTACCTTTTAATGAAATTTTTTCAAATTGTTTTAACCCCTTGACAAGAGCTTTTTCAAACTTCTCTCCCTCATTTTGAATAACAGTCATGATATCTGCTTCCTTTGATTTAATTTCAGGATAAATGTCTTGATAGATTTCAACAACCTTAGGAACTAAACCAATTAAAAAATTATTGGGCAATCCAAGTATTTTTTCTAAACCAATTATTCTTCTTATTAAACGACGTAAAATATATCCCCTATCTTTGTTAGAGGGCAAAATACCTTCTGAAATTAAAAAGGTGCAAGCTTTAATGTGGTCAGAAATAATTCTTTTAGCTCTTTCGAGAGAAGAGCTTTGCTCTTTGAACTTTCCTGAAATCTCTTTCATTATTGGTTCAAACAAATCTGTTTCAAAAATGGATGGTTTATTTTGGATTACTTTAACCAATCTTTCCAAACCAAGCCCTGTGTCTACTCCTTTTTGTTCTAAAGGACTTAATTTCCCATGCTTATCTCTAAAATATTCATTAAACACCAGATTCCAAATCTCAAGCTTTTTATAATAAATCTCTACTGTTGGTCCGCAAGGACCTTCTAAGCCAGTGGGTCCCCAAAAATTCTCCTCTCTAGGCATTTTTTTGATCTTGCTTTCTGGAATTCCTAATTTTTTCAAAATTGAAAATGATTCTTTGTCAAAAGGAGTCTTTTTATCTCCTTCAAAAATAGTAAAATAGCATTCCTTTTTATTCAACTTCAATTCTTCAAACAAAAAACAAAAGGCTAATTTAATCGCCTCTTCTTTAAAATAATCACCAAAGCTAAAATTGCCCAACATTTCAAAAAATGTCAAATGAATCTTATCTCCAATTCTGTCAATATCAGAGGTTCTAAAACTTTGCTGACAAGAAACAACTTTATTACCATAAGGAGAGGGTTCTCCCAAAAAGTATTGCTTAAATTGCTGCATTCCAGCTGTAGTCAAAAGAACGCTTGGGTCATCGGGAATAAGCGAAGAAGAAACCACGATCTTGTGTCCATTTTTCTCAAAAAATCTTAAAAAATTCTCCCTTAGTTTATTTGAGTTCATAGTTTGAAAATTATTTTATTACTCCTCCTCCTAAAACTTCATTTTCTTTGTAAAAAACAACTGACTGTCCAGGAGTTATCGCCCTTTGAGCTTTTAGAAATTTAACCTTAATACTTCTTCCAGACTTATCAACAATAGCCTTACTTCCTTTATGTCTATACCTAATTTTAACTGAAACAGTTGTTGGGAATTTCGGCTTTTTTCCTGAAATCCAGTTTACTTTTTTAAGTGTTAACTCCTTGTTATATAAATCTTTTTCGTTCTGACTAACCACCAAAGCATTTCTTTTGAAATCTAATTTTAATACATAATAGGGTTTTGGACCTGGTATTCGTATATTTTTTCTCTGACCAATCGTATATAAACTTAATCCAGAATGCTGACCAATTATTTTCCCATCAATATCTAAAATAGGACCCGTTTTTAAGGATAAATGTTTTTTAATAAACTGTCCAAAATTATTTTCAATAAAACAAATGTCTTCAGATTCTTTTCTAACTAATTTTAAAATGCCAAGCCTTTTAGCCATCTTTCTAACTTCTTTCTTGGTATAATTTCCGACTGGAAATAAAATTCTCTTAAGTTGCTTTTGATTTAGGGTCCAAAGAAAATAACTTTGATCTTTTGATTTATCTTTTCCTTTCAATAACCTATATCCTGTTCCTTGTTTCTTATTTCTTGTTTCTTGTTTTCTCGCATAGTGTCCTGTTGCAAAATAATCTGATTTAAGCTTTAAGGCTTTATTAAAAAACAAACCAAATTTTATCTCTTGATTACATTTAATACAAGGATTAGGAGTTATGCCCCTTTGATATTCTTTTAAAAAATAATCAATTATTTTCTTTTGAAATTCTTTATGAAAATCAAAAACCAAAAAAGGAATGTTTAAATATTTAGCTATTATCCGAGCTTCTTTTTCAGCTTTGTTAAATTTCTTAGATTTAACAAGTCTCATAAAGACTCCTGTTACTTCAAAACCCTGGTCTTTTAATAAAGCAACTGATATTGAGCTATCCACCCCTCCGCTCATCCCAACAATTACTTTTTTTTGCCCCTCCTTACGCATATCTATCAGCCACCGTTGAAGCTACATATGCTTCTGGCTTGATTTTGGGTTCAAAGCCATTGCCTCTGATTAAGCCTGTTACTTCTTTTATCATATCTCTGGTAGCTCCATTCTCCCCAATATCAGCATGAATATAACGAAACTCATAGTTGAACAAATCAGAAACTTTATCAGATTGTTTGTTTAAATTCTCTCTCAAAGAT
>Ga0265594_1001509_pt1 | contig 17952 bp, 15 predicted proteins | sample saktaG_11_FD_190147 | JGI IMG/M metagenome (GOLD analysis project Ga0265594, IMG submission 190147) | Saline water microbial communities from Sakinaw Lake, British Columbia, Canada - sak_2011_5_24_80m | ecosystem: Environmental > Aquatic > Non-marine Saline and Alkaline > Saline ... | reverse complement strand
TCATTATAAAATATGATATCTAAAACGGGTGCTGTAAGGATAGCAAGAACGAAGTTTGATTACTATTTAAAGAAAGCAAAAGAAGTTGCAAATTCTATTAAAGGATCAGATAGAAGAGCATGCTTGGTAAAGATATGTGATTCTATTAACCTGGAGGTTTAGGAAAGCAGATGAATGGTTTTTTTGGATTGTTACTAGAAATTTTAAGTATAACGGGCCCTATATTTATAATCATTGCAATCGGATATTTTATAAGGCTAAAAGGCATTTTGAAGGAAGATTCTGTAATAGTTTTAAATAAGCTTGCTTATAATGTAGGCATGCCTGCGATAATATTTTTAAGCATAACAAGGTATAAGTTTTCGGATATATTTAGTGTTGATATAATAAAAATAATATATACAACATACATTATAGTTATATTGCTAATATTTTTATCTGCCTATCTATTTAGGACCGATAACAAAACAAAAGGAGCTATAATTGTCTCATCTTTTAGGTGTAATATGACATTTATGGGATTTCCTATTGTGCTGGCAGCTTACGGTAGTCTGGCTATTGCTAAAGCCAGCATTGTGATTGCTTTTTTAATTCCAGTTAATATTACTTTAACAATAATAATTTTTATGCTGCATAATAGAAATGAAGAGAAAGCAAGGTTTAAAAAAGTAATATTAAGTCTGATTCTGGATCCGATAATGATCGCAGTTGCGTTAGGGATAATCGTATCTTATTTTAATTTTATTATACCAGCACCAATATTTAGTGTTTTAGATATTTTATCTGGTCTGGCAGTACCAGTAGCATTAATGTCAATTGGTGCCTCTTTTAAATTTTTCCATATCAGGAACAATATAAAGCTGTTATCATATATTAGTTTTGCTAAGCTGATACTCCTGCCTCTAGTAGCGCTTTTACTTTGCATATTTGTATTTAGGGTAGATGGTTTTGATAGAAATGTGATTGTTGTATTATTTTCAATGCCGCTGGCTGTAATGACTTTTGTTATGGGTAAAGAGTACAGCTCTAATTCTAAATTAATATCTTCTGCTCTTATTTTAACCACAGTATTATCAGCTTTAACAATATCTGTCTGGCTGCTTGTGCTAAGATTAATTTAAATTCTAATAATAATTATGAATTACGGATACAGGATCTGATAAAAATAATAGCTTCCCATTACTTTCTTTATATAATTTCTGGTTTCATCGTATGGTATATTTTCTATAAATTCGTCTATATCTTTATTGCCTCGATTCGCAATCCATTTACTCATAGCTCCAGGGCCGCCGTTATAAGCACCGCATGTATAAAATTTATTTTCACTAAAGCTGTTTAGTTGTTGCCTTAGGTAAAAGGTCCCCATCTTTATATTAGTTTCAGGGTCAAGTAGCATGCTACTATCAAAGCCGGATATTCCTATTTGATTGGCAATACCCTGTCCTGTAGATGATATAATCTGCATGAGACCTAGTGCTCCTGCAAATGAACCGGCTTCAGGCTGAAATCTGCTTTCTTCTCTTATTACTGCAAGTGTGAATAGAGGATCTATATTATTTTGAGCGCTATAGTAATCAACATAATCCCTATAGCCATAAGGATAGGAAAGGTAATAAAAATAGTCTTTATACGGGCTGCTTAGATCTGATTTGAGTGTGGAGTAATATTTACTTATAAGTTTTTGTGAGTTAATGTAATCTTTTGCCAGAAGGTATAGCGTTGATACCTCAAGGATTTTTACCGAATTTTCTTCAAGTTCAGTACTGCCTGCTTCTATTTCCAGGGATGCGCTTGTATAAAGCTCAAGTTGCAGTAGCTCTTTTGCTTTTTCAATATGGTTTATATCCTCATGATTTCCACTTCCATCAATTTCTAAATCCTTATAAACATCTGGGATTATTTTAGCAATTTCAGGATTGTGCGGATATGCTGAAGTGTTAATTTGCTGAATCTGTACCTGTTCTTGTAATTCTTCAATATTTTTCCTTGAGGCAAAAGTATAATAAGAAAAGCTGTTTAGGTTAATTATATTTTTATAAAGCTGGATTGCCTGGTTGTTTTCTCCAATTTTATTGCAGCATTTTGCCTGCCAGAAAATTGCTTTTTCTCCAAGTGAGGTTCCTTTAAAGGAATTAGCCATGCCGGAGAAGGTATTTCTTGCGGCTTCCCATTCACTTCTTCTATATTGTATCCACCCAAGTTCCCAATAGCCTTCAGCTATTCTATCTCCATTTGGGTATTCATTGATTATTCTCTGGTAATTTATGGATGCATTTTCATAGTCATCCCTGAAAAAATATATTCTTCCTAACCTGTAAAGCCCATCATCACTGAAATTACTCTGTGGAAATTTGTTTATTAAGTCCTGATAATAGGAGATTGCAGTATCATCTAAATCAAGATTGGTATAGACCCTTCCTAAAAAATATAGACAGTCATCAGCATAACTGCTGTTTGGGAAGTTATTATAGCTTAATGAAAGATAGTCTTTTGATTTAGAATAATCTCTTAAATTGTAGTAGCACATGCCTAATTTGAATAAAGTCTTGCTGTGAAGTGGGGCTGATAGGCTGGATATATAATCTTCTCCTAAAATTATGTTAAATTCTTCAATGGCATTGCTGTAAAGGTATTCACTAAAAAAGATCTCACCTCTGCCGTATATTTGTTCGGCGGTTGGAGTAAACGGTAGTACAAGCTCTCTGTTTGTAAGATTTGCAATATTATCATATGCAGTTTGTGCATAATCATTTGCAGGATAACCAAACCATATCTTCCTGTAATTTTCAAATGCACTATCAAAATTTTGGTTTTTTTCCTGGCAGACCGATAATTGAAACAGGCAGTATGGTATTAATTCGGAACCTGCAAAATTATTTAAGAAATCAGTATATTTTTCTTCAGCCAGTAAATAATCTTCTGTTAGAAAAAATAAATCAGCAACTTCCAGATTAGCTTTTTCAGACCATATGCTATCAGGGAAATCCTGTATTAAATATAAATAATTCTCTTCTGCAAGATCATATCTTCCCTGCATCAGCAAACTTTTGGCTAAATAGTAAAGGATATGATCCTGGAGTATTATATAATTGTTTTTAACCTTATTAAAATAATATTCTGCTAATAGATAAGACTCTTTTTCAAAATATTCTAATCCTTCTAAAAAGTACTCTCTCTGTTTTGAAATCTCTAAATCACTATCCTTACTTCCCTCATTTGCTGTTTCTGTAGATGAATAGTCATTAAATTCATTGTTGTTGGCGGTTTCAGCATTACCGGCTTCTAAATTACTATTGTTTGAGCCATCATTTGATTTTTGGTCTTCTCCGGAAACACTTTCATTTCCTGCTTCTAAATTATCTAAGTCCTGTGAGGAGCTGTTACTGCTTTCTTTAACTTCGGATTTAGACATACCCAGATTTAATTTATTACAACTCGTGGTTGAAATAAGGATTGAAATGCTTATAAAAAGGATTATTGGATATATAAGAAATTTAAAAGAGTGTTTTTTTTTATTAAAAAAGTTATATTTTTTCTTCATTAATAGAAAGTTTATTTAAATATATTAAAAAAATTTTACTCTATAAAAATTTTATTGTAAATAATATAGAAGAGCAGTTCTTTATTTACTGGAGTAAAGTTTATATAATTTGATTATGAGGAAAAAGAGAAAGATAGGTTTAGCTTTAAGCGGAGGAGCAGCAAGAGGGCTTTCTCATATTGGAGTCCTTGAAATACTGGAAGACCTTGGGGTAGAAATTCATGCTGTCAGCGGAACCAGTGCAGGAGCTGTTGTTGGTGCGCTATATTGCTCGGGCACTGATATAAAAGAGATGGAGTCCTATGCTGAGTCAATGGACTGGAGAAGTTTTTTATTGTTTGCAGATTTAACTTTATCAAGAAAAGGTATAATTAACGGCCGCAGAGTTGAAGAGGAGTTAGATAGCTTTTTAGGTAATAAGACATTTAGGGAATGTAATAAAGATTTTTGTTGTGTTGCGGTAGATATTTTAAAGAGGGAAAAAGTTATATTTACTTCAGGAAAGTTAAAAGATGCTGTTAGGGCTTCAATTTCTATTCCTGGATTTTTTGCGCCTGTTTATCTGGAAGATAAGATACTTGTGGACGGTGGCATTAAAGAGCCCCTGCCGACAGAAGCTATAAAAATTTTAGATGTAGATTTTATTATTGCATCTTCAATAGTTTTTAAAAAAGGAGAGAAGAAGGACAAGGATCAAAATATTATAGATGAAGAATATATTGGAAAAAATAAGAATAAAATTATTAGTTTTAAAAAAAGTTTTGACCAAAAAAGGCGAAATAATAAAAAGTTATCAATCAAATCTATTATGGATGTCAGCTTGAACATTATACATGAAGAGATGATTAAAAATTATCTAGAAAAAGCAGATATAGTTATAGAGCCTGAAGTTGGTGATTTTGGCTTTTTTGATTTTGTTCATGGGAAAGAGATTATTGAAAGAGGTAGAATAGCAGCAATAAAAAAAATCCCTGAAATTAAGGAAAAACTACGTTTAAAATAGTAATGCAATTTCTAAAGCTGGTGAGCTTTATTCAAATTCCAGTGAGAAATCAATCGCAGGTGCTGAATGAGTAATATAGCCTACTGATATTAAATCAATTCCTGTCCTGCATATGTCTTCAAGATTGTCTAAATTAACATTACCTGAAACTTCTACCAGGCATAATTTACCTCTTTCTTTTCTTATTATTTCAGTAGCTTTTTTTATCTGGCTAGTGTTCATATTATCTAACATGATTACATCTGCCATGCAGTTTATTGCTTCTTCTAATTCTATAAAAGTCTTTACTTCTACTTCAATTTTTAAGCTGTGTGGAATTTTAGACTTTATTTTATTTATAGCTTTTTTGATTCCTCCTGCTGCTGCAATGTGATTATCCTTTATGAGTATGCCATCAAAAAGACCAAATCTATGATTATAACCGCCTCCGCACAATACTGCATATTTTTCAAGTTTTCTAAGAAGAGGTTTTGTTTTTCTTGTATCTGCAATCTTTACATTATAAAGGGAAGCTATAGCAGCAAACCTGTTGGTTGTAGTAGCTATTCCAGACATATGCTGAATGAAATTAAGGCAGGTTCTTTCTGCCTTTAGAATTGACAGTGTAGAGCCGTTTATCGTGCAGATTTTATCCATATATTTAAGATTGGTACCATCACTTTTCAGTTTCTTGAGTTGTATGTTTTTGTCTATCTCTTCTAAAATATAACCAGCTATATCTATTCCACACAGGACTGCACCGTCTTTTTCCTTACAAACTATATGAGAGGATATTTTATCATCAGGTTGTATTAAATATTTAGAGGTTATATCGCCATAACCACCTAAATCTTCAGAAATTGAAGCTCTTATTATATTTAGTATTTCATTTTTATAAATTTTATTTTTCATTTTTTATTATAACTTACTGAAATTATAATATTCTAATAGTCTTTTACATAAAACAATTGGATATTCAGACAGTAGCTTGTAATAGCTATCCTTAGCTATCAATTTATCCTACTGGTTCAAAATGGAATTTATCTTTTTTTAGTATTATATGTTTTTTCCAATGTTTATTATCCATTTTTGGAAAATCATTTCTTTGATGCGTGCCTCTACTCTCCTCTCTTAAACTTGCAGATTTAATTATTAAGCCAGCCACAGTTAGCATATTTACAAATTCTACTATATTTTTATCTTTACTGTTATAAAAATTCTTATTATGCAAATGTAAATCTATAAAATCCTTGGCATCTTTTAAACTTTTTTTATCTCGCAGTATTCCAACTTTTTTACTCATTATATGTCTGAACTTATCTATAAGATTTTCTATTTCATATTCTTGTTTACTGGATTCCTTGTATTTATCATTAGTATTATCAGTCCTGCATGAAATTAATTTTTTAACTGCTTCTATAGTATTTTTATCAATGGCAGAGTCACTTTTTTTACTAGTAATATCATTGTAAATTTTACACCCATAAACCAGTCCTTCAATTAAAGAATTACTTGCAAGCCTGTTAGCACCATGAGCCCCAGTTGCTGCTGCCTCCCCGCAGGCATACAGACCTTTAATATTTTCAGTCTGTCCCCTCTGATTTGTCTTAATACCTCCATTTAAGTAATGAGCAGCGGGGAATACTCTTATTGGATCGTTTTTTAGATCCAACCCGTTTTCCCTTAATTTGGATATGATGTTTGGAAAACGTATTTTCAACATACTTAAGGGCAGATGAGTGGCATCTAAGAAAATATATTCAGTATTATTTTTTTGCATAACTTTTACTATTTCTTTTACTACAATATCTCTTGGCGCAAGCTCAGCTCTTGGGTGTTTGCCAAGCATAAATCTTTTTCCATCTTTATTTCTCAAATAAGCTCCCTCACCTCTGAGCGCTTCAGTTATTAAAAATAATTTACCTTCATTTGTTTTAAATACAGTAGGATGAAACTGTATAAATTCTATATCCTTAATAGATGCTCCTGCCCTGTACGCCATTGCAATTCCATCTCCGGTTGAAATAGAAGGATTTGTAGTAAGTTCATAAAGGTGTCCAATTCCTCCACTTGCAATAATAACATTTGAGGCTGGATAAATTTCAATACTTTTAGAAGCTGTATTTAATCCAATTACGCCTATGCAATTATTTTTATTATCAGTTAGTATATCCAGGACAAAATATTCGGAAGAAAAATTTATTTGAAATTCATTTTTAGTACAATTAACTAACTTCTTTTCAATTTCTTCTCCTGTAGCATCACCGCCTGCATGGAGAATCCTTGGATAGCTGTGCCCGCCTTCTGTTGTTAAACTTATTTCACCTTCTAATATATCAAAATTAATACCTAATTCAATTAAATCTTCTATCATCTTAGGTGCGTTTTTGACAAGATTTTTTACTGCCTTTCTATCACAAAGCCCCTGCCCTGCCTCTATTGTATCATCGTAGTGGTTTTCCCATTTGTCTGGTTTCTTAATAGCTGCAGCAATTCCTCCCTGTGCAAACCACGTTGTAGAATCTGAGAGCATGCTTTTTGTAAGCACTTTAACTTTCATATGTTTTGATATTCTTATTGCAGTTGAAAGCCCGGCAATCCCACTGCCTATAACTATACAGTCAAAGTATTTATGAATTTTTTTACAAAAAAGAGGGTTAATTACGTATCTTGGTGATATCATATTTATTTTATTGCAATCATTTTATCGATTGCAGACTTTGCTTTTTGAATTATTTCCTCAGAAAGCGTTATTTCCGGTCTTTCCTCTTCAAGAGCCCATAGTAATTTTTCTAAATTTATAAGTTTCATATCGGGGCATATAGCCTGTTTTGAAGCAGGGAAAAAAGTCTTATCCGGATTTTCTTTTTTAAGTCTGTGTATAATACCAATTTCTGTTCCAATTATAAATTTTTTTCTTCTTGATTTTTTCACAAAGTTTATAATACCACCTGTACTTGCAACTTTATCTGCCATTTCTATTACATCGGGTGTACATTCAGGGTGGACTATAACAAAAGCGTCCAGCTGTTCTCTTTTTAAAGTAATAATGTTCTTATTATTAATCATGACATGTGTTGGGCAATACCCATTGGTAAGTATTAGTTCCCTGTCAGTTTGATCCTGAACATATTTTCCTAAGTATTTATCAGGTATGAAAATTATTTTTTTATTTTTAGGAATGGAGTTAATCACTTTTATTGCGTTTGAAGAAGTACAGCATATATCACTCATAGCTTTTACTGCTGCTGTTGAATTTACATAACATACGACGATAGCATTTTGGTTTTCACTTTTTAACTGCTTGAGCTGTGATTCATTTATCATATCTGCCATAGGGCAGCCACTATCTTTATCTGGTAGTATTACTTTTTTTTCTGGAGATACTATTTTAGCGGTTTCAGCCATGAAGCGAACACCGCAGAACACTATAATATTACATTTGGTTTTTGATGCTTCTATGCTTAATTGAAGTGAATCACCAACAAAGTCAGCTATATCCTGAATTTCCCCTATCTGGTAATTGTGGGCAAGTATTACAGCGTTTTTTTTTGATTTAAGTTTTACTATAGCATCAGCTAACTTTATATTACTTTTCATAGTGCATTTTGTTTAATATTTAATTATTACCTAATTATTTTAAACCATCACTGCTAAAATGGAAATAAATAGATTATTATCATATCAGAACAATTTATAAATGTCCTGTAAAAAAAATTATTGAATATTTTTGTTTTTCGGATTAAATTATGTAAAAACAATTAACTATTAAAAATATATTGTTAATGGTATTTATTTACAAAACATTCTTAAACGTGATTTATTTATTTTTTTATTAATGATATTATTTCATTTCTATAAATCTCAATATTATTAAATTAAAAAATGCAAGAGCAAAGAGGTAAATATTGAAGCTTGTGATAAGTGAAAAAGAGATAGCAGCCAGGAGAATAGCGGAAATACTATCTGGAGACGGTGTTAGTGAGAATAAAGTTTATGGTGTCCCAGTTCACAGTCTTAAGCTTGGTGATGAAGAGTATAAAATCATAGGCCTAAAAGGGCATATTTTAAAAGTGGATTTTCCAAAGGAATACGCTAACTGGTTTAAAGTAGCCCCTGCAGATTTAATAACTGCTAAAATAGAGAAAGTGCCAATACAGAAAAAGATAATACAGGCATTAAAAAAGATAGCTGATGAAACTACTGAAATAATAATAGCAACTGATTATGATAGAGAAGGCGAGCTTATAGGTTACGATGCCTTACAGGTTATTAAAGAAAAAAATAGGCTTGTAACAGCAAGGAGAGCAAAATTTTCGGCAATTACTATTAGTGATATAAATAAAGCATTTTCTAAATTAAGTAAGGTAGATACAAACTTAGCTTTTGCTGGAAGAGCGAGGCAGGATATAGATTTAATATGGGGAGCAGCCCTTACCCGATTTATATCACTCGCTGCGTTTCAGATTAAAGAAAATTTCCTATCTGTAGGAAGGGTGCAAACTCCTACTCTGGCAATTATAGTTGATAGAGAGATGGAGATAAAATCTTTTATCTCCATACCATACTGGGTAATTAGCGTAAAGCTAAAAACAGAATCAGGCGAAGAGTTTGAAGCTTTTCACAGGAAGAAAAGATTTCTTGAGAAGGAAGATGCAGAAAAGGTTTACAAGAGATTAGGTGAAGAGGGAATTGTATCAGAGGCAAAAGAAATAATCAGAGACTCAAATCCTCCGCCACCTTTTAATACCACGTCTCTTATTGTTAGTGCTAATGCAATTGGATTTACAGCACCAAGGACTATCAATATTGCGGAAAATTTATATATGAATGGATATATTAGCTATCCAAGGACTGATAATACTGTCTATCCATCCTCCATAAATCTAAGGAAGGTTACTGAAGAATTAGGGAAGTCTTTAGTATTTAGAGAAATGAGTGAAGAAGTCCTCTCCCAGGAGAAAATAATTGCAAGCAGAGGGAAGAAAAGATCAACAGATCATCCGCCAATTTATCCAACCTCTGCAGCTAAAAAGGAAGATTTAAATAGTGAAGGGTGGAAATTATATGAATTGATTGTCAGGAGGTTTATTTGTTCGCTTCTTCCTCCTGCAGTGATTAAAAGTGTAAGTGTAAAGATAGGTATAAATGGAGAATTGTTTATTGCAAGGGGTTCTAATGTCTTAAAGGCAAACTGGATAAAGTTTTATCCATATTATAGGCCTAAAGATATATTCATTCCTGATCTTAAGCAAAAGCAATGCTTAAGTGTGGTAGACAAAAATATATTAAATAAGAAAACAAATCCTCCTGCAAGGTACTCACAGGGAAAACTGGTTGAAAAAATGGAGGAACTCGGGCTGGGAACAAAAGCAACCCGTCATACTATTATCCAAACACTTATGAGCAGGGGCTATGTAAATGGCAATCCACTTATTCCTTCCGAGAAAGCTATAGCAGTTGTAAAGATGCTGAAGATGCATGCTGGGAAAATATCTTCTCCTGATATGACATCGGAATTGGAAATGTATATGGATGGTATTGCAAGAGGCGATGAAACAAAAGAGGAAGTAGTAGATAAATCAAGGGGACTGCTGAAAGAGATAATGATTAATTTAAATGATAAAAGGGACGAGATTTCACAGGAAATAAAAAAAGCAGTTAAAGAAGATTTTATAGTGGGGAAATGTACTAATGAAAATTGTGATGGAAATTTAATAATAAGAACTTCCAGGAAAACAAAAAAGAGATTTATCGGCTGCAGCGCTTATCCAAATTGCAATAAAACATTGCCACTTCCCCAGTGGGGGATGATTATTACTACTAAAGATATATGCAAACACTGCGGTTACCCGATTATTAAGGTTATAAGAAAAGGGAAAAGACCATGGAATTTATGTATAAACAATAATTGTCCGGAAAAAGATGAAAAGTATAAAAACCAAAACAATAAGAAGTGAAGTGAGCAGGCTGCTTCTAGAGGCAAGTTTTAATCTACCTCAGGATATAATTGAAGCAGTAAAAAACGCGCGCAAGATAGAAACTGATTCTAATGCAAAAAAGGTACTTGATTGCATACTGCAGAATGAAAAGATTGCAAGGGATGAAAAGCTCCCTCTCTGTCAGGATTGTGGTGTAGTATATATTAATATAGGAATTGGCTCTGATATATATATTAAAGATAGTGAAAATATAAAGCATGAGTTAAACAGGGCAGTAGCAGATGTTTACAAAAAAAACTATCTAAGAAATTCGATTGTAAATGATCCTGTATTTGATAGAAAAAATACTGGTGATAATACTCCTGCAATTATCAGCATAGATTTTACTTCTGGTGCCGGCATTGGGGTAGAAGTCAATTTAAAGGGTGGAGGAAGTGAAAATTGCTCCTACCTTTATATGCTTAATCCTTCTGCATCTGAAGATGAAATTGTTGGAATAGTTTTAGATATTGTTAAAAAGAATATAACAAGATGCTGTCCGCCAGGCGTGATAGGGATTGGTATTGGCTCAACTGCATCAAAAGTTACAGAACTTGCCAGAAGAGCAGCTTTTAGAAATTTAAAAATTAGAAGTAGTGACAATCGGTATTCAAGTCTTGAGGAAAAAATTTTAAAAGCGGTAAATAAGACGGGAATTGGACCTCAGGGGCTTGGAGGCAGCACAACTGCATTAGCATGTAATGTAGAATTTGCTCCCTGTCATATGGCAACATTGCCTTTGAGTGTTTTTATGGGATGTCATTCAACCCGGCGGGCATCTTCAAAAATATCTCCACCATAAATATCGTATGCAACAAATAAAGGAAATTCAAATATATCTATACTAAAAATAGCTTCAGGACCTAAATCTTTAAAGGCTACTTTTTCTATTTTTTTAACTTTTGTAGACAAAAATGCAGATACGCCGCCAACTGCTACAAGATAAACAGCTCTGTATTTACCAAGAAGGCTTTTTAGATTATTACTTCGTGTTCCTTTTCCTATCATTGCCTTAACCCCTGCTTTTAGTAATGGCTCGGATATATTATCCATTCTTGCGCTTGTGGTTGGTCCAACGCTTCCGCTATTTTTACCAGGAGGCGTAGGTGATGGGCCAACATAAAATATAGTCTCATTTGTAAGATCTACTGGTAATTTTTTGCGATTTTTCTGCCACTCTTGAATTCTCCTGTGAGCCATATCTCTTGCTCCAATAATTTTACCGCTTAGAAGAATCATATCGCCTGCTTTAAGGCTGGCAATTTTTTCTTCATCCAGGGGTGTCCTTAATTTTATTGGCTTATTATTATCCATAACCACTAATTATTTATAATTTGTAATAATTCTGCTTCAATCATCATCTATATTATTGAAATATTTATCTTTCTTGAAATAATTGTCATAACTGGAGATAGGTTTAATATCACTGCTACCTTTTTTACGTCTTCTTGAACTAAAAAGAAGTACAAAAATTAAAAAAATAGCAAAGAGTCCTATTAATCCTAATATAACCAGTAAAAAATAAGACAGGAATTTGGTCTTTTTACCTTCTATATATATGTCTTTTTGTTCTCCGTATTTCATAATCCATATCGCAATATTATTCTCTCCCAAAATATCAGCATTCGTTTTCATTATTTCTACCGGGAATTTTACTTGATATGTAATGCCAATGATATTGCTGTCAGTTTTACATAAGTTATCAAATCTTACAAAGTCATCATTTTTATCAGTTGCAGAAAGCAGAATATCGTCTATTTTCATGTCTACATAGTCAAAAAAGAAGTATTCGGTTTGAAAGAAATAATCTTTCCTTTCCATTTTGGCATAAAATCTCTCAGGTGGAGTTTCTGAAAAATTGTCAATTGAGATGTGCTGTAGAAAATTTATATCATTAAAAGCAGTTGTGGATTTAAAATGTGAATAGTCTTCTCTATCATAAGTTTCAATTTCTCCTTCAGGAAGAATATCAAGTATTTTATCGTAAAGTGGTTGGTTATCGGCCAGGACAACTCCGCCTTTTTGTATATATTCTTTTTTTACTGAAATATCAATTACTCTAGTGCCAGAATAGTCTGAATTTATTTCAGTATAAATATCTAAAATAGACTGGTCGCATGCAGGGAGGAATAGGATTACAAAGAGGGATAAGATTAAAGTTATAATAATTTTGAAAAAATTTATTTTATCCATCTTCAATTTAAAATATATATGCTCAATTTTAACATAATAGATATATTTTTATAATAAGAATAGTTAAAATTATATATATATTCATGCTAAAATATAACAATAACTAAAAGTATTATAGAATTTAAGGAAATTTTAAATTATTACAGAGGGTAAATACCGGCATGAAAGGTTTATTTATAACTTTTGAGGGACTTGATGGGTCAGGAAAAACTACACAGATTAGGATTTTGTATGATTTTTTAAAAGAGAAAGGTTTAGACGTAGTTTTAACTCGGGAGCCTGGCGGTACTGAGATTGGTGCTAAAATAAGGAATATTCTTTTAAATAAAGAGAATAAGGGCATGTCTTTCAGAACAGAAACTCTCCTTTTCTTAGCTTCAAGAGCAGAGCTTGTTTCAAAGGTGATAAGCCCGGCGCTAGGGGAAGGGAAAATAGTGATCTGTGATAGATTTTTTGATTCTACCGTAGTTTACCAGGGTATAGCTAGAGAACTTGGAGAAGATAGAATTTTGGAAATGAGTTTATGGGCTACAGCTGATATTGTTCCTGACCTTACCTTTCTTCTTTTAATAAAAGCTGATACGTGCGAAGAGAGAATGCAGGCTACAAGCAAGCAAAAAGATAGAATAGAAATGGAAAAAGATTATTTTAAGGAAAAAATTTATAGGGGTTACTTAAAAATTGCCCGGCTAAATAAGAATAGGTTTATTATTCTTAATGGCGGGCAGGACAGGTTAAGTCTTTCTAAAAAAATAGGAAGTAAAGTACTCAACATATTAGTAGAGAAAGAATTATTTAAAAAGGATTATCAGTAGAAAGCATTACTATGAGTATTTTGGATAATGTAGACTTTCTTACAGATGAAAAAAGGAACAATATAAATATTAAGATACTGAAACAGGCTGTGGAGGGTGGTAATGTTTCACATGCAAATCTTTTTTATGGCAATAGCATGAATCTACTTAGCAAACTGGCATTATTTTATTCCGCATCTATTAATTGTAATAATTCTGGGTGTGGCACATGCAGCATATGCAGTAATACTTTAAAAGGGATTTACTCAAATGTTTTAGTAGTTGAAGCAATGGGTAGTACTTTAAGAATAGAAGAAGTGTTTGAGCTTCAGAGATTTATGAATGTAAGTTCATATGTGCCTGGTAAAAAGATATGTGTTATTAAAGAAGTTGAACTTATGAACGATGAGGCCTCAAATAGACTTTTAAAAACATTAGAGGAACCACCTGATAAAGATTGTGTATTTATTTTACTGACAGAAGATATATCTGTTATTCTTCCCACTATTGTCTCAAGATGCACGGTTTTTAAGTGGGATTTTAATCTGGAAAAAGACGAAGATTTAAAATTTGATAACAGGCAGCTGGATGATATTCTAAACAAAGGTATTAAAAGCATAATAAAATCTGAGGGCAGTAAAGGTACTGGAAACTCCCTACCCTTACATTTATCGGTAGATTTAATTAATAGATTAAATAAAATGGCTGAAAAGATTAAAATATGGCGGAATGGAGAACTGAATAAAATTAAAGACAGCGGCGCAGCTGGCAGTGATATTAAAAAGTATAAGAAAATATTAGAATCCAGTTGTAAGAGAAAGTTGAATAAATTTTTAAATTTGGGTATGAATAAAGTTTTTGATATAATGTCAGCCTGGCTTGAAGATATTATGGCGGTAAAAGCAGGTGCCAGTGAGGATGGATTAAATTATAGAAAAAATTATTTTTTTATTATAGAAAATACAAGTAATGTAAAAATAGATAAAATTTTTAAGTTACTGGAAACAGTAGAAAAAAATAGAATTTATTTAAAATATTCTATTTATAAAGAGTTAGCGCTAGATAATATTTTTTTACAATTTCAAAATCTTAGTTAATTAGAGGTGAAGATATATGCCATTAATTATTGGAGTAATATTTAATGAAAATGACAATATTCATTATTATGATCCTAGCAATATTTCTGTTGCAATAGGTGATAAAGTTGTTTGTCATATTGATAATGGAGTGGAAGTAGGAGAGATTGTTTCAAATCCAGTGGAAATAAGTGAGAATGAAATTATAACTCCTTTAAATAAAATTATTCGTAAAGCTACTTATTATGATTTATCTGTAGAAGAAATAAATAGAAATAAGGAAAAAGGAGGATTTAAGAAGTTTGAGGAGTTAGCCAGAGGTCATGATCTTGTAATGAAACTTATTAATGTTCATGTAATGTTTGATAAAAGCAAGATGGTTTTTTATTTTACTTCAGATAAAAGAGTAGATTTTAGAGAAATGGTGAAGGAGCTAGCGTCATATTTTAAAATTAGAATAGAGCTTCGCCAGATTGGTGTAAGAGATGAAGCTAAAATAATTGGTGGTCTTGGTCCATGCGGGTTGAATCTATGCTGCAAGAGTTTTTTAACTGATTTTGAATCTATTTCTATAAAGATGGCAAAAGATCAGAATCTTCCTCTAAATCCTCTAAAAATATCAGGTATATGTGGAAGGCTTATGTGCTGCCTAAAATATGAATATGAGGAATATAAGGAATTCATAGAAAAAGCACCTGAGAGAGGAACTAAAGTCAAATGTCATCGCGGAAGCGGCAGTATTTTTAATTATGAGCCGCTAAAAGAATTGGTTATAGTGGAGATTGCTAATGAAAATAAGGTTTCAGTTCCGCTTTCAGAAATTGAAATTATTGAAGGCGGCGAAAATGAAAACATCGGGAAAAATGATGATAAATAAAAAAAGTAGGCCGATGTAGCTCAAATGGTAGAGCAGCTCATTCGTAATGAGCAGGTTACCGGTTCAAATCCGGTCGTCGGCTCCATTGAGAGGATAACCTTGATTATAAATAATTTAAAACAGAGATTATGCAGGTATTTGGATAAATTATTGGGGAGTGGCCTTAATTTAGAGAATATTACAATTCAGGAACCAAAGAATAAGGAGTTCGGTGATCTTTCAATTAATGCTTCAATGGTACTGGCTCCTGTTTTAAGAAAAGACCCATTAAGTATTGCAGATAAACTTATAGAGGATTTAATCTCGAAATGGAATGAGATTGATAATATAAAAGTTATAAAGCCTGGTTTTATTAACTTTAATTTAAAGAAAAAGTTTATTAAAGAAAATCTGGGCAAAATAATTACAGATGGCGAAAATTATGGGTGCAATAAGAGCGGTAAGGGCATAAATGTACAGCTTGAATATGTAAGTTCTAATCCTACAGGCCACCTGCATTTAGGCCATGGAAGATGGGCAGCTCTCGGGGATAGTCTTTCAAATATTTACACTGCTAATGGCTATAATGCTTTCAGGGAATATTATGTAAATGATTATGGCTCACAGGTTAAAAATTTTGCTGATTGCATAAGATGTTTATACTTAAAGCATTTTAAAAAGGAAGTGCCCTATCCTGAGGAGGGGTACCCAGAGAATGTGGTTGGGAAAGTGACTGCCGAAATTATTGAGACAAGCGGTGATAAATACATTGTTAAAAAAAATGGAGAAATAGATGTAAATTTACAATCCCTTGGAAAAGAAGGTATTAAAATTATGGTTTCCCATATAAGAAATACGCTGTCTTTAATGGGAGTAAAATTTGATAAGTGGTTTTATGAAAGTTCTTTGTATAAGGATTCTAATTTTGAAAATGTTATTAAAGATTTAAAAAATAAAAAAATAATTTTTGAAGGTGATGGAGCACTATGGTTCAGATCTTCTTTTTTTGGTGATGATAAAGACAGGGTTGTAGTAAGGAGTGATAATAATCCCACGTATTTTGCTTCAGATATTCTTTACGTATTAGATAAGATAGATAGAGGTTATGATTTACTGATATATATACTTGGAGCAGATCATCATGGGTATGTTAAGAGACTGGAGGCTGTTGGGAAAGCTGCAGGTCTGGTTAAGGGTGAATTGAAGGTAATCATTGGGCAGCTGGTGAGATTAATTAAAGATGGGAAGATCCTAAAGATGTCAAAGAGGAAAGGAAAAGTTTATACACTGGGGGATTTAATATCAGAGGTAGGAAAAGATCCAATAAGGTATTTTTTTTGTATGAATTCCTTTGATACTCCCATGGATTTTGATGTTAATCTGGCAAAACAGAAGTCAAATAAAAACCCAGTTTATTATGTTCAGTATGCACATGCAAGGATTGGAAGCATTATTGAAAAGGCAGGCAGCAGTAGAACTACAGCCGATAAAATTAGAGACTTTGATTTAAGTGATGTTGATATTTCAAAGCTTGAATTTCAAAATGAGACCGAATCAGAGCTTGCAAAAATACTGGTTCTTTATCCTGATGTTGTATATGATAGCTGCAGGAACAATGAACCATATTTTATAACTCAGTATGCATACAGGCTGGCATCCCAATTTCATTATTTCTATAATAATTATAGAATTATAAAAGAAAATGAACTGGATCTGGATAGATTTATACTGGTATTATTGGTTAAAGTGGTATTAAAAAATGCATTGTATTTGCTGGGGATAGATGCTCCCGAGAAAATGTGATAATGTGGTAGTAACTTTAAAAGATAATAATTAATTGAGGAAGGGAAAAAGGTAAGTAAAAATGTTGCTTCCAATTACAAAAGAAGTTAATAGTGACGGGCACTTAATTATAGGCGGTTGTGATGTTTGTGATTTAGGAAAAAAATATGGCACACCGCTGTATATTTTAGATATTAAAACTATTAAAGGCCAATGCAGATTGTATAAGGAAAGTTTTAAATTTGCTGATATTAGAACTGAAATAATTTATGCATCAAAAGCCTTTGCGTCAATAGCCTTATGCCAATTGATAGAAAAAGAGGGTTTAAGTATTGATGTATCCAGCGGTGGCGAGTTGTACACTGCAATTGAGAGCGGATTTCTTCCTGAGAAGATCTATTTTCATGGAAATAATAAGGCAGTTGATGAAATTAATTATGGACTTAAAGAAAAAGTCGGCTGCTTTATTGTGGATAATTTTTATGAATTGGAAATTCTTGAGAAATTATGTGCAAAAAAGGATATAAGACAAAAAATTATGTTAAGAATTACGCCGGGCATAAAAGCTTATACTCATAAATATATTGAGACTGGAAGTATCAATTCTAAATTTGGTTTTAGCATGTATGGAGGTATTGCATTTGATGCAGTAAAAAAAGTAAATAGTATGGACAACCTGGAACTTGTTGGGCTCCACTCTCATATAGGTTCACAAATATTTAATTTATCTTGCTATGAGAAACTGAT
>Ga0265594_1001506_pt1 | contig 17962 bp, 16 predicted proteins | sample saktaG_11_FD_190147 | JGI IMG/M metagenome (GOLD analysis project Ga0265594, IMG submission 190147) | Saline water microbial communities from Sakinaw Lake, British Columbia, Canada - sak_2011_5_24_80m | ecosystem: Environmental > Aquatic > Non-marine Saline and Alkaline > Saline ... | reverse complement strand
TCAGCAGATGAAATTTAAGGTTACCATCGGAATCGGAGAATATCATGAAGATATTCGGGGGATAAGTAAATCATTTAAAGAAGCTACCCAGGCATTAGATGTAGGGACTAAATTGGAGGGAGCGGGAGATATTTATCATGTAGACAATCTGGGCGTAGGCAAGCTGTTAGCAGAGATAAAAGGAGAAAGTCAGCAAGAATTTATGGGAAAAACTATTTATTCTGTAAAAAATAACAAAGAGAAGAAAATAAACGAAACATTACTGGAAACTTTAAAAGCCTTTTTTGATAATAATTTAAGTATTTCAAAAACTGCCCAAACTATCTATGTACATCGCAATACTTTACTTTATAGATTAAGAAGGGTTAAGGAAATAACCGGTTTAGACCCAAAAAAGTTTGATGATGCAGTCCAATTGAGGATAGCTTTAAAAATGAGGATATACCAGGGGGAGTAATTAGTTTAAATAATATTAAGTTGTGCTAACTGCTATTAAATTTATTCTGCAGAAAAAAAGTGATTTAAAATTTGCAATTTATTTACTATTACGTTAATATAAAAAATGTCAACGATGGCATTATAAAAATTACACACCATGATTCTATATTCAATGTTATCGTTGACGAAAAGGATGATATTGTTTCGGGTGAAACGAAAATCAAATCCGGAGATAGATTTTTTATTAATTTTAAACAGGAAAAAATATTGTTTTTTGATTATGAAAGTCATGAGGGGATATAGAATTATTGTACAAAGGAAGGATAGTATGAATATAGCATTATGTCATTACCGGGTTGGCGAAACTGATGGAGTTTCCCTGGAGATGGATAAATGGAAAAAGGTTTTAGAAAATATGGGGCATAAAGTATATTTTATTGCCGGCAGTACAGGTACATCTGATGGTTATATTATACCGGAAATGAATTATAGATTTGAAGAGGATTTGAAAATCGAAAGAAATGCTTACTTAAAATTAGAAGACTATCAGGATGAGGATGAATTAATAAGAGCCGTAAGAAAGCAAACTTTGAAAATTGAAGAAGCCTTGAAAAAAATCTTAATAGAAAATAAGAGAGATTTAATTATTCCCAATAATATTTTATCAATCGGCAGAAGCATCCCTACTGCTATGGCGTTCACTAACGTCATTAAGGAATTGGGCATTAGATGTATCGGACATCATCATGATTTTTACTGGGAAAGGAAAAATTTTTCTCATCCAACATGCAATTTCGTTCGCAAAGTTCTGGAGGAATACTATCCCCCAAAAGATGATTTGATTTCACATGTAGTAATTAATAGTATTGTTCAAAAAGAATTAAAAACGAGAAGAGGTCTGGATTCTATTATTATACCCAATATATTTGATTTTAATGAAAAGTTATGGGAAGTTGATGATTACAATAAAGGTTTTAGAGAAAAATTAGGCATTAAAGATAATGATATCCTTATGCTGCAGGCAACCAGGGTAACTAATAGAAAAGCAATTGAACTGGCTATAGATGTGGTTGAGGAAATGCAGAGAAAAGAAAACAGGAAAATACTTGAAGAAGCAAAATTATATAATGGGAAAAGTTTTAAAGAAGATAGCAGGATAGTACTCGTTTTAGCGGGAATGATAGAGACCGCAGATGATTATGTTGAGAGGCTTAAAACCAGGGCTGAAAAAAGCAATGTAGAATTGCTGTTTATAAATAATCTGGTTGAACATTCAAGGTGTGTTAAAAATAATAATAAGATATATTCCTTATGGGATACATATGTTTTTGCAGATATTGTAACCTATCCGAGTATTCAGGAGGGATGGGGAAATCAATTTTTAGAAGGTTTATTCGCCAAAAAACCGATGTTAGTATTTGAATATGATGTTTATAAAGAAGATATCAAAAGAAAAGGATTCAAGGTTATTTCTTTGGGCGACAAATATGGGCTTGATGAATGCGGTCTGGCAAAAGTGGAAAAAAAAATAATTAGACATGCTGCCGGAGAATGTATAAGATTACTTATAGATAAAGATTGCAGAGAAAAGATGGTTGAAGAAAATTTCCAATTAGGAAGAGAATTTTTTTCCCATGAAAGCTTAGAAGAAAAATTAAAAATAGTGGTATAATAATTTGTGGAGGTGATTTAAAATAAAGGAATATACTATTAAAGATATCGCAAAAATTGCCAACGTTTCTCCACGGACGGTTTCCAGGGTTGTAAATGAAGAAGAAAAAGTAAAGAAAGAAACAAGAGAGAAAATATTAAAAATCATCAAATCAACCGGGTACCAGGTTAATCTTATCGCCAGGTCACTTAGAAAAAAAACAACCGGGATTTTGATGGTCTTTGTAGAAAAAAATGCGGCAAATTATATAGGAAATTTCCATAATGTTTTTATCCGGTTTTTAGATAGTGAAGCCAATAAATTAGGGTATAAGTTAATAGTTTCAAAGTCTTCAGCTTACAAAGTTGAAGAAAATAAACACGATGGTTTCTATTTGCTGAAAAATGGTTTTGCAGATGGTGCTATAATTTTTGATACCCGGGAAACTGATCGTCGGATTGACTATCTCGTGGAAAGGGATATCCCTTTTGTTATTGTCGGTAGGGATAATGCCTATGAATCTACTTCATTTGTTAATCTTGATAACATAAAGGCGGGTTATTTAGGAGCTGAGCATCTTATAAAAAGAGGGAATAAGTCTATTAGATTTTTTCTGGGAGATGAAAATTTCACTGTAAATCAGGATAGAACAAAGGGATTTATTCAAGCCTGTAATGATTATCATATCAAGAGTGAATTAAGGCATATTGATTATGGAATTATGAACCCCAAAACTGCTTATGAAAAGATGAAAAATATTTTAGAAGAAGAAATCCCTGATGCCCTTTTTGTCTCCGGTGACCAGAGGGCAATAGGAGTTTATCATGCTATTCAAGAAAAAGGACTAAAAATACCCCAGGATATTGCAGTGCTTGGAATTGATAATATTCCATTATCAGAGTACTATTATCCGGCCCTGACAACGATTAGCCAGTCTGTAAGAAAGATGGCAGAAGGGGCAATAAAAATTTTGGCTCAACAGTTAAAAGATCCCGAGAATCATAAAAGTCAAAGAATTATTTTCCAGCCAAAATTAATTATCAGAGACTCTACTTAGGACGATGAGATCCTATTAAATAATCTACTCTTATTATTGAAAAACCATATCGGAGAAGCAGTACAATATGTCAGTACCTAAAATAAGTCGGGAAATAATAATAAACAAACTGGGATTTATTTAATGATAAAACTAAAAAGACTATCAGACCAGCCCATCCCATTACCCAAAAAAGAGCATCCCTGGGAAGCAGCTGCCGTATTTAACTGTGCCGCCATATATGATAATGGCTTGGTACATATGATCTACCGAGCAACCGATATTGCCCCCAATGGAAAAGAGGGACCCTATATTAATCGCCTTGGTTATGCAGTAAGCAAAGATGGCATTCACTTCAACCGCTTGGAGCAGCCAATTTTACTAAATAATGTAGAACGGGAGGAGAGGGGACCGGAAGACCCCCGAATAGTTAAAATAGATGATATTTTCTATATGATGTATACCGGGGGTAGATTTCCGGAAGACTTCAGAATTTGTCTGGCTACTTCAAAAAATCTTATCGATTGGGAGAGACAAGACATAGTCCTTGATGAACCCAATAAAGATGCTTCCCTGTTCCCCGAGAAGATCAAAGGCAAGTATGTGATGTTTCACCGCAGAGAACCGGATATCTGGTTAGCCTATTCTGATGACCTTATAACCTGGTATGATCATTAGTATGATCATAAGATTATAATGAAACCTGAGAGTAGGTCAATGAGTCTATAAAGCTAATAATAAATACTTGTAAGGCTGCAACAAATAGAGATTAATTATTTAGTTCATTTATAAATTTTTATTGCTTTTATTAAACTATTTTAACTGATTAAGTATATCTTTTAATTTAATCTCTGCGTATGCAATGCAAGTGTCAGCGGCGCCATAGTATATTTTTACCTTACCTTCTTCATATAAATTTCCACAGGTAAAAATTACGTTTCCAAAGAAACCATTTAATTCATAATCCATTTCAGGCTCAATGATTGGTTTTTCGCTTCTCGCTATAACTTTCCAGGGTTTAGTAGCATCCAATAGTACTGCCCCAAGACAGTACCTGTTAATCTTTGATGTTCCGTGGTATATTTCCATCCAGCCTTCTTCTATTTTGAACGGAATGCCACCACATCCTATCCCTTCATTGTCCCAGTATTTTTCTCTTGTGCCCATCAATTTCATATGGTTGCCCCAGTAAAAAAGGTCAGGTGATTCGGATATCCACATGTCTCTTACCCTATATTCAGCAGATACGGGACGATTCAAGGCATAATATCTACCTTCTATCTTTTCAGGAAAAATTGCAACATCCTTATTATCAGGCATAAAGATTACGCCGTGTCTCATAAATGTAACAAAATTAGTCGTGGATGCTAGACAGGTAGTCACCCCGGTTATATCGGATATTGCACTATAATTTATATAATATCTTCCATCGATCTGGGTTATCCTTGGATCTTCTATGCCAAATCTCTCATATTTATTCTCAGGAAATAGGGCAGGCTTTTCATCTATCTTAAAGTCAATACCGTTTCTACTCCTGGCAATCCTTAAATGGGAAATTGATGTAAGGTATTGATTAGTAGGTGTCCTTACAATTCTGGGGTCCGAGAAATCTATTGAAGGATCAGTCTTATTAAATTCCTTCACTATAACTTTATCTATTTTTAAATCTAATATAGGTACAAGTTCTTTTTTCGGGTTATTATTAATTGGCATTTCAGCAACTCTCATCAGAAGCAATATTTCTTCATTAAACCTGGTAACGCCACAGTTAAAAACACCAACCACCTTGAAATCAGGTCTTGATGGTTTTAGGTCCTCTGGCGTTATAATTGGATTTTTTTCTGATCTAATTATATTCATATCTATTGTCCTATTATATAATTATCAAATAAATCAATAGTGCAAATTCGCTCCTCGATTTTCAGATCATTTAATAATTTCTAATCTTTTAGCAGCAAGAAATGCCATCAAAAAGCATATATTTGATTCAGCCCCTTGATTTAAATTTACACCTTCCGGATTTAATGCATCATAAGATGCGAAGTTTTCATCTATAAGAGGAATATTATTTATATTATTTCCAAAAAACCATTTATACCACTTTTTAGCCCAATTTAAATAGAAATTATCTTCTGTTGCATAATAAGCTTTTTCAAGACAACAAATCATATAGCTTGCATCAATCGGTTGTTGGTCAAATAAGGCTTTATTTTTACCTTTAAGATACCAGCCTTTATTTCCGATGGGAGAAGGAATATTATTTTCCTGACAATTTCTTATTAAGAAGTCTGTTGTTTTTTTGGCAATTTCAAAACTGATTTTACATTTTCTTTTTAAATAAATCTCCCAAAGTACCCAGGGGATGAGAGCATTTGCATATACCAAATAATTTTCAAACCATATCCAATCATCAGAGTATGTCTCAAAATAAAAATTATGTAACTTTGCTTTTAATTCATTTTCCAAACCGTGCTGGTAATTAAGATTTAGTAAACCCAATAAAGCTGCTGATATTGCTCTTATTGAAGTCCAATTAGGGGCATCTTCAATTAAATTTTTAATAATTTTTTTAATATCATCATTTTGATTGCTCTTTGTTACCAAAAGAGACCATAATGTTAAGCCATAAGCTTCTTTTATATTAGGTTTTGAACCATATTCTTCATTTTTAAATAAACCCTTACCATTATTTTCGTAATAAAAATGATATAGTAAGCCATCTTCTCTTTGTGCTTTTAAAACGAAATTTAAATAAATATCCTTTAAGTTTTTATCTTTAAATTCATCAGCGACCATAAGAGCTCGTGCTTGATCTTCCAGGGCATATCCAAATTTAGGGTCAGGTTTAGTTAGTTTCCCATGCTGGTAAATTCCCATACTTGAAGTCATTGATCTTATTTTTTTAAGTGGGTCCATAAGAATTCTCCTAAAACCTCATCAAACAATTCCAGGTGTTGCAGAGCTACATTATACCAGGTCATTAATCTTCCGAATTTGTATGTTTTATTTTCCATTCTCAATTTCTTTTGAGGGTTTTCGCAAATATCTATGACCGCATCTGCAATGGCCTGAGAATTTCGGAAAGGTACAATTATACCTCTTCCCTCTGCCAAAACTTCTTTTGCATATAAGTATGGCGTTGAAATACATATTTTCCCTGCCCCAATTGCATATGCTAAAGCACCGGAAGCGGATTGCTGCGGGTCTAAATATGGAGTTATATACACATCGATAATTTTTAACCATACTACCAGTTCTTTTAAAGACAAATATTTATTGATAAATTTAACATTTCCTTGTAAATCATACTGCTTTATTTTTTCCTTTAAAAATTTTCTATATTTTTCTCCTTCTGCTTTTAATACAACCGGATGTGTCTGACCAATTATTAAATATAAAACATTATTGAATTGCTCCTTTATTTTTTTTAAAGCTTCTATGGTATATTCAAGTCCTTTGCTCGCTGATAGAAGATTTATATTCCCCAGGATTATCCTATCCTCAAATCCCTTTATCTTTTTATGCTCAGCAGTAGCTTCCAGAGGTATATCAGGAACACCGTGGGGGATAATTTCTATTTTTTCTTTTGGACAATTATAATTTTTTATAAGCTTCTGCAAACTTTCGGGCATCATAGCTATTATTTTTTCTGCAAATTTGAGCACATCTTTTAAAACCAAGCCGTATCCTTCGCTATTATTGTCAGGAATTGTATGAGTAGTTACAATTAGAGGTTTTTTTATCAATTCTATCAATTTGATAATATATTCTCCAAAGTCACCGCCATATAATCCGAATTCATGTTCTAAAACAACTATATCTGTTTTAGATTTATTAATATGATCAGCAGCTTTAATATAGGAATCAACTTCGTATTGGCTAATTTTTAATTTAACCTCTGGAGGATAATCAATTTTATCTTCCGGTCTAATTAATGCCACAATTTCAGATTTAGAGTGTGGATTTATAAGGTTAATAGCTCGAGTTAAATCTTTTGTGTAGGTAGCAATTCCACATTTTCTTGGGGTATATGAGGATATAAATGTACTATTGATACACTTATTTTTTTCTCTTAAAATTTTTCTGAGCTTGTCCAAAATAATATCTCCTGGAGATTTTTTTTTAGAAAGCCAAACTTTTTTTAAGATTTTTTAAAGGTATCTGATTGTATAATTAAAAGTCTCCGCTACCAATAAAAGCATTAAATAAAACTAAAATTCCGGGGGTAAACCTATGTCTTCCCCTGTATTTTTTTTAAGCCTTGCAAGTCTATATGCTTTTTTATATTTTTTGGCAGTTATCTCCCAGGATACAACTTCTGTTAAATATTTTTTGAGATTTTCGGAGAGCTCTTTTCTCAAATCTTTATCACAGGCCAACCTAATAACTTTTTCTTTTAGCATTTGTTTATTGGTAAACAATAATCCGCCTTCGCTCTCCAGAGTTTGAGCTGTCAATCCTTCCAATGGAGCTGTGGTAATATAAGGTTTATTTAAAGCAATAATTCTGGCAAGTGTTCCCGACTGTGTTTCATCCACTGTTGGTAATACGATAAAATTACAAACTGCCATTACTTTATAGTAAATTTCTCCCCTTGGAATAAATTCATAATAATGTGCCATCCCTTCCTTTTCCAAAATTTCTAAGTTTTTTTTATATTGATTATAATCTGCTAGATGGGCTTTATCTCTCATAGCACCTGCAGCAAGTAAATCCCAGTCTTCACCGGTTCTGATTCTTATTTCTTCGAGGGCTTCTTCCCATATAGAGGTTAATATATCCCATCTTTTATTGGATTGTATCCAACCCACCAATCCTACTAAATTATTACTTAGATAGGGAATTTTATTTAAACCAAGCTCCTCTTTTAATTTTGGAATATCGTTTTCACTCCAATTTTTATCTGCCCTTGCTCCATGAGGGACAATCATGATATTCTTGGGCATTTTCCATCCTCTTTGACTAAAAGTCCAGTGTAGTCTCCACTTTAGATAATCACTCTTAAATAAAACTACATCAGCGTCTTCACATAGTTGATAAATAAAATTTTCTTCAAATTCCTTTAACCTACCGTGCACTGTATGTGGCTCTACCACAATAGGGAATTCATTAATAGAGCCTAAAAATTCTATAAATCCCTGGTTTCTGTCCCCAATACCTCTTTTGTCTATATGCTCATATAGGCCATATTCATGTTCTATATGCACTACATAAGGAGACAGTTTTTTAATTTTTTTTGCTACCGGCCTCCACCAAAAACGATTCGAAGTATCTATTAAAGGGAAAACCCCTTCGCCGGTTCCGTCTGTATGGCTTATTACCAGAACATCTCTTTCCGGATTTTCTTTCTGGATAAATTCTCTGGCTTCTTCACAAAATGTGGCAATACCACATAACCTTGGATAATAACTTGATATTAAGACTATTGGTTTTCTATTTGACATTATTTACATCCTTATAGGGTATAATACCTAGAATAAATTTTAGAAAAGAGGAGTCACACACAAATTATTATACCACAAATAGCTTAACAAAAGTAAGATTAACAGATAGTGGAAATCTATCTAAAGAAAAGAAAGCAAAATCAATTTTTCCTTCTCCTTTCTCTTTTAATTTTTTAAAATTAACAGCAGCAACAGCATCTTTTTCTCTCTTTGTTGTTGCTGTTAAATTGGTAATGTTAAGATTGGTATTGTTAGGGTATCGTTTTGATACCAAAGAAAGTATCATATTGCTACCAACAAAATTTATTATTTTGCCCGGATCCGGATGCTTTGTGAGCTCCTCAAGAAAAATAACCTGATAGATATTATTTCTGTAATGACCGGTAGTAGATTCACCCCTGGTTACATTTTTAATCATAGAACAAGGGGTCAGGTCTCAACATTTGACATAACTCTATCTAAGTGCTAACATTTTATTATGACTAGACCTTTACGATTATCTTTTGAAAATGCTTTTTATCATATTACCGCCAGGGGCAACCGGAGAGAGGATATATTTTATTCCTCTCGGGATAAAGAGATATTTTTAAAAAGATTAAAAGAAATGCTCATAAAATATTCGATGATTTGTTACGCTTATTGCCTCATGGATAATCATTATCATCTCTTTATTAAAACGAATAAATCCAACCTGTCTCAAGGTATCCATTATCTCAACAGTGCTTATGCCAATTGGTTTCGTAATAAACATCAAATCATCGGTCCTCTTTTTCAAGGCCGGTTTAAATCTATTCTGGTGGAAGCCGATCATTATGCCCTTACCCTCTCAGCTTATATTCATCTCAATCCCTTACGTGCCGGAATCATAAAACAATTAGAAGAATATTCCTGGAGCAGCTATTTGGATTACTTAAATTTAAGAAAATCTGATATAACTGATCCTTCTTTTGTACTAAAATCTATAGACCATGATACTTTGAAAGCAATGAGCAAATATCGAGAGTATGTTAGCGAAAATCAGAAGATGAAAGATCCCATTAAGAAATCCTATCACCATATCGCTCTTGGCAGTGAAACCTTTATTGAAAGGGTAAAAGAAAAGATAGAACATCTAGGCCGAAGAAGGGAAATTCCTTCTACCCGCTTTCTGTCTAAATATGATGTGGATACGATTATTACCAAAATGACTCAAGCATTACCTATTGAAAGAAGGATAATCTTTGATAAAAAAAGAGGAAACCTGAATCGCTCTTTGGCTATCTATCTCATTAAGCGATTCACCCCCCTTTCCTTATCTGAAATAGGTGAACTTTTTAAGATGGATTATTCAGCCGTTTCCCAGACTGCTAAAAGATTTGAACAAAAAACCGAAGTTAATCATAAAATAAAAGAGGTCATGCAAAGGGTGATAACCGCTTTAAAGGAAGTATGAATGTCAAATGTTGAGACCTGACCCCTTTATTTCCAAGATAACTATTTACTTTCAAATTAATATAAAATAAACAGATTTTTGATATAATAAGCACAAACCAGTAAGATAAATAATTTTAGGAAAAGAGGACTAATAATGAAAAGTAAAATAATCATCATTGGTGGTGGGATAGCAGGACTTTCAGCAGGTGTTTTTGGTCAGAAGCATGGGTTTGAAACTGAAATATTTGAAATGCATACTATTCCCGGAGGGCAGTGTACAGCATGGAAGAGAAAGGGTTACATGTTTGATTATTGCATTGGGTGGCTTATGGGTTCATCTTCAGGAAGTATGAATACACTGTGGAAACAACTGGGGGCATTATCAGAAGATATACCTATCATTGACCCTGAAGTCTTTATCAGAAATGTAGACAATGAAGGTCAAGAATTCTTAATGTATAAAGATATGCAAAAATGGAAAGCCTATCTGAAAAGCATTTCTCCTGAAGATGAAGAAGCCATATCAAGGATGTTTTCTATCATAGCTAAATTTTCTCTTTCCGGTGATATAGAGGAAATTATGAAGCCTAAACCGCTAAGAAGAACTCTTCCCATGTTAAAGATTTTTTTAAGGATGTTGCCAGCCATGATTCTCATGATTAAATATGGTAAAAAAAGCTGTGGTCAGTTTATAAAAGAAATGGGGTTTAAAAATGAATTTTTGCACCATTTTCTAGAGAAAATATATAGTGACGAAAATTTTTCTGCGATTGCTTTTTTGATGATGCTTTCACTCTTTAAAGACAATAATGCCGGATATCCAGCAGGTGGTTCCCTAAATTTTGCATTACGGATTCTAAATAAATACCAAAAACTTGGTGGTACGCTGTCAACTGGGAAAAGGGTTAAGAAGATACTCATCGAAGATGGAAAAGCTGTTGGTGTGGAGCTTTCTGATGGCACTATCCATAAGTCTGATTATGTTATCGCCGCCTGTGATTTACATACGGTTATTTACGATATGCTTGATGGTAAATATATTCCTGAAGATATAAAGAATGCCTTTGAAAATTGGCCACTTTTCAAACCCCTGGTGCAGGTTTCATTTGGTATTAAAAAAGAGATCAAGGAAAAACAGATGATGAACAACTATCTGGTTCCGGCTAAAATAGGAGCTACAGAAATTGATTCTTATTCAATATCAAACTACAGCTATGATCCGGATATGGCGCCTGAAGGGAAAACGACCATTGTTCTTAAATTTCAAAGCCCTTATGAGATATGGGAACATCTGAAAGATAATGTATATGAAAAAGAAAAAGAAAAAATAAAAGAAGATGCGATAGCGCTGCTTGAAAAGGCTTATCCCGGTATAAAAGATTTTATCGAGGTTGTAGATGTAGCCACTCCTTTAACTGATGTAAAATACACTGGCGTATATCGGGCAGCCTATGAAGGTTTTATGCCAACAAAAAGTAATACGAATAAAACAATAAATCCATTGATTAAAGGACTTGTTAATTTCATACTGGCAGGACAGTGGCTTTTCCCGGGTGGCGGGTTACCTCCTTCTGCCTTGTCAGGCAAATGGGCCATAGAGGTATTTCATAAAAAAGAAAAATCTTAATCATTGGATGATTGGAGAAGATTGGTTAAGGAGCAGTTTATCATCTCACCTCCAGAGGAAATGCTAGGCAGGCGATCTTCCTTACCGAGAAAGACTTTACTGATTTCCTTGGCGTCTTATGTTTAAAAGTGATATTGCAAGACCTAACGCCATAATACACGTTGTGCGCCATAATACTTAATAATAAGTAGAATAATTAAATTGATATATTACAAAACAAGTAATATAGCATAATAGATAGCAAATTCGCAGTCTATTCATTAGTTATGAGGAGAATATTACATAGGAGGTATATTATGTTTATTCTCACGGATCCTTTCTTCTGGGCCTTCGTCGGCATGTTCGGACTGCTTGTCGGCACCGCCCTGGTCAGCGGAACAAAGATGGGAAAAAACGCTGCGTTCGGAGTGGCAACCATCATGGTTTGCGATTTGTCTCGAATCGTACTTGTCTTACCTTTTTGCTCCCAGCCTCGTTTTGAAATAGGTATATGGAATTGGATCGTTGGCGGAATCTTTCTCGCGGCCGCTTTCGTTTTTGGCGTTCCTGCCATGTCCATTAATTGGCGGACCGCTCCGGACAGTAAAATGGTTCTCAAAACAAATGGCATCTATGGCATTGTCAGGAATCCCATCTACCTTACTGACCTTCTCTTCTCGCTCGGATTCGCGGTGATGTTCGGATCAATCATCGGCGTCGCGCTGATTCCCATATGGTGGATCGCTTTTTTATGTCTCGTTCTGGTTGAGGAGAAAAGTCTGGAAAGCGCGCTGGGACAGCCCTATCTGGATTACAAGAAACTGGTTAAGGGTCGCATCATACCGGGATTACCAATTTGATAATCTGCTTAACAATGTGCTGAGGCTAATAGGGCTATTGCGCGCCGAAATCTTGGTATTAACCATCTCTTTAGTTGTTATTTTTTATCCTTTTCCAGTGAAGTTTTCTCAATTTTTTTAATTGCTACGGGCAAGGCAAGTCCTGCCAATAATAATAGACCTCCGGTAAAGACGAAAACAGCTGGCAAACTAAAGGTTGTCATAATAAATCCACCGGAAATAGGGCCTAAAACATTACCTAAGTAAGTAGTACTGTTGGCAAAGCCAAAAACTTTCCCTCGATCATGGGAAGGAGTTGAAAGACCGATAATGGTATTGGCAATAGGAATGATTGCTCCATAAAAAAGACCCAAGCCAACTCTCAACAAGATTAACTGAGTAGTATTGGTGACAAAAGCATGAGACAAAAAGAAAAGACCTGTTCCTAAAAGACTGATGGTTAAAAGGAAATTACTCGGTTTTTTTTCAATTAACCTACCTACATTTATTGAAGAAAAAGCACTCATCAAACCGGTTATGGCAAACATTAATCCGGTAAAGGTGGAAACGATTTTTGGATTTGATACGATGGTTTCCATAAAAAAAGGAAAAATAGGACTAATAATCTTGACCGAAAACTGCACTAAAAACAGTATAAAAAACATGATGAATAATTGTCCATTATTAAAAAACAAGGCTACTCTTTTTTTAAATGGAATGGTCTGTTTCTCCCTGGCTGCAGGTGTAAAATTTTCTTCTACCAAGAAAAAGATTAGCCATCCAGCAATAAAGAGTAGGGCAGCGGTAATTCGAAAAGAATTTCGAAAACCTAAAATATCAGCCGAAATACCCCCTAACAAAGGCCCTAAAAAGTTACCTAAAAAAAATCCGGTCTGTAATAATCCCAAACTAAATCCCATCTTTTTTGAAGGTGAACTTGCAGAAACCAAGGCAGTACAAGCAGCAATCGTGCCTGTTAAAACACCCTGTATGATGCGTATAATTAATAGTTGATAGACATTAGTTGCCAGGGCCATCATAAATACAGAGATTGCTCCTCCGAATATGGCTCGCTCTATCATTGGCTTTCTTCCCACACGATCTGCCAGAGAACCCCAGATAGGAGATACGATAATCATCGCCAGCGCCGGAGCTCCCATCAGCCAGCCTGACCAGCGGGCTGCCTGTTCTATATTGCTAATCCCCAATTCTCTTACATAAAAAGGTAGGAAGGGAATCACAAAAGTAATACCGGTAACAACAATCATTTCAGCAAAGAATACGACATAAAGATTTTTTTTCCAAATTTCCATCTTATTCCCTTAAAATTTATTAAATATGGTCTGTTCAATACTATATAAACAAATATACCTTAAAACATAAAAGAGCTATCAAAAATCTTAAGGAAAGACTGATGCCCATATTATTAAGGAAGCAATGAAAGATTACTTGGAATTAATATTACGCTATTAAAAAAAATTTTTCAAGTGATATGGAACAAGAATGTGATAGGAGATAGTGCTTTATCACATATTATTCGTAAAAATGAAAGAAAATGAATATTCCTAGAGAAAAAAATAATTGGAAATCAGTGCAAATCCTGGTTATAAAAAAAATAAAGGAATTGGTCACATATTTCGCAAAAAGCTGAAATAAAAAAATTAGGATGTGTTCCTATTCAAATTAGAGTGGATTTAAATTTAAAATTGCACTCGATAAAGGGTTTCGTTATAATGGAATATAAGAAAAGTATAAGAGGAGGTTTCAGATGCAATATCTAAGTATGTTTTTCTGGCTTTTTTTTATTTTTTCTTAAATAAATAGAGACATGTTAATGATCAATAATTCGGTAACTTTTAGAGGACAACCTATGGGGTCTGATAGAGTCTGAAAAGTTTCCTAACCGGATAGTTGAGGCTTTGGGTATTAATCGAGGTATAGTATCAAGGATTAAAGTGTGACAAAAAACCGTCCTTTGTCACATATAAAATTGACCTTGGAGGGGTGAGTGAGAATGGAACGAAAAAGAATTTATATTTAAGCGGATCATTGGGTTTGGGACACATCATAAGAGATTTAGCCATTGCGGCGGAACTGCGCAGGCAAAATCCGGAAATTGAAATATCCTGGTTGGCGACCCATCCCGCGAGTCAAGTGATTGAGGATTCGGGAGAGCACCTGCTTCCCGAGGCTGCCAAGTATGCCAATGATAACATTCCTGCCGAAAAAACCGCCAAAGGTTCTCACTTGAACCTCCTGAAATATTCTATTATTCTAAAATAAAATAATAGTGGTTAGAATTCTAATAAAAATAACTTATAAAAGCTAAGAAAAAAGGAAAATAAATTAAAATATAAGAATATGGAAATTCAAATGAAAATAGAGGAAAAACAAACAGAATTTTATGTTTGTGATAGTATCATTACCTTAGCAAATCGTTGGGATCATTTTTTAGCGCGTTTTGGATGGCGCAGGAACCATCGTCGGGTCAAACCAGGATTATACAAGTTAGGTAATCCCACTCAAGAATCACTGGTCTTTGCAAGTGCAAATTATACTTTGAGCTTTGATGCATTGCGGTCCTCTTTAAAAGAAATAGATGGTTACATTCTGGTGTTAGACACCAGAGGTATTAATGTTTGGTGTGCTGCTGGAGAGGGGACTTTCGATACTGATGAGTTAGTGCACCGAATCGAGATGACTGAACTTTCCAAAGTTGTCAATCACCGTTCGATTATACTTCCACAACTGGGCGCCCCGGGGATTTGTGCTCATGAGGTAGGGAAAAGCTCGGGATTTAAAGTAGAGTATGGCCCTGTACGTAGCTCTGATCTTCCCAATTACTTAAAAACGCGAACTGCCACTGCTGAAATGCGCAGGGTAAGATTCAATTTAAGAGATCGTTTGGAGCTAATCCCGGTTGAAATCATGGCTTTTTTATTTATTGCGATAATCGCTATTTTGATAGGCCTTTTTACCGGAGAAATTTGGAAATCATTACAGATTTTGGGGATATTGATAACCGGGCTTGTCTTATTTCCCATTCTGTTGCCATGGATCCCAACCCGTGATTTCATCACAAAGGGATTATTGCTTGGTGGTGTAGCAGTAATGATGATTTATTTTTTACCAGCCTATTTAATGAATGGCATCTTTGGTTGGGCACTTGCATGGGAAACGTTGATTAATATGCTGATCATGACTCCCGTAGTAGCCTTTCTGGCTCTGAATTTCACAGGCTCCACCACATTTACTTCCAGAACCGGCGTTAGGCGTGAAATTTTTACCTACATCCCTATTCTTACAGCGATGTTTATTTCGGGGATTATTTTTTCTATAGTCATGTATTTAATTAAATTGAGGTCATAAAAATGTTAACAAAACTGTTAAAGAAAAAGGTCCAAAGGAAAGCAATTAATACCCTGAAATACAAACCAGAACTGTGTATCAATTGTGGTATGTGCAGTACTGTCTGCCCTCACGGTGTATTCACTCCGGGTAAAGATACAGCTAAAATTGTAAAATTTGAGGCATGTATGGAATGTGGAGCATGTCAGCTCAACTGCTCTATGAACGCAATCACGGTGGAAAGCGGAGTTGGGTGTGCCACTGCAATGATTTTGTCAGCCCTAAAACTTCGAAAAACAGAAAGCTGTGGAGAAAGTTGTTGAGAAATAACACATAACCAGCAATAACTGAAATTTTGAAGATATTATATCATTTTGCCGAGATAAAAACAGAAATAAGCCTGTTATGATTTTATAGAAAGACTTGAAGGACAGCTTAAGAGAGTTTTTAAATTAAAACCGAAAGGAAGGCCTAAGATAAAAATATGAAAATTAGTAAATATCTTTTGGAAATTGTAGTATTCGTGTGTGGAGCGGTCGTTATGATGTTTGAGCTTGTTGGTTCAAGAGTGCTTGGACCATATTTTGGAACATCGCTTTTCGTTTGGACAAGCTTGATAGGTATTATTTTGGGGAGTCTTAGTCTTGGTTACTATTTAGGCGGAAAAATTGCAGATAAAAAATCCAGTTTTAAAAGTTTATCCCTGATTATTTTTTTAGCGGCAATTTCAATTGGACTGATGGTTATAATAAAAGACTTTTGGCTTTTTGTTTTGCAAAATAATTTTACAGATATCCGAACTTCCTCGGTTTTAGCATCTCTTACTTTATTTTTGCCAGCCAGCGTGTTTTTGGGAATGGTTTCTCCTTATGCTGTAAAATTAAAAATAAAGAACTTAAATACTTCGGCCTCAACGGTAGGTACTCTTTATGCAATATCGACCAGTGGAAGCATCTTTGGAACATTTTTGGCCGGTTTTTATTTAATTCCACACTTCGGCACAAATAAATTATTGATTATTTTATCAATAACATTATTTGTTATTTCGTTGGCACTTTCTGCAAAAAAAGGCATTTGGATCAAGCTGTCTGTTTTTGCTATTGTTGTTATTGGTTGGTTTGTAATTAGTGGACTTAATTATACGTTCCCAAAAAGCGGATTTATAGATGTTGATACGGCCTATAATCGTATTTGGATTTATGATCGTATTGATTACAGGACAAATAAGATAGTTAAAATGATGGGAATCAACAACGAGAATCATTCGTCGATGTTTTTAGATAGTGACGGATTAGTTAACGAATACACAAAATATTATCATTTGGCAAAACATTTTAATCCGAATTTTAAAAAAACATTGATGCTTGGCGGTGCAGGGTATTCATATCCCAAAGAATTTTTACATAAATATCCCGAGGCAACCATTGATGTAGTTGAAATTGATCCCAGGGTCACCGAGCTCGCAAAAAAATACTTTAGATTAGAAGAAAGTCCAAGGCTAACTATTTATCATGAAGACGGAAGGGTATTTTTAAACAAAACACAAGGAAAATATGATGTAATTTTTGGAGATGCTTTTAGTTCTCATTATTCTTTGCCATACCAATTAACCACAAAAGAAGCGGTACAAAAAAAATATAATATTTTGAATGATGATGGGATTGTTATATTAAACATTATTTCAGCGATAGAAGGCGAAAAAGGTAAATTTTTAAGAGCAGAATACGCAACATATAAAAGCCTTTTCCCACAAGTTTATTTATTTCCTGTGACATATTCGGGTAGTAGCAATACGGTTCAAAACATAATTTTAGTAGCCTTAAAATCTGAAAAAGATCAAACTTTTAATGACAGCGATCCAAAGCTGAATGAATATTTGCAGCATTTATGGAAAAAGACGGTTGATGCGGATATTCCAATTTTGACTGATGATTTTGCACCAGTTGATTATTATATTAATAAAACGATTTAAAAAATAAGGGGAAATGGGGTCTCAACATTTGACATTAAATAAATAGAGAAGGTGTGCCAGGTCAATAATCCGGTAACTTTTAAAGGGGGAGCGCCAAGAAGTTTTATATTTCTTACAGGGTGAAAGTCCCTGTTGGGTAAGGTCTAGCCAACCACCCATACCAAGTGTTGCATCAAAATGGGTAACCATTAGATGAAGCGTACACAGGGAAACAG
>Ga0265594_1001504_pt1 | contig 17985 bp, 24 predicted proteins | sample saktaG_11_FD_190147 | JGI IMG/M metagenome (GOLD analysis project Ga0265594, IMG submission 190147) | Saline water microbial communities from Sakinaw Lake, British Columbia, Canada - sak_2011_5_24_80m | ecosystem: Environmental > Aquatic > Non-marine Saline and Alkaline > Saline ... | reverse complement strand
GAGATATTCCTGGTCCAATTTCTTTTAAATTTAAAAAATCCTCACTATAATCAACTCCTTCTTTTTTAATCTTTCTAACTTCAGCTAATATTTGATCTGTAGAATAAAGAAGTATAAACTTCTCAATAACTTTACAAATTCCAGGAATAATATTTGGATTTACATTAGTTGAAGTTAACATAGGATACATAAAAATCATAACTTTCTCCTTTTATCTTATGAAATCAAAAAAACTGATTTTGAAGGATGTCCTTCTTTTTCCTTTTTAATTAATTTTGGATCTTTAATCTCATCTTTATCACAATATTTTTTAAATAAGCAAAATTTACATTGTTCTTCACTAGATCCAATTGGATCAGGAACTATATTTTTATCTAAACTATTTCTCAATAAAATTGCTCTATTTAAAAAAGATTTTGCTATTTTATCATTTATTGGCAAATCAAAAGGATAAACTTTTTTCAAATTTCTTAAAACATATAATATAGTTACATATTTTATATTATAATTATACTCACTATTTAAAATATAAGCATAAATTAAAGCCTGATAATAATGATTCATATCATATTTATTTTTAAATTTAAGAGGATCAATACTTTTAATCTCATAAAGATATTCGTTCTTCAAAGCATCTGCTCTACCCTTAACTTTAAACTTCTCACTTACAATTGTTTTTTCAACCTCTGTAAAATCATAGAGATTTTGAACTAATTCATGAATTTCGTTTCCGACTTTTTGAATTAAATATAAATATGTAAAATTAAACTTATCATCTACATTTATAGAGTATCTTTTTCTATTATAATAATTACTTCTTAAACAAGAATACAATTCAGACACAGAAATATAGGGTCTCTCGTAACTTTGAAGTCTCTTATATTCATCTATAAGTTTTGACTTCATCAAATTCTCAAATTTTTTAATATCAAAACCTTTAGATGAAGAAATCCCTGAGTCGTATGCAAGAGGAATGTCAGAGTATATTTCTTGACATTCCTCTATTATTCTTCTAGTTTTGTCTATTACATTCTTATTTAAGTTTTCTGAAGGTTTCGATTCAACAATTTTAGGTTTTTTAGATGTACTATCTATATTTTGATCTAAAAGATTTTCTAGATATAATAATAATTTTGAATATTCATTATTCAATAACATCATTTAAAACATCATTGGCGCTTTCAACTAAACTATCTCGTAAAATTTTATATGAATCTTCAATAATTTTGCCAGACCATTCATTTAACTTTTCAAAATCTTTAGACTCACCAACAATTCTAGCAACTAAAAGATTATCCGTCGCTAATTTAAAAGCTTTTTCTCTAATCTTCTGTTCTGTTAAAGCACAAATATCTACATCATTATTTTCAGCCAATGCTTCACCCAAACTCGCTTTAATATTATCTCTAGATTTTTGCGAACTAACTATTGTCTTTGAATTCTCTCTAGCAATTTTTGCACTTTCTCTAGCGTTTTTCATAACATCTTTAGATGTAACCTTTTCAGTTAAAGATTCAGGTGAATGATCTACAAGTCTTATCATCTCAATAATCACAGAAGTCAAAGCTCCTTTTATTGAGAGATAGTCTTCTTTACAAAATGAACATCCAACATTAACTCTTTTCAAAGGTTTGCCAAAGAAAATATAATCCAAGGCGTAAAAATTTTCAATAACTCGAATCTTAGACTCTTTTGATAACATAATTAATCTCCTCCTCTTAATCTATATGAAAAATTCGAGTTTTCATCTTCAAGAACTTCTAGTAAAACGTGTCTTGAATCACCCGAAAAATTCGTATTTTTAATAGCTAAACATATTGTTTTTAAAGCATCTACTGTGCGACCATGTTTGCCTATTACCTTGCCACATTCATCTCTTGCAACTTTAATTTGCACAATGATCGTTTTAGTAGAAACTGAAACATTTATATCAACTTCTTTTGGTTTGTCAACTATTTTCTTAATAGTTTCTTCTACATATTTTTTTAACATCTCCGACATACTTTCCATTATTTACTTCTCCCTTCAAATTAACAGATTTCTCAAATCTAATACAGGTTTATATTTTGTTCTCATTTATTAGTATGTTTAGATCTTTTCTAAGTTTATATTTAGATGGAACATAATCTCTATATCTTAAGAATGTCCAACCTTCGTTTTCTATTTCTTTCTGTCTTTTATCATCAGCTTCTTGATCTTGATGCCAATATGATCCATCATATTCTATCGCTATTTTTGAACTTGGAATTGCAATATCTATAGAGTAGTTTAAACATGGATATTCTAAGATTGTTTCTGGATGATCTTCTTTAACTAAATTGAAAAGCTCTATTTGTGGTCCAGATATTATATTTTTGCTAAATGATAAAGCATGAACTGCTCCTCCATTTAACATTCTTATCTTAGTTTTTTCACCTCTTATTTTGTTGGCACAATATTTACAATTTTGTCCACTTTTAAATCCATCTAATCTCATCTTAATTTTATGACCTTCTGGACACTTAAGTTTTAAATATGGATGTTGATCTTTATATTCTTTCTCTGTCATAAGAAGATCATAACCTCTTTTTTTAGCAACAACCAAAACATCTTTATATGGTGTCATTAACTTCTCTCTAACTCCTTTTCCTATCTTCTCTCTATGTTCTTTAGATATAATTTTATTCTTTTGATTTTTCCCTATCTTTTTTTTAGTTTCTTCAGAACGATGTTTTCCAAAATTTGGATGATTTTCTCCACTTAAAGATTCACTTAAATTTTTTCTGGTTTTTATAGAGTGATGTTTTCCTAACATACCTTTTGGATTTTTTTCTCCTATCTTAGATTCACTAAACTTCTTCCTCACCATGGGGCAAGATTGATGACTTTTAGAACAGCACCAATTACCATTCTTAAATTGATATTTAGCTTCTTGTCCACAACCATAATCACATAACATAAAAATAATTCCTTCTTTTAATTAAAGAATTTCTGGATTATATTTATCTATAATATCTTTTTGAATTGCATCTTTTACAGCTTCATCATATGCATCTTTAAAAATTTGTTCTGTTTTATATAAAATATTTGCATCTTTTGTCCTAAATTTCTTATCTGGAAGGTTTACTAAGAAATTCCATGCTCCAGTTTTTAATCTTTTAGTTTCAACTAGAAAATCGTAATTAGTCCAAAAATTAGAAAAACCTGTTCTAAAATCACCAGATAACATAACTTCAATGTTAGGTGTAAATAGTTTATTTTTAACTGTTTTTACAGCAACCTTAATACCATCAAACCCATATTTATCTGCTTCTATAAGTTTTTTAGTTTTCATTTCTAAAAGGGTAAACGCATTGAACCCAATTGTATTACCGCCCGGCATATGCTTATGTCCTGACATAAACTTATGATCACGAGGTACAGAATATGGTCCCATTTGGATCACATCTCTCAATTGATTTACTGCTACAAGACTAATATTATATTTTGCTAATTTGGCGATATATTTTGGCAAAACAATAGAAAGGACTCTAGCTTTATAACCAATTACAGAATTAACATCATCTATTTGTCTTTCTTTTTCAGATAATGTGTTTGCTATGCTGTCCCATATAACTATTGAAGGAACATCAACAATCTTCTTTTCTTCTTTAAATAAACATAATCCCTCTAAAAATTTAAACACTTTCTCAACTGTAATATCATTATAAGGATTAATTTTTGGATATCTTACTCCAAGATTGGACATTCTTATAGAAGTAGTTGCTTCTTCAGAATCCAGAAAAGCAGCTATAGATCCATGATATGCTATTTGGGCTCCAGCCATAGCTTGAATAGCTAACATACTTTTTCCAGATCCAGGCTGACCAACAACTATTGCAAAAGTTCCTACTGCAAAACCTCCTCCAAGAACAGCATCTAGTACTTCAATACCTGTTGGAATCACATTTTTTATTCCAGAATCTGGTTCAATTTCTGTTTTATTTTTCAAAAAAGAACTAAATTCAGAATATAAGGAATCAATTTTATCTTTATTTTTATCACTAACAACTTCCTGTTTCTTATCTTCCTCAATTATCTGATTATCACTAACATCTTCATTAATTTCTACATGATCATCTTCATTAATTATTTCAACACTATCTAAAATTTCTTCATCTGTTATTTCTTCTTTTAGTGCTTTTCCCTCTTCTAACATTTCATCTACATCAAGAATTGCATCTTCCATCTCACATAACCTCCTTAATTGGATTATCTTTTTTCATCTCTTCTTTTTTCTTTTGAAAGTTTTCAACTTTCTTCGCTATTTTTCTAATATCTAAAAAATCTTCAAAATCATCTTCTCCACTTTTTTCCACTCTTCTCCTTATCTCAATTTCATCTTTAACACTCTTTGCAATCTCTTTTCTCATATCTAAAAGAGAATTAAATAAAGAAGTTAATGTTTTAATTTTTTCTTCAAAAAATCGAACATGTCTTATATCTAAATTTTGCGGGAATAATTTATCAATATTTGCTCTGATCCTTTCGAGATCTACTATCATTTCTTTTATAGCTTTTCTATGATCATTATATTCTTTTAATAAATTATCTATTATAGTATTTTGTTCCATAATTAAACATTATCCTCCATTAAAATCCTCATTCTTCCTGTTCTATCTAAGGGACTTCTAAACCCTTCTTCTTTAAATACACCATATTCGCTAACTAAATCACAAGTAAATTTGTTATCTCTGTCACTTGTTGCTCCCAAACATTGACCATTTTTGTTATATGGACAATTCTCTGAAAAAGGACAACCTTCTCCTTCTTTTAAAATAAGCATTTTAGTCTCCTTTTAAATTTATATTTCACATTCACCAGATGCACATTTTACATCATTTATTGATAACGTCTTAGAAACACCATTGTTTTTCAAATAAGAAATGATTTCATCTTTAGTCAAAGAATTTAGAACTTGACCTTCTCTAGATCCATCTCTATAAACTGTGACCCCTTTCAAATCATAAATATATTCTAATAACAATTTACTCAAATCTTTATATGTTGTATTTTTAGGAAGATTAATAGTTTTAGAAACACTCCCATCTACATATTTTTGAACAACAGATTGAATTTCAAAATGATCTTCTGGTTTTAAATCATAAGAACTTACATACCATTCAGGTATCTCTTTATTATTAATTAAGAAATCTTCATATAATGGATGAACATAAATTCTCTTACTCACTCTATCATTTCTCATATAAGCTTTAGAAAATAATGGTTCAATACCACTAGAATATCCAGTAAGAAGAGAAATTGTTCCTGTAGGAGCAATTGCAAAAAGTGTTGTATTTCTAATCCCTTTTTCTTTTATTTTCATTCTTAAAGAAACAGGAAGTTTTCTTACAAAAGATGCTTTTCCAAAATGAACAGGATCAAATTTAGGAAAAGAGCCCTTTTCTATTGCTAAATCAATCGAAGCATCATAACCAATATCTCTAATAAATCTCATTAACCTATCAACTTCTTTAACAGAATCTACAGATCCATATTTTAATCCTTTTGCAAATAAAAATTCAGCTAGACCTAATACTCCAATTCCTATCCTTCTTGAGTTATGAGCAGAAATATCAACTTCTTTTAAAGCATATTTATTAACGTCAATTACATTATCTAAAAATCTTACAGCAAGTCTAATTGTATTTTCAAGTTTTTTCCAATTAGTGTTTACATTACCTGTAATAAAATTAGGTAGAACTAATGAACCTAAGTTACAAAGGCCATAATCCTCTAAAACCGTCTCACCACATTGCAACGTATTGATATAATTAAAATTATATGACTTCTCATTATCTGAAGTTTTTGTATAAATGTAAAAATTATGATTATCATCTACTGTTCCATTATAAACATTTTCATACCCATCTTCTTCTATAGAATCTATTATATAATTAATATATTCATTTTCTGCATAGTTTTTAACTTCTTTAAAAGGACCAAAACAATATTCATTAGGTTTTTCATGTTTACCATATAGCACCCATTTTACTTTTCTTTCTTTACATATTTTATCTACTTCAAATCTATAAGGATCTCTACCAAGTTGATCTTTCAATTCTAAATAAATTCCAGCAACTACATCTCTTTGAATTTTATTTCTATTTTTTGTATTTTCTCTTTGTTGTTCTCGACGTTCTACAGATTTATTACTGCAAGGAACACTACAAAAAGCACGTTCTCTCAAAGCCCAAGAAGTCATAAAATAATCACCACAATTTTCACATTGTTTTTTAACCTGGGTTCCATTTTCTTTATCAAAAGAAACATCAAGATCAGTTTCACTCTTTATTTTTAAATATTGTTTGTACCCTCTCATTCTTATTGGAGATAAATCATAATCAAATTTTTTCAAAATATATTTGAAGAAAGCATCTGGACTTTTAAATCCATGCTCATATATTACATTACTCTCACCAGGTATTTTATTTTCTTTACAATATCTTCTCCATTCTTTCATTGAAACTGGACCACCTTCATTTTTAACAAATTCAGTAACAACCTTTTCTAATTCTTCAAAGTTATATCCTCCCCAGTTTCCATTTTTAGATCCACTTGTAGACCTAGACATATTTTCTTTATATCTCTTCTTTTCTTCTTCTGTTGCAGTATTCCACCAACCATCTTTCATAGGATTATTATTACCTAACATATGTAATAAATTATGATCTGTATTATTTAAAACTTGTAAATTATTCAAAGAATTGTTATCTCTATTCCTATCTTTATGATGTACAACTTCATATATTTTTAATTTTCTTCCTATTAAATATTCCCCAACTAGTCTATGCTCACTTACTTTTGAAGAACCTGTTCCATTTTTAATTTGAACATATCCGTTTTCCTTTTTACTTTTAATCATATGATGTAATCTATCATTTTCAATTAGATTTTTAGCTTTTTTAACACTTCCATCTTTCATTGTAAACTCATGATTCTCCGTACATCTTATATACGATCCATCATTTAAATTTACTTTTAGAATCTTTTCATTAACACCAGTAATTCTTGGTCGTCGCATCATTTTTACTTCAACTTCTTTATTATTTTCATTCAAACAAAAAACTGGAATGTCTTTCCCTTCTTCTGCTAATTGTTTGATTGAAACATGATTCCTTCCATCTGCAACAGCTACTAAAGTTTCTCCAGTCACGCACGGGTTTGACCCCGTAATAGGAGCAAAATAGTATGAATTATTCTTTGAAAAATTAGACCAATTTACAAGACCTGGTTCAGCAGAAGTTATCATATTATTAATTATTTTATCCCATATTTTTCTAGCTTTGATTTTTCCATAACTTTTTTGTTTAAATTTAAATTCCCAATCTTTATTTGATTCTACTGCTTCTAGAAAATCATCATTTATAATAACAGAAATATTAAAATGAGATAATCTTTCATGTACTAATTTAGCATCTATAAAATCCATTACTTCTGGATGTGAAATATCTACTAATGCTATTGCTGCTGCTCTTCTAGATCCTCCACTTTCTATAGTTTTAGAAACATCATTGGCTGCCGCTATAAAACTAACTAAACCAGAAGAGATTCCACCTTTCCCAAAAATAGAATCCCCTTTTGGTCTAAGCGCCGAGAAGTTACACCCAACACCTCCACCCTCTGACCATAGAATTAATGAATTTTTTAAATAATCTCCAATCTCTTCAATACTATCTCCAATTGGCAGGTTATAACAATTGAACAAAGAACCTCTTGGTCTGCCGCTATTTCTAAGTATTCTACCAGCTGGAATAAAATCCATATTATAAATCATTTCTTGAAAACTATCTCTAATTTCAGATTTCCTATTTATCTCTGAAGAAGATATCTCATTAGCAACTCTCTTAACACATTGTTCCCAATTTTCTCCCTCCATAAAATATCTACTTTCTGCTATCTCTAAAGCACTATTTGTTAATTTAATTTTTTTATTCATGTACAATTTCTCCAACTCAAACAAATTTCTTTTTCGTTATATTTTTAATCTTATAATTCCTTCTATTTAGATTTAAACAATAAGTATTTCTGTCCTTTAAAATCTTTATCTATTACTCCAGTATTTACAAAATGATATGATCCTTTTATTTTAGACCCTCTAAAATTTACTACTATATGAACATTAGAATATTTTTCAATATCACAATCTCCAGAATCATATTCAGCAAGTGTACCAGCCCCATATCCAGATTTAATTTCTCCAGTAAAAAGAGCTTCCTTTTCAGAATGATCTTGAGTTCTAATTGCCAAAATCTTAACACCTTTTTTCAAAGGGACTTCTTTTCTACAAGCGAAAGAAGCCCACAATTTAGAATTAGGAATCCTAAACCTAACGTCTGTATGTAAACCTGCTTTTTTAGCTTGGTGTTTAATTATAATAAATTTTGATCTAGTCATTTTAATTCCTTTTTTTAGGATAAGCTAGATTATACACTTTCTCTTTAGTAAACCATATAGAAAAATCTTTAACTCTTATATATTTTCCATTACTTATTGTTTTCAAAAAACCAGCTCTTTCCATATATCTTTTATATGTATCTAATGTTGTTTCCCTACTATAATTAATATTTGGTATTAATTTGTCAAAAAGTTCTTTCCTAGTTATTTCTTTACCAACTTCTATTGACATTAAATATCTTAGAAATCTTCTCCATAAAGTATTTTTTATTGAATAATTAAATGATATAAATTCAAATTCTGGAGGTGGAATGTAATCTTCAATATATTCCCTCAATATTATATTAACAGCATAATTAAAAAGCTCTTCTCTATCTTCAACTATTCTTTTTAAACCATAATCAGCTAATATATCAATATCTTCTTTTGGCATTTCAACATCAAAAATATAATATTCTTCTTTTCTTTCATTTGAAACTTTCATATTTTTAATCCTCAATTTCTTTATATTCTTCTAAAACCATTCTTGCTAAACTATAAGCATCTGCTATATTATTATTATCTGTATCAAAATTCCACTTTTTATACACTTCTTTTAACATTAGCTCTTTTTTCGCCTTACCTGTACAAACAAATTTTTTAAGTTTGGTTGGTGGAATAACTTGATATTTAAATTTATTTTCATACAAAAAAATTCTTATAAAATAATGTAATGCACCAAGTTGTAGCATACCTTGTCCCTTAGATGCAAAAGATAAACCCTCCATAAATACAACAACATCTTTAAATTCATCTAGAATAATTTTAATCTCTTCTTTTATAAATAATAATCTACATTCAATATCATCTTTAGAAAGTGTTGAGATTATTGATTGTTTTATAATTCTAGCATCATTATCTAAAATAACTACTCCAGATTCTGAAAGAGATAAATCTATACCCATAAAAAATTTCAATTAATTCTTTCTCCTTTTTTCAGTGGCTAATTCTATCCAGTCTAAAATTCCACTACCATTACATTTAATACATCTTCTATATATACCATCTTTTTTTATATCCCCACAACCTTCACATTCTGGACACACATTAAATTCATAATTTTCAAATACATTAATAAAACCTATACCTCTACAATTCTCACAATAATAAGAAACATGTTCTGATTCTATCTCTAAACCAACACCACTACAATTATAACAAATGTCTAAATATATATTATTTTGTATAATATATTTTCTAATGTTTCTAGATTTCTTTAAAATATTTTTTTCTAACTCACTAGGATTTTTTAAAATTATCATTCTCTCGCTTAAATTAGTTACAATATCAGAATTACCCTCTATCAAAAATAACATTAGTCATTGGACCCAGAGAAAGCTTCTCAATTAATTCTCTTTTTTTCTCTTTTCCTTCATCTCCGATTTCTGCAGAAATGGGAACCTCTCCAAAAGGAGTCTTTATATCTGTGTACCTTTTGCGGATTCTTCCCAAAACAATCATAATATCAGCCAACGCAAATTCCTGGAAAATCCATTGTAAATCGTTGGGGATACCGGACAAATCTTTAGACTGCATTCTTTCATATTCTACAGTTATAAATCCTGAGGAACTTCCTCTCATACCACTGATCCTAATTATATTTGGGTGCGCAAATTCAAATGTAATATCAAAATCTGAGAATAAATTCAATGTCATAGAGGTCTCAACATCTAGAGCCCATCCTTTTATTTCCCCATAAGCTAAAGGACCCAAAGGAGGATGTCCAGTAGCTACGTATTGTGCAGATGTTGGATATATATCTTTAACATTTAGAATTTCTCGACCCTCTGGATCTTCGATATAATATTCATTACTTTTACTAGGAACTTGATTAGCTTCTAGATCTAGATTCAACCCTATTCTTTTTACTTCAGGTGAGTAATATGAGAATTCTTTTAAGGTATAATTTGTAATATAATCTAGTATATCTTCATCACTAATCTCTAATTGCATAAAAGGAAACCCCAAATTGGATTTTATATAATCTAGTACTCTACTTTGACTTAACATATTTTTACAATCTCCTTAGACATCAACAACTTATTTTTTAAACCCAAAATACAAATTATTTAATTCATCACTCAACAAATACACACCAAGTCGCTCAAGAACTTTTTCTATTAAAACATAATCAACTATCTCATTATTTTCTAAAATTTTAATAATTTGTTTCTTCTTTTCAACCATCTCAGTATTAGTTGGATTATCTAGTGCTCTAGATATCAATTCAAAAGAAACAAGTTTCAAATTATCAGAAATTAATTTTTCATTCTCAATAACAGAAGTCATATATTTGTTCATATTATTCAGATTACCAACATTAAAAATTGGATTCTTTCTTTCAATATTATCATATAAAGTATCCATCTTACCTGTTAAAGAAACTAACTCAGTAAAATTTTTGCTAAAAGTTTTAGCTCCAATACCTTTAATACCTTTAACATCATCACCTTCATCTCCAACAACAGCCATCATTAAAGGTAAATATTCATCTGGAACAATATTATTACATTTAAATGTTTGTTCAACAACTTCATTTTGTTTAACAATTTTTTTATTTTTTGCAGATTTAAAAAAAACTAAACACCTTTCATTAATACATTGTAATAAATCATGATCATTTGAATATATTATATTTACACTCTCTTCATTTTGAGGAATTAAATTTCTACTTATTAGATAATAAGGGACAAAATCTGCCTCTAAATTCATTAATCTAATTACTTTTACAAAAGGAACTCTATTAAAAACTTTTTCAATTAACCCAAAATTACTATTCAATACTTCATAAAATAAATCTCTATCTATTCTATCCAAACCATATAAATTATCAATTCTTCTTGATATTTTGTATGTTTTGCTAATATTTGTATGATAATAAGACTGTCCAGATTCAAGAAAAATATAAAATCTTATCTTAACATTTCTTTTAATAGAATATATCTTATGAAAAGAAAGAAAAGATAAAACAGATGAAAAAATTGAAGAATCTTTAAAAGTTGATTTTTTAGTATTTTCAACTATATTTTTTATAGCATGTTCCATATACACTGTTTGCAAACAATTCTTTAAATCTATAAAAATATTTACTTCTTTATAATTTTTCTTAGATACAATTTCATCCAAAATATAATAATTTGGATAATAAGATAGTAAGCTAGATGGATGCATTCTCAACTCCCTCTTTAATATTCAAAAAATTTTCACAATATATTTCTAATTTTTCTTTAGCCTCTTTTCTACTATCAAAAGGTCCATATATATCACTCCAAACTTCATTCCAAAAATACCATTTATCTTTATATTGATGTATAATTTCCATTTTAAATTTATCCATTCTATTCATATATTAAATCTCATCCTATCTTCTTCTGTATAAAACCAATCTTTCCAGGATACTTCTCGATGATATTTATCAATACTAAATTCAATTTTACATTCATTATTATATTCATTATTATATTCTAAATTTAAATTAATAGGAAAAATATGAAACTCAACATAATCAATAAAAATTTTAGCTTTATACTCATTGTGTGTGAAATTATTTATATTTACAATTTTAACAACCCAATCACCAATTTCTTTAATTAGATCTTCTTCATTAACATCAATAACAACATGGGCTTCTAGAAAAAATGTACCTGGAATTTTTTGACCATTTAAGTCTATTTCATTTATATTTTCAATTATTACAATATCAGAACAAATCTTAGATCTTAATTTATCTGATAGTTTATAACTCATTTTTTACTCTTCATTTTCTGAAATAATAGAAGATCTTGAATACATTTTAATATCAACATCACCTATTGCAGTATTAAACTTATTTAATGAAATATTCTGTCCAGAACTTTTATACATTTTAAAATTAATATCTATATCATGATCCATTACAAAAGCTAAAATAGCTAAATTTGAAGAACTATTTTCAAGTGGAATATTCAACATAATATTTTCAGCAAAAATAGCAGATTGATCTTTAGAAGCAGTATTTGCACAAATAGAAGAATTTTCTCCTAAAAATTGAACATAAATAGAGGTAGAATTAAAAACTTGTGTTATTACTTTAATTCTTTCTGTTATCATGTTTGAGATATCATAATCTAAAATCAAACTTTCTTCATCAAAAACAAAAATATTATTTAACTCTTCTTCACTTACAAATTTATTATCTATAAAACTTGAACTTGGATTCTTAAAATTAATAGAAGAGTATATATCTGAAAAAGTAAAATTATCTTCATCTATTAATATATCAACATCTTGACCTTGAAAAATTTTTAAAAGATCTAATTTTTGTTTTAAATCTATTAAAGCAATAGACACATTAGGTATTATTGAATTCATATCCATTTCAATTATAGTAGTATTATCATTACTTCTTTGTCTAATAATACCATCAATAATATCAACATCATTACACACATCTCTTAAATTAGAGATACATTTTAAAAAATCTCCATATTTTCCTGATTCTAAACTTATAGTTGTGCTCATATTTCTCAATTCTCCTTTTTATATTTTTTTAACTGCTGTTATATAAATAAATTTATCTTCTACAACATGATTAGATCTTACATAATCTAAAGTTACAAAACATTCCTCTAATTCTTTAATCACTTCAAATACTTTTTCAGCTATATTTTTAGAACTAGTCTCTTCTTTCGAACTAGCAGAAACTGCAAAAATCATTAATATAGATTCAACATCTTCAAATATATAATTAAACATACATAAATTATTTCCCATAATTCTGAACAAACTATTTTTAGTTGCAGATTTACAAATAAGATTATAATAATTAATATTATTTAAATCTTCTTTATATTCAGCGTCAGAATCTATAGTATAATCAAAAATTTCTTTTAACCTAGATTTAACTAAATTCATTTTATATTTTCTCCTGTTAAACAATAAACTTTATTGGGGTTACAAAATTATCATTAAAATCCTTTCCTGTTTTATTATAATAAACACATAAATTATGTATAATGTGTTTATTGTACTTTTTCAACATTTTATATTTCTCAATAGGAATTCCATTATCTGACAAAATAATAACATTTAATCTAAAAATATGCTCATGAAAAACCAAACTTTTAATTAAAGAATTAAAATTAGATGAAAGTGATGAAGCATATAATCTAACAGAGTTTTTAATATCCATATTATCAAAAATATGTTCTACATAAATATCAAAAATTCCCTCAGATAAAACTACAGTATTAGAATCTTTTAAATTTCCATTTAATTTATAATAATCCAATAATATAGAATTCTGAATTTTAATTTTAAAAAATCTAAATGTTGAATTTTTATCAATATTTCTTAATATTAATGTAGATTTATTTTCTGTTAAAAACCCAACAAAATTAGAATGTAGAAAATCTTTAATTCTAAACAAAGTTTCATCTATTGTTATATTATTAGAACTGATAAAACTATTTACATCAAATACTAAACCTTTAATATTATCAATATCAATATTAGCAAATTTCAACCTCTTCTTTAAATATAATTTTTTATTCAAAAAGAGATGTGAATTGACTTTTGGTAGTATAATATCTTTTTTAATCTGTTCATTTTTTAAATCAAAATTAAAAGATTTATTTTCTTTAATTTTTTCTTTATCTATAAAATTATCAGAAATATCATGTCCTGAAATTTTTCTAATTAATTTATTAATTCTTCCACTAACTTCACATGAAGCTCTAAAACAATGAAAAATTGGAGCATCTTTAGAAATATTCAAATGATTTTTTGAAGTAACTCTGTTTACATCACACCATGGACATTTACAAATTATTTCTTTTGAAGTAACTTTTACTTCCCCGCCCAAGTTATCTTCTAAATATTTCTTGAAACTATCTTGATATATGCCAATCATTTCACAAACCTTAAAAATTTAATCCAATCAACAAAAAATTTACCATTACAATAATCACATGTCTTATTTTTAACTTTTCCTAAACCATTACATTTTGGACATGTATAATATAAATTCTCTAAATAAAAACTACTTACCTTCTTCCCTCTACAAAACTGACAATAAGTTCCATCCCAAGAATAATTAACACCACCATTATCTCCTAATGTTTTTTCCCACCCTGCAAGACCAGTTCCTTCACATTTTATACATCTTTCAAAATTGGATCCAACTTTCTTCTCAATTTTCTCAATTTCAGTCCACAACTGTCTAAGTATATTAATTTCATTTTGATTTAAATATAAACCTTTCATCTTCCGACACTCTTTTTATATTCTTGCAAAACCTTAATAATTTCAAAAATCATTGATATAAAATGCATACTTGTTACTAAACATCCTTGATGAGAATTAGAATATCTATTTATTATAATTTTAGCAGGAGCAGGAATTTTATCCATAAAAAATAAAGTTGAATATATAGATCTATAATCTGGTTCTTCTTTATTAATAATATTAATAACATCATTGACACATCTACTGATTTTAGAATTATCTCCCCTCTCTATGTTGCCTATAATTTCAACTATAGAAGCAGAAATAACTTTTTCTTTTGTAGTAACACTTTTTTTATCAACTTTTAATTTTCCACTTATTGAACATCTTTGAAGTACATTTACAACTTTCCTAATGTCAGGATAAAGACTATTTACTACAAATTTAATATCTTCAACATTAAAAACAATACTTTCTTTTTCTAAAATATCCTTACAATAATTTATAACAAAATCTAAAGGAATTTGTTTGAAATTATAAAGTGTACATCTACTTTGAATTGCATCTAAAATTTTAGAAAGATAATTACATGTAAAAACAAATCTACCATATAAAGAATATTTTTCAATTATTCCTCTAAGAGAAGTTTGACTATGATCAGTTAAGAAGTCACCTTCATCAATAAATACAATTTTATGTTTATCTGGTTTAGCAGGTGGCACTTTCAAAAAAGGTTCTATAACATCTTGAACATATGAAATACCTCTTGTTTCTTTAGAAGAACCATTAATTTCTAATAAGTTATCATTCCTATTATATAAAACACCATTCTTAGAACACAATATTCGAGCAAGTGTGCTTTTACCAGTTCCTGGAGTTCCAGAAAATAACAAACAACCTATTTCTCCTCTTTCAATATATTTTTCAAAATCGCTCTTATGCTTTTCAGATAAAACTACATCTTCTAATTTTTTTGGTCTATATTTTTCAACCCACAAATTATTCAATATTTTCTCCATTCTCAACTCCTAACATCTAAACCCTTTTGATGTTGCCAACATATATTTTTGAGTTTGATCTTTTACAAAACTATCTATAATCTCTTTTATTCTATTTTCTTCAAATATTTCATAAGCTTCTTCACCATCTATAAAATTACTTTCCTCATTAAAAATAAAAGATTCCATAATTGAATATTTTTTAATTTTCTTAATTTCTTTTAATATTAAAATATATCTCGCAGCATCATCTGGTTTTGTCCCTACATGAAAAGAAACACCTAAAACTTTATTTAAAAAATCATAAGTTAAAACCATATCTTCTGACATAATAATAAATTGAGTATCTTCATCTGTAGGAAATTGATCAAATACTTCTATTCCATATTCACCAATTTTATCAACAATTTGATCTATAATTTCTGACATTTTTATTTTTTAAAACTCCTATATTTTAATTTATTATTTGTTCTGTTTTATAAGAAAAAAATCTAAACTCTTACTATTACTATTATATATGAGGATAGGATCGTCCGTCATCTGGTTCTTTGAGATTCTATATATTCCTTAACTATTTCTTCAGAAATATGACCAACAGTTGAATAATAAGCTCCTTTATTCCATAATCCGCTTCCCCAAAATGCTTGACCCTTTAATTTTGGAAATTTAGTAAAAATATAAATTGATGATATTGATTTTAAAGTCTTAACTACATTTATTGGTGTTGTCATATGATCACACTGAATAAAAAGATGAACATAATCTGTCATGATTTCTATTGATCTTAATTTCCAGTTGTATTGAGCACAAGTTTGACCAAAAATTCTTCTTGTTTCCACTTCAACTATACCTTTGAGAATTTGTTTTCTATACTTTGTACACCATATTAGATGATAACCAATAGAACAAATTGAATGATTTGTTTTTATAATTTCCATAGTTAGTTTCCTTTAACCTTCATTAGAATTTTTTAGAACAAATTATAAATTACTTATTCATTAATATGTTCTAGATAGGAAATTAAATTGCTGATAAGAACTGTTCCATTAAAAATTGATATTGATAAAGATGTATTTCTTCCGGTGATGGAGCAATGTTCTAAATTATTTAATAAGTACGTCGATTGGTCTTATGAAAACAAAACACACAACAAAGTTAAAGCTCATCATCAATTATATTCAAAATTTAGATTAGAATTTCCTCAACTTCCTTCAGCTATGATTCAGTTAGTTAGAGATTGTGCTATGGAAGCAGTTAAAAGATCTAAATTTAGAACTAAAAAACCTAGAAAGAAAATATATTCAGCAATCAGATATGATTCTAGAACCATAACTTTAAGAGGACAACAATTAACTTTTTCCTGTATCGGTCCTCGTCAAAAAGTTATTCTTGAAATACCTGAATATTTTAAATCATACTTCAAAAATTGGAAATTTAAAGGAGGAACAATATGCTATAAAAAATCTCAATTTTGGGTTCATTTAAACTTTCAAACAAATAATCCCGAACCATTTGAAAATAAAGAAGTTCTTGGTATAGATCAAGGTCTTTATAATATTCTAGCTTTTTCAAATGGAGAAATAATTAAAGCTAAACCAATTAGAAAACAACAAAGAAAACATTTATACAACAGAAAAAAATTACAGGCAAAAAGCACTCATTCTGCTAAAAGAAAGTTAAAGAAACTTTCTGGAAAAGAGAAGCGGTTTAACCGAGATTTTAATCATTGTATAAGTAAATATGTTGTTTCGCTCCCCTATGGTATATTAGCAATTGAAAATCTTAAAGGTATTAGAAAACAAAAGTTCTCAAAGAAATTAAATAAGTGGTTATCTTCTTGGATGTTTGGTCAAATAGAATCATTTTTAACTTATAAAGCAGAAGCTCAAGGAAAACAAGTAGTTAAAGTTAGTGCTCATTATACAAGTCAAAAATGTTCTTGTTGTGGCATAATCAAAAAAGATAACCGAGATAAATCAAAATATAAATGTTCTAATTGTGGATATCAAAATCATGCAGATATTAATGCTGCTATTAATATCAAAAATAATTTTCTCTCATCTATTTGTTTAGACAAATCTGATGAGCAGGTTGTTGTCAATCAACCAATAGTATCAACGTTGTCTAGTTAGATACAAGCCTCGTTACCCTTGTGGTCGAGGTAATTGACGTTTATAAATGAAGCACCAAATGCAAGAATGAATCTCCCTATTAACACCAATATTGATGAAAGTGATAGAATAACACAAAAAATGATCGAATATGTACTTATGAATTAAAAGACTTAAAAATAGAGATTGATTTAAATAATCTCTATTTTTTGTATTTT
>Ga0265594_1001502_pt1 | contig 17998 bp, 15 predicted proteins | sample saktaG_11_FD_190147 | JGI IMG/M metagenome (GOLD analysis project Ga0265594, IMG submission 190147) | Saline water microbial communities from Sakinaw Lake, British Columbia, Canada - sak_2011_5_24_80m | ecosystem: Environmental > Aquatic > Non-marine Saline and Alkaline > Saline ... | reverse complement strand
TCAACGGGACTAAGTCGTTTATAGTGATTCATGTGCAACTCCTTTTCATTAATTGTATAACGAAACTGTTGCATTAGGAACTTGAATCTGCCCAGACACCTATTTAGATTTAGGACAACCTCTAAATAGGTGTCTGGCCCTATTTAAAAAGTTCATTCCTGCGAAGCATTCTGTGATACGTTATCGCGAATCGGTGCGCTTCGTCACGTATGCGCTGAACAAGAAAAAGCGCACGCGTACCGGGAGATAACTTTATCACCCGCGCGCTTCGAGATGTATATAAATGATTCCACTCCTTGGCAATACTCGCCACTCGTATTTTTTCAAGTCCCAGTTTTTTCAGTTCTTCCGCCGCGGCCGACAAATGCCCTTTTCCCCCGTCAATAAGAACCAGATCCGGAAACGGTTCATTCTTTTCCAAAAGCCGTGAATACCTCCGGCGAACCACTTCACGAATCATTAAATAATCGTCAATACCTTTCACACTTTTTATGCGGAATTTGCGATATCCGGATCTCTCAGGCTCACCGGCAAAAAATCTGACCATAGCCCCGACTGCCTGCTGTCCGCTCGTATTCGACACATCAAAACATTCGATTACGATAGGCGTCTTATCCATTTTAAGAATACCCTTAAGCTCGTCCAGCTCCCCGCGTATCGGCTGACGGGACCTATCATGAAACGCGCGCACCGCCATAAGCGCTTCTATTTGCTGTTTCACGAAAAGTGATTCTTCATATTTACGCTTGCTCGAAAATCTATTCATTTCCTTCTCTAACGCGTGAATCAACTCTTCTTTTTTTCCTTCAAGAAACTTTTTTAACGCCGCGACTATTTTTTTATATTCCGCGGCGGTTATTTTTTTCTCGCATACCCCGCGGCACGAACCGATATGATATTCAAGACAAACTTTCTTTTTTAAATTGCGGCATTTTCTAAGAGGAAAAACCTTTTCCATAAAAGAAACCGCTTCTTTTAAAAGTTTTCGATTAGCATACGGTCCGTAATAAAGCGCGCCGTCAGTTACCCTTTTTCGGGTTATTATCAGTCTGGGAAACTCTTCATCTATCGTTAATTTCAAAAAAGGATAAGACTTATCATCTTTGAGCTCAATATTGAATTTCGGTTTATAATCTTTTATAAGCGCCGCTTCATAAATAAGCGCTTCAGCGGAAGAAGATGTCCTAACGATCTCTATATCCCGTACCGCGCGCGATAGAAGCTCCAGTCGATCATTCCCCGCCTTCGCGCGGAAATAAGACTGAACACGCTTTTTAAGATTTTTCGCTTTTCCAACATATATAACGCGCTTCTTTGAGTCTAAAAATTTATAAACTCCTGTCGAATTCGGCAAAGCCTCTATTTTCGCGCTCAATATCCCCGCGGCTATCCTGCCCATAAACCCTTTTTTTTCTACCTCTCAATCAACCTCGCAGATTACTACCAACCTACGAGGTTGGTGTTTTTTTGTAAGGGCACGGCATGCCGTGCCCCTACGAGATTGGTGACGAGGTGCCTTTTTCGTTTTCATTTTATACGGACAGGGACGAGCGGGCCTGTCCGTGATCGAATAATGAGTTACCACCAACCTACGAGGTTGGTGGTGGGTTTATTCACCATCCGCTATTGACCAGTTTCGCCAACTTTTTCACTCCTTCAAGTCCTATCAAATACGCGGTCACAAGATATATCACACCGCTTACAGATACTACAGCCGCGAGTCTCATGAGCATAATATAACTCGAATATTCAGTACCCGCCAAAAATACGCGCGCCATCAAAAAAGTGCCTATTCCCATGATAAACGCCGCCGCGCATGTTTTTATAAACGAACTCACAATTCGCGCCGTACCGATATCCCCTATTTTCACAACCAATAGCGCGTACAAAATCAAAAAATTAACCGTCGCCGATACGGATGTCGCTAAAGCAAGCCCGCCAAGCTTTAGCGGATACATTAGAATCACGTTAAGCACGATATTTATCACTAAAGAACAAGCGGCGGTTTTAACAGGTGTACGCGTATCCCCCATCGAGTAATACGCGTTTACCAGAATTTTTATACCGGCATAAGCAAGAAGCCCGAAACTATAGAAAAAAAGCGCGTTAGATGTTATCCCTGTAGAATAGGCTGTAAACTCACCCCTTTGAAACAACGTCTTAATGATCGGTTCGGCCAATATCATAAGCCCGACCGCGGCCGGAACCATAACCGTGAACACCACCTTAAGCGAAAACGCGATAGTCTTTTTGAGTTTCCCCATATTGTTCAAAGCGGCTTCTTTACTCATTCGCGGAAGTGCCGCCGTCGCTATCGATATCCCAAAAACCGCCAAAGGCAGATGCACCAGACGATTGGCGTAATATAACGCGGCGACGCCTCCCGCGCCGACAATCCACGAAAACGACGCGAGTACAGTGTCAATAAGCACACTTACCTGATAAACCGCGGTACCGGCCATTCTCGGCAAAAGAAGCCTGCCGATCCTTCGCGCGACCGGATGAACTAATCGAAAATTCTCGGTAAACTTGAATCCTCGTTTTTTAAGCGGGATCACCTGCAGTAACACTTCAAATACCCCGCCCAATAGAACTCCGATCACCAGCCCCTTTATCCCGATAACGGGACACAAAAGCACCAGCGCCAATATCATTGTCACATTAAGCACAACCGGCGCGAAAGCCGGGGACATGAAATAATGAAGCGAATTAAGAACACCCTTGCTATATGCCGTTATACCCAAAAAAAGTATATAAGGAAAAATCATGCGCGTTAAAAAAACCGCCGTTTGAAATTTTTCCGGATCGCGCAAAAAACCCGGCGCTATTATCCGTACCAAGATCGGCGCGAAAATCACCCCTGCCGCCGATAAAACAACAAGCACGATAAGCATCAAATTTAATATAACGCCTGCCGCTTCCCAATATTCTTTTTCGGAACGCACATGCCTATATTCACTCAAAACCGGAACGATCGCCGCGTTTGTAGCTCCTTCACCCACCATATCACGAAGCATATTCGGCAGTCTGAAAGCCACAACAAACCCCTGAGCGAATATATTGGTCCCAAAAAGTTTCGCGAAAAGAATATCACGAAAAAAACCCAATATTCGGCTCGAAACCGTCGCGCCCCCGATTATCCCGCTGGATTTTAAAAGTTTAATATTTGTCACTATCAGTTATCTCACCCTTTTTTACGTATTCGGTATAAGGTCGGACGCAAGGACCCTACGATATTAAATAACCCGTATTACAATCCATGCGCGCGAGCTTTTCCCTTCAAACTTCGTTCAGAACCAATATAATAGCACATCTTTCTCTTTATGTCATTTGATGTTATAAACTTCCGAATCCTAATTAGGCTTTGCCCTAACACCCGCGTCACACAAAAAATATTGACAAAACAGACAAGCTGTGCTAAATTAACCGCCTAAATCGAACGTTTAAAAGTAGTTAATTCCCCATCTCTTTCAGTTTTCTGAACAAAAAGAAGGGGTCATTTAAGGAGAACACACACTATGCCAAACAAGAAAGCCGCTATAAAAAGTTTGCGGCAAGATAAGAAAAAAAACCTTCGAAATAAAGCAGTTATGTCGGAACTTCGCACGCTTACAAAAAATACAAGAATAGTCCTCGCGAAGAATAACCGTGAAGAAGCCGATGTTTTGCTCAAAAAACTGGAATCAAAGTTAACTAAAGCGGCAAAAAGCGATGTTATCAAAAAAAACAACGCCTCCCGCCGGATATCAAGATTAAGAACTCAGTGGTCAAAAATCAGCACTAAATAGTTCAAAAAAAAAAGAGGAAAAAGAGGGGACATCTCCTTTTGGGTGACGTCCCCTCTTTTTCCTCTTTTTTTTGCCATCCGCTTCTCTCCTTTAAACGATCGGCATTGGAGGACTCTCTAATGGTTTCACCACGGATATTGTACGCCATCGACCCATACGATACCGCAAATAGACCAATCCCGAGAAGAGGAGAAACATCCCCACAACGGCCTGCCATGCCGTCTCAAGTCCAATATTCGCAACTTTAAGCATGATGTAAAGCATGGGAACAAGCACCCAATGCAAAGCGACCGAGATAAACATTGCCCAGAAAGTGTCACCCGCGCCGCGCAAAGCACCTATAAACACCACAAAAACAGCCTCGGCCAAAACATAAATAGACGCCAAGCGTATCATAACCACCGTCACGGGTATAGCGGCGGCGAATACACCATCAGCCGAACTGGGGTGAAAGATCCCCGCCAGCATCTCCGGAAATCCTACGAACAATATGAAAACAAGCACCGAATATACCATGCCAATCTTAAACCCCGACATCGCCGCCTTATGCGCCGTATCAGGTTTACCCGCGCCCATATACCGTCCAACAAGACTTGTCACCCCAACTTCTATACCTAAAAGCGGAACGAACGAGACCATATCCCAATTAAAAACAATTGTCGAAGCGGCCGCGGCTACCGCGCCGGCCGAATGAAATATCATAACCATCATAACAAACGCCAAAAGGGTTAGGAACATCTCAAGACCCGGCGGATAACCAAACCTAAGAAGCTTCCTCATAACTTCGCCGCTAAAATGAAAAGATCCGGCAATATTAAATTTTCTGAAGTTCTCTTTACTCAGATAGGATATAAGCAATACTGACAGACCGCTTACACTGCCGATTATTGTTCCGTAAGCGGCCCCCCTAATACCCATGGCCGGCATACCGAACTTCCCGAATATGAGGATATAGTTTAAGCCAATGTTCATGATCATAGAGGTAATACCCGCTATCATAACCATCTTTGTTTTTCCTACTCCCGAAAAAAAAGCGCTCAGACAGCTCTGAAGAAGCGTGATTATCGCGGCTAATATCAAGATATCGAAATAAAGTTTCTGCGGACCAAGCTGAGCCGGTATGATGCCCATAAAATCGAAAAGCCCGTAAGCGAGAGGCCGGCAGAACAAGATTATGGGATACGCCAGACAAGCGATTATGACCGCCTGCGTCAGCGCCACAGCGCACTTGTCCTTCTGCCCCGCCCCCAGATACTGCGCGACAACCGCCGTCGCGTAACCCGTGAGCCCAAGAAAGAACGTCATCATCATAAACACCGTCAAACCTCCGGCCATCGCGGCGTTCATAAAGTTCATACTAAGTCTCGACAGAAACATCCTGTCAGTAAAGGTCATGATCGTAAAACCGGCCTGTGAGATCACCATCGGCATGGCTATAGCCCACATCTCCCTGAGACCACCCTTTTTATGCCTGTCCGGGGCAACAGGTTTTATAATTTTTTTCATACTGACTATTATACACACCCTTCCATATATTTCACAAGAATCACGGCATAATATTAACAAAAACACCAACCTGCGAGGTTGGTGTTTTTTTTGACCATAACCTAATTCTACAGCGCTTTTTGTTGTTTTTTCTTGTTTGCTTCGTTTTTCGCGTTTTTTGCTTTGTTTACTTGTTTCGAATGTTTGTCCTTATCTTTCTGGCCTTTGTCACCCATGTCTTCTCCTCCTTCTTTCGGTTTTAGATTTCAGGAGCATATAGTCTATTCTATATGAAATCTTCGGTTATTACAAGATTCGCCGCGTCTCGACCATTGGGTCCCGCGATCACATAAACATTTTTTGTTTTCATAAAATAATATTATGTCGCGATCATTCCAAAAATTATCCCGCTTAAAGTAGCCATCACGACAACGAGGCTTACATAAACGACCGTTTTCTTTGTTCCGATAACTCCACGGATGACAAGCATGCTCGGCAAACTTAAAGCGGGCCCGGCCAAGAGAAGGGCCAGCGCGGGGCCTTTGCCCATGCCGGAACCAATCAGCCCCTGCAAAATAGGAACCTCGGTCAAAGTGGCAAAATACATAAACGCCCCAACAATCGAAGCAAAAAAATTAGCGAATAAAGAATTTCCGCCGACAAGCCTCTCAATAAATATCGGAGGAATCAAACCTTCATGTCCCGGCCTCCCTAACAAAAAACCGGCAAGAAGAACTCCGGCAAGAAGAAGAGGCATGATCTGTTTCGCGAACCCCCACGAAGAAGCGGTCCATTTCTTAAGTTCAGCTTTATTAAACCACCGAAACAGCATGAATCCCAGAAAAGACAAAAAAACAAACGTGAGCACCCACTTAGAATTAAAAATAATAGCCCACAATCCGGTATTGCCTTCCGGAGGTTGGCCTAAATTCGCGAAAACAAGGACTGCTACCATGGAGAAAAAATACATACCATTCTTCCAAAGAGGACGCGTTTGCTTCTCTTCCGCAAACTGAAATTTTCCATCAACCTGTCTCGAGTGCTCCTCTTTAATAAAAATAAGGTGCATTAAGAGCCCGATCACTACACTGAAAACAATAGCTCCTATGGCTCTTGCCGCGCCTAATTGCCAACCGAGAATTCGGGCGGTCATTATAATGGCCAAAACATTGATCGCCGGTCCCGAATAAAGAAAAGCGATAGCAGGTCCAAGCCCGGCACCCTTATGGTAAATACCCGAAAACAGCGGAAGCACCGTACAGGAACACACAGCGAGAATAGTCCCGGAAACAGAAGCCACGCCATACGCCATAATTTTCTTTGCCTCAGCACCGAAATACTTAATTACCGATGACTTACTGACAAAAACAGCGATAGCTCCCGCGATAAAAAAGGCCGGAATAAGACAGAAGAAAACATGCTCTCGAGCATACCACCTCACAAGAGCCAAAGATTCAAACACCGGATTCCTAAAAGGCAAGAGTTCAACCGGAAAATAAAAACACGCCAAAAACGCCGCCGCCATTAACAAAAATTTTCTTGATTCCCTCATGTCGTCTCCAAATTACCAAAAACACCAACCTACGAGGTTAGTGTTTTTGGCGGGGGAAAACTAAAACCTATTTAATATCTGACCCTATCGAGTTCTTTCTGCATTTGGATTTCGGCTTTTTTCAGCTCGTCTCCGGCGTCCGCGCCTTTTATTATAACCATTTGTATCGCGTGGTTTATAAACCGGGTACTCGAATCCCATGCTAAAACAGGCGGTGGACCTTTAGCGTCTCTAGCCTGGCTTTGTAAAACCTCCTTAAAATCTTCATCCATCGGAAGACTCCGCCAGGTATCCATGTTCGGCGGCAAATACGCGTCTTCCGTTTCCAAAGAAGCTTCATAAATCAGGCATTGGTTTTCGGGTTTAAATAAAAACTTTATAAATTCCCACGCTTCTTTTTTCATTTTGGATTTTGCAAATAAACCTAATACTCTACCGCCGATAAAAGCGGTATTTTTACCGGAAGGACCTTTAGGAAGGGTGGCAATCGCCCATTTCCCTTTAATTTCGGGCGCACCCACCATCAAGCTTATTATTTTCCAGTTCCCGGATATCGCGAGGGGATAATCCCCTGTTCTCATCCCCTGCTCTAAAGGAACCGCCGTTTTCGGCACGCCTTCTTTATAAAGTTCGGCAAAAAATCTGAGACCCTCCTCCGCTTCCGGAGTCCCCAGCGTAACTTTCGTATAATCATCGTTATAATAACTTCCTCCGGCCTGCCACAAGAAAGGAGAATATCCAATCCAATCAAGAGACCCCCAATCAATCACCATACCTTTGTTCAGGGCTTTAAGCGAACGAATCACTGACATAAGTTCATCCCACGTTTTCGGCGCTTGGGGCACAATATCTTTCCGGTAATACATAATGTGTTCTGAAAGATCAAACGGAATACCATAAACTTTTTTGCCGTATTGTGTTGACTTTAAAATACTCGGAAATATTTTCTTCTCTAAGACGTTCACATCCTCGGGGAATTCTCCGCGCAAGTCGACCATAGCGCCAAGCTCACCGAACTCCATCCCCCAGGTAAGACCCATAGTTCCGATATCAGGAGAAACATCGCCCGCGATAGAAGTTAAATATTTGCTATGCGCGTCACCCCATGAAATCGCCTGACAAAGCACAGTAACCCCCGTTTCCTCGGTAAATTTCTTGCCCAATTTCGTTATTGTTTTAGCCTGTCCTTCAGATCCTACAAGCCACATTGTAATTTCATTCTTTTTCTTCGCGTTTGTGCCGCATCCGCAAAAAGAAGCGGCAAATAAAACCATTACGCCCAACATAAACACTTTTTTAACTCTTCTCATTCCTACACCTTCCTTATTATGTTATCGCGCGAGCCTCGATAAAAATGAACCGCTCGACTCTCCCCATTCCGCCAAGAAAACCAACCTCGTAGGTTTCAACCTACGAGGTTGAAACCTACGAGGTTGGTTTTTGGTTTTCGGGTTAACTTTTGATGAAAATGTTTTTTGCGATCAATGCCGCCGCTCCGGCGGCAACCGCGTCTTCACCTAAACTGGCGGAAAGCACTTTTACTACTTTTACGGATTCTTCATATCCCCATTGTCTTATTGTTTTCCGCACGCTTTGAAAAAAAATATCGCCCGCGGTTTCTATTCCTCTTCCGATAACAACAACTTCAGGGTTAAAAAGATTAATAAGAAACGCTATTTTTACTCCAAGATATTTCCCCGCGTTTTCCAGTTCTTCTTTCGCTATCTTTACGCCTTTTTCGGCCGCTTCTCGGATAATTTCAATATTGATATTTTCTTTTTTCCCGCCGGCAGTACTAAGAAGTAAAGCTCCTTCTTCTTCATTCTCCGCTAACCGCCGTTTCACTTTTTCGGGAATCCCCAAATCCACGCCCCGGGAACGAAGACAGCATCCGTGATCATATCCGCCCCAGCAATTATCAACTTCCCCGGCATTTTTAATCGGAGGGTTCAGGTTCAGTTCTCCGGCGCTTTTGGTAGAACCATAATAAACGTCACCCTTAATAATAAACCCGCAACTTGAATCCGAACACATAAAAATAAGGTTTTCCGCTGTAGTTACAGCCCCCAACCCCGACCATCTTTCTCCGAAAGCGGCAAGCGCCGCGTCATGTTCAACTAAAACGGGAGCATTGAATTTGTTTTCGAGCCGGGATAGGAGACCCGCGTAACTGATGATCTGTTCTTCTTCGACGGGATATCTAACCATATTGCGATACCTATCCATTACACCCCACATGCCGACACCAATACCTTTTATGTCATGCCGGGATATCCCCGATTTACTGATAAGTTCTTCCGTGATCAATATTGCTTTTTCAGCCAACTTCTCAAACGATTCATTTTCTTTTTTGATTTTTTCTTTTGACAATATCCGGCCTGACAAATCCATCATAACGGCAATAATCGACGAATCCGGAGTAATATGCGGCGCTCCCAAATCAAGGCCTATGGCGTATCCATATTGCCGATTCAAGGTCAAAAGTTCCGGCCGGCGTCCGCCCGTAGAAATATCGAGCCCCGTTTCTAAAACGATTTTGTTTTTTACGTATTTGTTAATATAGTTGGATACTGTTACGATATTCAGGTCGGTTAATTTTGAGATTTCGGCACGGGATACTTCTTTGCCGCGTCTGATAGCATCAAGAATCGTCAGATTCCTCCGCTCTTTTTCGGACAATCGGTCTTCTTTGATAATAAAATCTTCCATGTTTAATGAGCACATGATTTAGACACACGAAGTGTGGCTAAATCATAAGTGCGAATTTAATCCTCGCAAGTTCTAAGCGGGGATCCAGTTCTACCTTTAATGAGCACATGATTTAGACACACGCAAGTGTGACTAAATTATAAATGCGAATTAAATCCCCGCAAGTTCTAAGCGGGGATCCAGTTCCACCTTAAATGACACCCTTAGGGATCCTTCAGCCCTTCGGGCTTCAGGATGAGGGGTCGGAAAACACCCCGACCCCTCACCTATTTCCTGACCGGTTTAGCGTACCAATCCTTTATAACCTGTTCGGCCGGTTTGTTTTGAGGTGTAAACCCGCGGTTATACAAACCCCCCATTTTTACATTAGTTCCCCAATACCACCAATAAACACCGTAAAACCAATCTTTATCCCAAAATGTCGATAGAAGCGCTTCGTAGTAGTTTTTTTGAAGTTCAAGGTTCACTTCACTTCGCGGAATATGTTCCCAAGGACGAATAACCGCTCCATCCGCGGACGAACAGCCTATCTCCGGAAAGATTATGGGTTTCCCGATTTTTCGTTGGAATTTTTCCAGTTCCACCGCCCATTTCTTCCATGCCGCCCGTAATTCTTTACTCGTCGGAACCATTTTTTCCGTAAGAGGGAAATAGGCGTTAACTCCGGCATAATCCAATAAGTCCCAAAACCTTATATCCGCATATCTGTCCCAATGCGCGGCATATGTTAAAAGACCGGAGTATTTTCCTCGAATTTTTTTGATCAGATCTCTCCAGAGATAGCCCTTCACCGTAGCGGATGTGGACAATTCCGTTCCCACGCATATCATCTCAACATTTTCCTTACTCGCGATATCCGCGTAATACATCAGGTAATCTTTATATTTCTGAAACCAAGCGTCCCATTCGGATTCTTTTGTCGCGCCGATCTCTCCCCTCCAGCTTCCGTCCGACTTATCCAAAAGGTCAAGGTGAGGTTTAAGCATCACTTTCAATCCAAGTTCATGTGCTTTGCGTATCGCGTGAATGATTGATTCATCCGACGGAGTTTTCTCCGTTCTATGAATATCCCCGGACCACGGAGTCGTCTGATACCAAGTCACAAGTATACTCACCCAATTAGCGCCTAATTCGCTGATCTTTGTCAGAGACTGGTCTGAAGACAGAGCAAGATATCCTTCCTGCGACCAAGTAACATAACCTACCCCTTTTTGAAAAACACCGTCCCGGCCGCATTTGCTGAAAATCTTTATACCGAAGAAAAGCGCGGCGACTATTGTTAAAGAAATAAGCCCCGGCATAAGTTGTTTAAACGCGGGATTTTTAAGAAATTTTTCTTTTTTCCCGCCGGTATTTTTTTTCGCTTTATCATGTTTATCCTTCATAACGCTCCCTTTCGTCGATAAAAAAACAAGTTACAAGTTTCAAGTTGCAAGTTGCAAGCCACAAGCTTTCCGCCAAAGACGGACCCGCCTCCGGCGGGAAACCTGAAACCTGAAACCTGAAGCCTGAAACCTATAACCTGAACCTCTTTATTTCCCGCATCGAATGTTGTCTATATATATGGAGCCTGTGTATTTAGGTTTCAAATTGGATTCTATCCTTATCGCGATTTTTCTTACATCTTCTGAAAATTTCGCGTCCGGAACGATCCGCTTCCAATCATAACTCCCGGGTTCAATATTCGCGGTCAATGTCACCCATTCTCCGGGAATAAGAGGTATACTGCGGCTCATTTCAACAAATTTCCAGTTGTCCCCTATGGTTAAGATCATTTTCGCTTTAAGCCCCATAGAAGCGTCCGGCGGAAGATAAATATCAGCGCTAACGACCCTGTAAGGGGTTAAATCAAGATATTGCTGTATTTCCACCAATGCCGCCGACCAGATCCCTCCCGGGAAAGAAACCATAACTTCCATACTTTTCCCGCCATGAGAAAAGATATTCTTGGAACCGGCAACTTTCGTCGCGACATAATCACTTTTTCCGCGAGCCCACATAGGTATTTCCCAACCGTTCAGGTCACTTTCAAAATCGTAGTAAACCCTTTCTTCCGTTATGGGAGCGGAAGAAGGCACAGCGTTCTCGACCGCCATTACATTTTTACTGATATCCGGCGTCGTCATCGTTTTTATGTTTTTACCGCCGGCACAACATTTAAACGCGGTCAGTTTACTTTTTACGCCGCAAAAACATAAAATCAAACAAAACGCTAAAATACCAAAAACCACAATGCTCAAAGATAAAATATGCACCTTAAAATCCCGCAATTTCAATTCCATCTTCGTCCTTTCTGGTTGAAACACTGCTGATCGCGCTTTGATCGGCCGATTATTGCCTGAGTTGTTAATCCTTAAACTCTTGACAATAAAACTCTTGCTAACATTCCTGTTAATCGACTGATCCCGTTGTTTACGAGTCAACCCTTTCGGGGCAGAGGGCACGGCATGCCGTGCCCCTACGCCTTATTTCTCAATTCTTACATTATCGATGTATATCGGTCCTGTGTACGCGGGTTTATTGTTTGAAAACACCCGTATATCGATCTTTCTTATGTCCTGGCGAAAACTGTCATCAACCTGTACCCTTCTCCAATCAATACTGCCGGGTTTTAAATCCCCTACAAGACTCACCCATTCACCGGGTATGAGTTCATAGCTTCTGCTCATTTCAACCCATTTCCACTTGTCACCAACCGTCAATATCATTTGCGCTTTTAACCCTTCAGGTCCATCAAGCGGCAAATAAACATCACAAGCTATTTTGCCATAATCGGACCAGTCAAAAAACTGCATGATCTCAACGATCCCGCCCGTCCATTTTCCTCCGGGAAAACTGACATCCATCTGCAAGCTGTTAGTTCCTTCCGATGAAAATTTGTCAGAAACCGCTATGCTCTCCTGCACATGGTCCGGTTTTTCATACGCCCAATCCGGAATATCCCATCCCTGCAGACCATTTTCAAAGTCAAAAAGAACAGTTGTTTCGGCTGTTTCATTAGCGGCTCCGGCCGCGCCGGCAAATAACAGGCTTACTATCGCGGCTACCAGTAATACTTTCTTCATCACTTCCTCCTTGTTGTTCTTTAGATATTCAGCGTATAGCGGAATATCCTTTTGTTGTCATTTTTCATTAAACGCGTTTCATCCATTCCACAATAACTTCTTCGGCCTTTTTACCTTTAACGGTAAACCCAAGCGGACTCCATCTATCCTGCGGAAAATACTGCCAAATATAGTATCCTTTGAACCACGGTCTGAGCGTCAGAGTTTCAAACATCGCCGCGAGACAATTTGCCTGCTCATCTTCGTCCGTAATGTCTGTTATCGCGACCCAGGGCTGACGGCTCGCTCCATCAGCTGAAGGATACCCCACTTCGGTAAAAATCACACCTTTTCCGGTTAATTTTTTTTCGTTAAGCCATGCTTCGATCTTATCCGCTTCTCTCGTCCACGCGGCCTTTAGTTCTTCCGAAGAAGGGTTATTCGTTCCGGTTAACGGGAAATAAGCATCAATACCGATAAAATCCATCTTATCCCAAAACGGCACTTCCTGATATTCCGTCCAGTTTGCCGAATAGGTCAGAATCCCGGAATAATTTTCTTTCACTTTGTCTATAACTTTGTTCCATCTCGGGGTCCACGTCTCAAACGTAGTCGCTTCCAGTTCCGTCCCGACAGAAAAAATCTCAACTTTATTTTCTTCCGCGAGTACGGCATATTTTATGATCATCGCTTCGTAACTGTCAAACCACGCTTCGGAAGGACGTATGTTTATCCTGGCCTCATCGGTTCTGGGATCAACGTGAGGTTTGATCATCACCCTGAGTCCCAATTCGTGGCATGTTTGTATCGCGTGTGTCAATGCTTCTTTTGTCGGAGTATCACCGTTCGGGTTATCGTTGGTAAATACCAAAGTGGAGTCCAGCGTGTCCTGATATGCCGGAACCATAATAGCCACCGTATCATAACCTAAAGTCTTCACCCTGGCAAGCGTAATGTCTGATATTGGAAGAGCCAGTTCCTCCGCCATCCACGAAGTATAAACGATCCCCTTCTGAAAATTTTCAGGAGTGATCGGAACCAATGAACCTTTAGCTTGTTCAATAAGTTTCCTCGCGGTTTCCGCTTCCGCATTTTTGTCTCCCTTATTGAGATATAAGTTTTTCATAATTTTGCCATGCGGATTTTCGAGTTTCGGACCGTATATTTCAACTTCCCAGATAGAGATCCCCCATGCCTTATTGACCCGTTCGATACCGGTAATCTTTACATAGCGGCATTTGACCGGAGTAAAATAAGTTTCAACAACTCCTCCCTGAAAACTTTTTTCTTCATGTATCGTCTGCCACTTTTTTCCATCATCTGAAACCGAAATATCATAAGATGTCGCGTAAGCTCTTTCCCACCGGATGATCATATTCGAAACAACACTTTCTTTACCCAGATCAAAAGAGATCCACTGTTCGCCGGCGTTATAATCACTGCTCCAGCGTGTTGTCTCACTGCTGTCAACGGCCGCCATCGGATCAGGTTCCGGCGCCCAGTCAGGCGTCATATCAAAACTTGAAACTTCGGCGCTGACAACAGGAATATAGATCAGCCCCTCACTTTCTATTTTTTTCTCGTCTTCGCTTAAGATCGCTTCCGCGCTCGGCGCACTCTTGTTTAAACGAACCTCTTTCGGAGAAACAGCTTCTTTTTTCCCGCAGGAAACACCGGATAATGTCATTATTCCAAAGACTATCGTCAAAACGAATATGGCATATACTTTTTTCACTTTCCCCCCTCGCCTTTCTTTTTTGTGCTAAGACGCGTGCCTATTGTCATTCACGTTTTGTAAAAGATCAGCCTTTTAGGCCCGTCATCGCTATCCCCTTAATAATGTACTTCTGGAACAGAAGATACACAATAAGCATAGGCAATGTCGCGACTACCGCGCCCGCCATAACCATGGCAAAATTCGCGCCGAACTGGCCGGTAAGAACGGCCAGAGCCAGCGGAATAGTCCGCATATCACTCGTATGTATTATAACCAAAGGCCACACAAAATTATTCCACTGCTGAAGAAACGTAAATATCGCGAGCGTCGCGACAACGGGTTTTATGAGCGGCAGTATAACTTTGCGGTATATCATAAACTCACTGCATCCGTCTATTCGCGCGGCATCAATAAGATCATCGGGAATACTGTAAATATACTGGCGATTAAGAAAGATCCCGAACGCGCACCACGCCATAGACGGTATTATGAGTCCCCTGTAAGTGTTAAGCCACCCCAGTTTTTTGACAATAACAAAACCCGGAATTATATTAACTTGCCACGGGATCATAAGCGATCCGAGAAATATAAGAAAAAGTTTATCCCTGCCCCAAAACTTATGTTTGGCAAAAGCGTACCCGGCAAGCGATGTCGCGAAAACATTAAAAAGAGTGATAGACCCCGCCACAAAAAGACTGTTAAACAAATACCGCATCATCGGCACCATATGAAAAAGATCTCGGTAAGGCTCTAAAGTGGGATTTTTAACAACAAAACTCGGCGGATATGATTGGATTTCCTCCAAAGGTTTAATTGAAGTGACAAACATCCATACATATGGAAGTGCCATTGTAATGGCTCCGGCAATAAGAAACGCGTAGATACACGTCTTTACGCCCAAAGTATCTTTCCGTATGCCAATCTCTCGTCCGGTCATGTAGCTCCTTTTTGGTACATGGAAAACTGAAGTTCAACATCGTAGGATAGTGGTGGTTCCTCACACCACTATCCTACGAGGTTGAACTTGCACGCGCCTTTCATCAATATTCCACATCCGTCTTCATGAGACGTTTATTTACCAACGTCAGCACGAAAATGCACAAAAATATGATATACGCAAGCGCTGACGCGTATCCCATTTGAAATTTTTGGAAACCTTTGTCGTAGAGATAGGCGACTATCGTTAAAGCGCTATTCAAAACTCCGCCGATACCTCCCTGCCCTCCGGTCATAATATACACCTGTTCAAACACCTGAAAGCTAAAAACAAAACTCATCATCGTAACAAAAACAATGGTAGGTTTTAAAAGCGGAAGTGTTATATGAAAAAATTTCTTCCAAAATCCCGCTCCGTCTATTTCAGCCGCTTCATACATAGCTTGCGGAATCGTTTGAAGCCCGGCCAAAAACAATATCATATTATATCCCACACCGGCCCATATGGACATTATCATAATCGAAAGAAGAGTCCATGTCGGGCTTGCCAGCCAATCAATGGGATGTCCCCCGAGTTTCATAATCCAATAGTTCAAGAGCCCGTATTTCTCTCCCGCGTACAGCCACTTCCAAATCACGGACACAGCTACGATCGCCGTCACCGTAGGCAGAAAAAATATGGATTTAAAAAAATTTTTAAACTTTATCTTCTGATCGATCGCGACGGCCAGTATAAGCGAAAAACATATCCCGATCGGCACTACGCCGATAACATATAGGATCGTATTCCATATGGCTTTCCAAAAAAGCGGATCATTGAAAAGAATATTTTTGTAATTCTCCAGACCGATAAATCGCGGAGGATGAACCACGTCAAACCGTGTAAAGGACCAGAAAAAAGAAATGAACACAGGCGCCAGCTGAAACACAAAAAACAAAGTGGCCGGCAATGCAATGAAGAAATATGAAATTTTTTGCCTATTAAGTTTTTGTATAAACGTTTCAGTTTCCATCTAACCCCTTGCTCTCGCTTTTATTTGCGTTTTTGTCAAAAAGTGTACTTATATTCTATAAAAAATCCGATATTCTGTCAATAAAACTCTTATGTACTCGTTAGTTCGTTGATAGTTGGCTTGTTGATCGTTAATTATATCCGGCCACCACCAACCTCGTAGGTTAGTGGTGGCTCTTCACACCACTATCCTGCGAGGTTGGTGGTGGGACAGCTAAACCGGTGTAAATGTATCTATTATCCGCGCTCCATCGACGGATTCTATTCTATAATTGCCCGCGGAAGCCGGCACAATAAGCATCTCTCCCCCCGCGGCGGCATTTGGAATCCGGTATGCCTCCCCGGCTATTAAAATTTTCGCGGTACCAATTACCGCGACAAAATTATGAAAGCTCATAATATCCTTAACCTCCAGATGAGCGCCTTTCTCAAGCGTTATTCTCCGAACTTCAAGTCCTTTATCTTCGAACTTACCCGGCAAACGTTCGATAACGTATTTATTATCTCGATAAACAACTTCCGGAAGAGAGATATGAATAATTTCGGCATTCATTTCTCCGATCCTGTCCAGATCAAGTTTTTTTTGCGCGAGCGGCCTTTCATATCCCGGAAAATAATACCTCACAGGATACGTCGCGCCGTCTTCAAGTGATTGTGTAAGCCCCGCGATCTGCGGTTCCACAACTTCAAGCCCGGCGCAAAGCGCGTGAAGCGTCCCCGCCGGAACAGGAACAACATCTCCTTCGGTAACCGGATGATAATTATAAAACTCTTCCAGATCTTTTTCGACTTGGATAAACACGTCAAGTTTTTCTTTTATTTCACCGCGCGCGGGTTCAACTTTTCGGGCGGCCGTCACCACACTTCCCATTCTTGTGAGCAATTCTTTATGTCCTTTACTCTCAAGCTCATCAATCAAAACATTAAGAGCCTCTCCATACCTTTCCAAAACCTCGCGATACTTTTCTTTAACTTTTTCGCCATACTTCTCTATCATTTTCGGACTAAAACCAAGAATGATCGACGGATTTTCACCCGTTAAAGTTTTATCCACTCCGGTAACGATCCAAAGTTCGTTCTTAGTATCATGAAACTGAACCGAAAGCCGCCCTTTCGGCGTCAATATTTTCACCAAAGGAAGACGGCGTCCAAATTTCCTAACCACTTCTTTACCTAAAAACTCCTCCGGAACACACTTAATGATTTCACTCATACTCGTAACTTCTTTGCCTATAACAACTTGCGAATCTTTACCCGCACCTCCCGCGCCGTACCAATATTCCCCGATGCCGCGGACTCCCCACACTTTCGGTTCTTTATACGGACGAACATAACCGGCTTCCCCCATAGTTATGGCTCTAATAATTTTTTCATTCATAATTTTTTTCCTTATGGCAACGGGCACGGCATGCCGTGCCCCTACGAACAATCAACCCCGCCAACATCCTCGTAGGTTGGTAGTGTTCTTTACTACCATCCTACGAGGTTGGTGGCGGTCGATTCACCATTATCGATTCACGGGCGGACACACGGGTCCGCCCCTACGAACTACCAACAAACCCAGCCAACATCCTCGTAGGTTGGTAGTGTTCTTTACTACCATCCTACGAGGTTGGTGGCGGTCGATCCACCATTATCGATTCACGGGCGGACACACGGGTCCGCCCCTACGAACTACCAACAAACCCAGCCAACATCCTCGTAGGTTGGTAGTGTTCTTTACTACCATCCTACGAGGTTGGTGGCGGTCGATCC
>Ga0265594_1001500_pt1 | contig 18007 bp, 14 predicted proteins | sample saktaG_11_FD_190147 | JGI IMG/M metagenome (GOLD analysis project Ga0265594, IMG submission 190147) | Saline water microbial communities from Sakinaw Lake, British Columbia, Canada - sak_2011_5_24_80m | ecosystem: Environmental > Aquatic > Non-marine Saline and Alkaline > Saline ... | reverse complement strand
TTTCTAACACAAATTTACCTAATAGATAAATAGCAGACGCATATCCATAAATAAATTTGATTTTTTTTATCTTAATTTCTTTCACATAATTAAATAATATCTTTTCAGAAAGATTCATTGCATTAAAAGGGTGCCTTCGTAATAATTTATATTGAATTTGATGCTTAAATGACTTTTTGTTTTGGGGAAATAAAGAGCTGCTTCCTAACAAAGCACATGGATCTCCATAATTATATCCAAACTTTTCCCAAGAATATATACCATAGGCAGAAGTAAAACTCCAAGTATTAAAATCTAATAAATACCTCATTGGTTCGCCTGTTGAACCGCCAGTTGAATGCTTTTTATAATAAAAATCTTTGATGTTTTCGGGAATTATTTCCTTGTAATTATTCACAATATCTTTTTTAGTCAATATAGGTAATTTAGAAAGATGCTTTTTAGTTTTTATATCAGCTGGTTTTAATTTTAATTTACTCATCAAATTGTGATAATATTCTGTATTTGTATAAGCATGTTCAATCAATTTTTGCAACCTTTCATTTTGCCATTTTTCAATTTCAGCAGAGGACCATTGACTCATATTTTCGATTTGCTTCAAATAGTACATTATCTTAGTGTGCATTACTCTATCGGCTAATGGCATAATTAAATCTTTCAACAAATGTGAATATTTATTCTGAAGCATTATAATTCATCCTGTAACTTTTATTTAAACATTCTGGAAAGAAGAAACTTCAATGTCTGTTTACTAACTTTATATAAATGAATTAATAATTCTAATTTCATCAAAAATCTCATGAAATAATTAACAAATATTAATTTAATTTTGTATAATCGTGTTTCGTTAATACGACCTTTGAAATCAACTAGCTTATACTTTGATACAACATATCTACACTGATATGTTTTAACCGCTTTCTTTATTTTCACACCTCTATTTATTAATAAATTAACTGCTAATCCCTGATTTGTCCTATTTGAAAAATTATGGTCAAAAATAAAGTTTCCAAGACTATATATAACCGTTGCACCTTTATAGATTTCAATAGGTTGTATCACATGGGGATGATGCCCTATTATCAAATCAAATCCCATTTCAGAAAGTTTGTGAGCCAAATCTATCTGCTTTTTGGAAGGTCTTTTTATATATTCATCTCCCCAATGTATTGAAATCATCCAGTACTCATCATTACCTTTTATATACTCAGAAAGCTCACTAGGAAGGTTGTTATAATTAGAGAAATAATATTCATTACAAAAATTATAATCAGGAATTAATGATACACCCCAGAATTTTATTTTTTTATTATTTATATTAACTGTTATCGGTTTATTAGACTCTCCAATAATTATAAAATCATTTTTACGAAGGACTTCTTTAGTATATTTTGCAGCTTCTTTTCCATGCTGTGAAAAATGGTTGTTAGCAACATTTGTAATTTTTTCAACATTATTAGGAAACACCTTTAAACATTCTTCCTTTGCCCTAAAAATTGAGGAGGTTAATCTGTTAAATTCAAAATCAGGCTCAACAAGAGAAAACTCAAAATTGAAAAATAATAAGTCAACTTTCTTAAAGAGAACATCTTTTATATTATTGGTGATAATATTAGTGTATCTATTTTCAAATTTAGTCCTTATTCCTCTACCATAATGATAGTGGTCCTCCCCAAGCATGATATCACCGAGAGTTAATAGAGTAACTGACATTAAAAATCCTTTTATTTATATTAATTTCATAATGCTAATAATTCATTTCTTATGATCTTAAACCTATTTTCCCAACTTTCTTTTTTTACAGATTTTTTCCTTTTCAAAATTAGAAAACCGTTATCTTCTTCGATAGCAATTTTACATTTTTCCACAAATTCTTTAGGGGAAGCTGCAAAGTAAATTAAATCTTCAAATCGCTTTTTAATTTCTGGAATAATTACTGATACTATTGGTTTTCCCATAGCTAAATACTCAAGAGTTTTTATTGGAAAACAATTCTGTATCCATTCGGACATTTCCCAGTTTAAGAGACAGACATCAAAATATTGGGCATAGGATGGCAGTTCTCGATAAGAAACCGGACCTAGAAAATGAATGTTTTTATATTTATAACAGTCAGTATAATCCCCATAAATTTTTCCAATAATAACTACAGAAAATCCATTTTTCGCAATTTCAATGAATACTTCTTTATCATTTTCATTTGACAAAGAACCATAGTAACCTGCTATTGGTTTTCTTATATTCAATATTTTTTTATTAATCTGGCGTGGGATTGCAAAATGCTGATAATTTACACCATGTGGTAAATAAATTACTTCTTTGTTTTTATTTATTAATAAATTCTCAATTTTCATTTTTGTTCTATTAGAAGCTGCAAATATTATATCAGACTTATTACAAATATTTGCTGTTTTTCCCAATAATTTTTCTCTTAAAATTTTCGTAATACCTCTCAAATCGGGCAGGAAATCACCTGCTTGATATATTAAGATTGTAGAATTTGAACAATCAGCAATATAATCAGCATCGGATTCTCCAGATGTCCATATTATGTAATCTTTAATTTTATAAAATGCCTTTAGCATATTAATTTGATACTTAATTAGTTGCCTATTAATTTTTATAATTCTTTCATTCTCTACATTAGGAATATAAAATGGTGAAAAAACAATTATATCCTTCTGTGGAAATCTCAATATTCTCATATGAGTAATAAATTTTCTTTTAATCTTTTTTAATACGGTTAATCTTCCCATTTTTCTAACAGAAAGATTTCGGGCGGGAAGTGGATTAATCCACAAAATTTTTATCCCGTTTTTTATGAATTGTAACATAATTTGATGAGTACTGTAAATAGATGCTGATGTCCAATCCGGACCAAAACATATAATCCAATGTATGCTTTTATATTTTACCATTGATTAAACCTCTATAATTTTATCGAATGGAGTATCTTGTAAATTCTTGAATATACTCAAATTATATTATTTATGTATTACTTAACATTTTGATAAAATGTCTCATATCTTTCTACAATCTTTTCCCATGAATAATAATCAGCAACCAGTTTTCTTCCATTTTCACCCATTTTCTCTCTAATATTGGGGTTTTCAATTAAATAATCTATTTTTTCAGTTAAATCCTCAACATCATTAGGATTTACAAGTAACATACAGTCTGCTCGTTTCGCAATATCTTCACAACCTTGTCCCTTAACCCCAATTGCAGGTAATCCAGCAGCTAATGCTTCAATATATACAATTCCAAATGCTTCTCTAACACTAGGTAATACAAAAATATCACAATTTGGCAAGAATTTATTTACTTTATCATTAGATAATAAACCATAGAATTTTACATTCTCCGTTAACTTGAATTTCTTAACCAAATTTTTTAATTTTTCATATTCAGAACCAGAACCAATAATACTTAATTCAATTTTATCTTTATATTTTGAATTGTAAATTGCTTGTATTAAAACATCAATCTTCTTTTGTTTTATTAGATTTGAAACAGAAACAATTTTTATTTTATCAGATTTATGTACTGTTTTGTCTGCACCGTTTTTTAAGTCGACACCAAATTCAATTATTTCTAAGTTTCCTTTGTAGTTAGGAATTAACCTTTTAATAAGTTTATATGTTCTGCTGCTGTTACAGATTATTCCGTTGGCATTTGAATAAACTTTTACAATAGTTTCTTTATATTTTTTATCAAATTTATCAAAGCACTCTATATCTTGACCATGAAGATGCATCACATAAGGAATTTTCATCCTTTTCTTTATGCAATATGCTAAATAACCGTCCACAACAGCAATATGAGCATGTATTAAATCAATTTTTTGCCTCTCTATAATCTTTTCTAATCTTTTTAACATAAAAATTCTGGACATTATGGTATTATAACCCCTAATCTTTTCTATACCAAATACCGAGAGATATCGTCCATAAGAAAAAGGATTATGCAATAAAAAGTTTTTATCAAAAATACCTTTAATGTTATATTTTATACTTCTTGATCCATTGTAGATTTTATTGACTATAAATTCTTTATAATTGTTTTTCCCAAATTTTTTTAGATTTCTAACTAAATGATAAACAAATACCCCTGATGTTATCTTACTTTTATTGGGCCACATTTCTGATATATGTAGTATATTCATATTTTGATTTCTTTAACCTTTCAGGTTTTTGAAATGTTCTTTAACTATTTCTGGAATTTCTATGTTTCCGTTTAAAAAATAATCATAAGCATAAATAAAAGTTAAAAGGTAACCAATTATACTCGTGTTATCAACCTTACTTGAGAAATGTTCTTCTAAGACTATTTTTACTTTTTGTAAATCAAACATTTCACTTAACTGTTTTACAGACTCAATTTTGGTGATAATGGCATTCTCAATAATTTTTCTTTCTCTATTTATAGCTTTTGACTTATCCCATATAATTGACTGTTTTGGCTTAAAAGCTTTATTTTTAAAATGTTTAATTATGTAATATAAAAAAAAGTGATTTTTTTTTACTTTACCTCTTCCCATGTCATATTCAATACTTCTTATTTCAGGGAAATATTGATACAACATATTTGTAGTATATATTTTCCCAATTCGTCTTAAAGGTTTAATTTTACGAAATACGTTTAACAGTTCAATATCACAAAAAGGAGTAATATATTCAAATAAATCAGTATCAACTTTATCTGTCATATTTGAAAATTGCGGTTGCCTTTCTGTAACCTGCCAAACATCATATCTATCTAATTTATTATTGATATTTTTTTCATTTAATGATTTTATAAATTCATTCTCTAATTTTGGATAGTTTCTATTCCAAAATTTATCAGTAAAAATGATATTTTTAGACCTACTATTTCCTACGTAGTTTAGGAATATTTTGTGGGAAAATTTCATATTATTATACAAAGAAGCCAAAATAACCCAAAATCTAATAAATTCTCCGTTCAAAGTACCAAATCCTGGCAATCCGCTTAATACGTATCGTCCTGCATTAAGCATATTCTTATGAAAATATGACATTGGATGTCCAAGAGCAGAAACAGTAAACTCTGTTCTCCATGCCCCAAATGCAGCAATAAAGTTAAAGGATATATTTTCAGAATCAAGCCATTCAAATTTGTAATTCAGAGCTTTTGCTGCTCTTTTCGAAATATCAACCTCATTAGATATTTTATTTCCAATCATTTTAGCAGAAATATTCTTTCTTTCTTTCTTAGGTATCATAGCCCCTATAGTCCTGCTATCATAACCACCAGAAAGCCAAAGCAACATTTTTGAATTTTCTTTGATTCTTCTTTCTTCACCCATCTTCAGCTTTTCATATATTTGCTTAATTATCTCTTTGTTATTAGGACTCTTCCCAGAATTATCATAGCACCAATCCCAATATTTTTTTAATGACAACTCTCCATTTGACCATTTTAATATTGAACAGGGTGGTAAAGAAAATATATTTTTAATAAAAGTTCTCTCGCGTATATTATGAATGAGCATAAACACCTCATACATACCAAGTTCATCAAGTTCAAAAGATTTATCATTATTAGAAACAATTACCTTTTTTTCTGAACCTAACAGAATACAATCAGAATAGGAAGAATAAAAAAATCCCTTCCGGGCAAATCTATCATTAGTAATAATAACTTCATTATTATTTTTATTATAAATAACTATAACAAATTCACCATTAATAAAATCTGCAAAACCATCACCATATTTTACAAAAAGCTCATAAATTAACTCTATTTTTGAATTGTTTTTTACACTAAGTTTGAGTGATAATTCTTCATCATTGTAGAAATCACCTTCAAACGATATAATTAATTCATTCTTTTCAAGTAACTTAGATTCTTTAATAACATTTGGGAAGCAATTATAGAAAATGTAATTTTTATGAACTAAACTTTCTTCAGAATATGACACATTTGGAACTTTGTAAACACTTCTGAAATTATTTAATATTTCAGAACATGATATTTCTGAATTTTTATTATTAACTCTTATTGCTAAACCTGGCATAAATAATCCGAATTAGATATTTTTTCTAATTGCATAAAGATTCTATTTGTTTAAAAAAATTATTATAATATTTTTCTGGATTACATTTTTCAGTGTAAATCCGACGAGCATTATCAGAATATAATTTATAATTATGCATAATTTTATGTATTGAATGTTCAATTTCAGGAAAATTATTTATACATAAACCAGCAATTTCTTTCTCAATAATTTCTATCAAAGTAGGCCAAGCCATTGTTATAACAGGAACACCACATCGTAAATATTGCATTATTTTCCCTGAAGAAGCACCCATATTATATATGTTTTCATTAACATTTTTATAAGTCGCAAGTCCAATGTCGGCTGCAATTGTCATTTTGTCGTACTCGTCTTGAGATAAAAAATCCTCAGACAGTATCACTTTTTTACCATCACAATATTTTCTAACTTTTTCTAAATATCTTTTTTCTTCGGCTTTGCCGTGGATTATTAATACTTTATTCGAACTCCATGTGCTTGCAATTTGAACAACCTCTAACGATGATGTCCAATTCGCTATAGTTCCTGACATTAAAATGATATATTTATGTTTTGGAATATTATACTTTTTTCTTAAATCATCAGATTTTTTTTTTATATTAAAAGTATTAACAAAACCAACAGGAATAACATTTATTTTAGCATTAGGTGCTTTGTTTACTTTTTTTAATAATTCTGCTCTATTTTCATCTTGTACGATTGTTAATGCCACTTTCCTTTGGCACAAAATTTCTAAATATTTTCTTAATTTCCACTCAAAATGTTTGTTTTGTGAGTATGATCTTATTTCAGTAGAGTAAAAGATGATTGGGCGGGGTCTAAAAAAAGAAACAACGGTAGCAATGAACAAAGCTTCAACATGAATAGCAATATAATAGGTTGGTCTTCTTAGGAAAATTAACTTTAGAGTTCCACTAATGAAAAAAAACATTCTCAAACCAGGTATAATCAACCTATGCTTAATATCTGTTACAATATGTTTTTGAATTAATCTCGATTTAAATTCAGGTTCTTTATATTTTTTACTTGGCGAGTATGCTAGGTCAACCTGAAAATTATTTTTTGCTAATTCGCTAATCATGGATACAATCGGAGGTGATGCAATAATATTACCAATATATGTAATTACCAAAACTTTTATTCTATTTGATTTTTTATCCATTAACTAAGATATCTAAACATAAAATTTAATGATATTATTACAAACAAATTCTATATCATTTTTAGTTATTCCAGATCCGGATGGCAGATATAATCCATTTTCAGCCAGCCAATCAGAAACAGGATAATTACCTGTACATTCACAGCCATACTTTTGTAAAGCAGGTTGTCTGTGCATTCCAGTAAAAAATAATCTGCTATCGATTCCATTCTTACGAAGTTCTATCATTAGCTCATCTCTACTTAAACCAAATTTTTTATGATCTACTATAATTCCATTCATCCAATAGACATTTTTTGCCCATTCTTTCTCCGGCTGTAGAAGTATACCTGGAACCCCTTCCAGGTATTTTCTATAAAGCAAATGATTATATCTCCTCATTTTTACATACTTATCAGCCATTTCCACCTGAGCTAAGCCAATTGCTGCATGAATATTAGACATACGATAATTAAATCCAATATCATTATGAATGTAACTCCGCTCTCCTTTTAATGGAAAACACAAATTCTTATAGTACTTGCATTTTTCAGCAATTTCATCATTATCAGTTACAACCATTCCACCTTCACCAGTAGAAATAATTTTATTAGCATAGAAACTAAAAATTGCTATATCGCCAAGCGAACCAGTCTTTTTTGTAATAAATTCTCCATCAGATTTATAAGTTATCTCTGCTCCATGAACTTCTGCAGCATCCTCAATTATTTTAAGATCATATTTTTTAGCCACTTTCCATATAGGTTTTATATCACAAGGATGTCCGTAAATATGAACAACCATTATTGCCTTTGTTTTCTTGGTGATCTTTTCTTCAATTTTTGTTGTGTCTATATTCCATGTTTCAGGTTCAGCATCAACAAATACAGGCATTGCTCCAGTATAGGATAAAGCGAATGCTCCATAAATACCATTGAAATCAGGAATTATTACTTCATCACCCTTGCTAATTCCAAGAGCAACAAGCGCTAAGTGTAATGCAACTGTTCCATTAGTTACAGCAATGCCGTGTTTGATTCCACAATATTTTGTAAATGCCTTTTCAAATGCTGGAATGTATTTACCGGCAGAAGATATCCAGCCGGTCTCAAGAGCATCTAAAACATATTTTATTTCGTTGCCAAGCAGAACCGGTTCGCATACAGGTATCATTTCTTTATCTCCAATATTTCTTTATCATCATTTCTTCCAGTATATGGTCCTTGTTTTACTTCTATCATTTTGGTGTCTTCCAAGAATTCAAAACCATGTCCGCCTGCTGATAATACTATTAAATCTCCATCAGTTAATATTGCTTCACTAATTTGTTGAGGAATTCTATTGTAGAAATTTACTTTCATTTTTCCTGATACAATATAAAGAACCTCTTGATTTTCTGTAATTATTTTATTTTGGGGTTTGTGAATATGTGGTTTGAGAATCTCCCCCTTTTTTAGATTCATATAGCCGATTTGTAAAAAATCATCAGGTGAACCAAAAAACTCTTTCTCTTCAATTTCTATATCTTTTCTTATGATATAAGCTAATCTTTCATTATTATATTCTATTGTTTCAATGCTCATATTTTATTCCTTTTATTTTATTCATCAAACTTTAATTTTCGTGATAATACTTTTCTTTCATTAGGGTAGTTTTGTGCATCCCAGGGAAAATGTTCCCCCTTTTCCCATCTCTGCCAACGTTCTAAATCTTTTTCTACCATAATTTTCACCAAGGCATCAAATTTAGTTTTTGGCTGCCAGCCAAATTTTTCCTTTCCTTTTGTGAAATCACCCCTAAGATATTTTACATCGACCGGACGCATATATCTTTTATCTATATGAACATAATCTTCCCAATCAAGCCCAAGCATGCTAAACGATTTTTCTACAAACTCCTTGACCGAATGTGTCTCATTGGTAGCAATTACATAGTCATCCGGCTCTTCTTGTTGTAAAATCTGCCACATCGCCTCAACGTACTCAGGTGCATATCCCCAGTCTCTTACTGCATTTATATTGCCCAATTCTAAACTTTCTTCGAAACCAAGTTTGATCTTTGCAACTGAATTTGTAATCTTCCTAGTTACAAATTCTAATCCCCTTAAGGGAGATTCATGATTAAACAATATGCCATTACACGCAAACAAATTGTAACCATGTCTATAAATTTTAACAAGATGATGGGCATATAATTTTGCTGCCGAATACGGGCTTGAGGGAGCAAAAGGCGTTTCTTCATTTTGCTGGGTATGATCATTATTTCCGTATAATTCACTTGTAGATGCCTGGTAAAATTTTGCTTTTGGACAGTTTTTTCTCATTGCTTCCAGTAAACGAGTTATACCCAATCCTGTAATCTCTCCAGCTCCAATTGGCTGCTCAAAAGAAGCACCCACAAAACTCTGAGCAGCAAGATTGTATATTTCATCCGGTTTAGAAATCTGCAAAGCTTCTATTAAAGAAGAACTATCTATTAAATCACAGGGTATTAATTCTAGCTCATCAAAAATATTTAAATATTGTAACCTCCAAAAATTCGGTGTTGATAGTCTTCTGTAAGTACCAAATACTTTATAACCCTTTTTTAATAAAAATTGAGATAGATATGCTCCATCCTGTCCGGTAACTCCTGTAATAAGTGCTCGTTTCATAAATAAGCTTTCCTTTCAATTTTGTAAATTGATATATAAATTATTCTGGCAATTCTCCATTTTTGCCTAAATAGTTTTCTCGGAGAATCCACTCTAATAATTTGGGGTCTTTTTTAACTTCTGTTTGATGGTAATAATAACACTTTCATAATCATAAATTTTACTGTTTTTTCGATTAAATTGCTTGGTCTAACATGCAGTAATCTACAGATTTTCAAATAAACCATCTTGGGACTACAATTATTTATACTTGGATTCCTTATAAGAAATTCATCAAATTCTTTCCAAAATTTATAATTTATTCGTTTTTTTAATTGACCAATCAGATGTCTTTCCCAGACTTTTTCACCGCAAAGAGTTTTAATATCATTTTCAAATTTATGTAAGATATATTCAAGCCCTTCAATATCTTTTTTTTTATTTTTAGAGATTGTCGTATCCTTATGTAAATAATAGATAAACAAAGGTTCCTTGATGTGGAAAAATTTGCAATATTTCGCAAGACGAATAGAGGTGTCCCATTCTTGATATGATGGAACATTTTCATCAAGGTAACCTATCTTTTTTAACGCCATTTTAGAAACGAGTAATCCTGGGAAGAGAACACATGGGTTCTCTAATAATAATGGATAAACATTATCCCCTGCAATTTCTGGTAACCTCCATATTTTTTTTTCACCATTAGAAGGATAATAACGCAAACAGTTAGAATGAACAACTACCCAAGGATTAAAATTTTCCTTTTTTAAAATCTTAATCTGTTTTTCTAATTTTTCAAGCATCCATTCATCATCAGAATCTTGAAACGCTATCCACTCCCCTTTTGCTTCTTTAATTCCCCGATTACGTGCAGCTTGAGCCCCGGAATTTTTATCCAAAACGATACAGCTAATTCTTGGGTCTGAATAACTTTTAATTACTTGGACGGTCTTATCTGTAGAACAATCATCAACAACAATTATCTCCAAAGAACTATAGGTTTGGTTTAAAACGGAATCAAGACAATATCTTATTGTTTTCTCGCGATTGTAGGCAGGTATAACAACACTGATTTTTACTCTGTGCATATTCAATCAAACAGTTCTCGGGATGATTTAGTTATCCCATTTAAAAATATTTTTTTGTATGATAATGAATTTACTACGATGTAAGTATTGGGAAATCCCTTGATTTGTTTAGTTTGGTTTAATACAATAAGTAGAATTATTAGCCTTTTCATTATAATTAATGTTCATTAATATCCTTTTTAGGTTTGGGGAAAGAGAAATATCTATTAACAACAGCAATAATAGCAAATAAAAACCAATAAATATACATCTGAGAGGGTTTTCTCATGAAATTAGTTTTAAGTTCATCAACTAAGAGTGATAATAAAAGGCAAAATAACATCAAGGGTAATAACTTATTTTCCACTCTGTAATTTTTATATAAATCCTTAAACATTCTTGTAAAAAATGATAGATAAATAATTAACCCGATAATACCAAAATAAATTATTAACGCAAAATATAAACAGTGATATACCATAGGGCTTCCCCGTACACTATGGACAAAAACAGGTCCTATGCCAGCCACATTACCAACTTCCAAAATATCCTGGTAGGTTTCAAAATAGCTTCTATTTACTATCTTTTCAACTGTGTACACGTCCGTCCCACCTGATTGAATAAATATTAAGGTTTGCTCAAGTCTTCTGGAAAATAAATAACTTCTTGCAATAAAAATATATGCAACTATCAGGATTAATGTAGAAACAATAGCAAACGATACTTTTCTCGTAACTGAAATCCTGCTCCTAAAAAGATAGAAAACTAAAGATACAATAATAAACACAAAACTCATAACTATGAATGACCTCGTGCCAGTTGATATAGCAAGTGGTAACGAAATCATTATTGCTCCAAAAGATATTACTCTCTGGTATATCTTTGAATCCTTATTAAATAGAATAATAATTGAAAGAACTAATACTATAAAAGAATATTCATTTGTAAGTTCATAATCACCCCAAAAACCTGAGAATCTCTCGTAACTCCCACCTGAGTGACGCATTTGAAGAAAATCCGGCAATTCCAAAAAATTAATAAAAGAACCTGCCCAACTTAGAAATATATAATAGGCTGAGGAAATGAAGGCTGTAATATAAACGAGTAGTTCTTCCAATGATTTTAATGTTTTAGAAATAATTATATACAGAAATAAACATAAAGTATATGTGCCTATGAAATTAACAGATGTGCTTTTTACTGATATTGTAAACATTGAAACGTCGCTGTAATCCTGTCTAATTAAAACTATAAATATACTCAAGACGAAAGAAAGAGAAATTAGTATAATATATTTTTTATAAAATAGACCTTTCCAAAGACTTTTATGTGTTATAAAATTTTTAATGAAATAGCCCAAGGCTAAGCCCATAATAGCGAATGCGTTAAAGCCGAATCCTCTGATCGCAAAAACATTATAAGGTAAGAAAAACAAGCATAATAATATTCCAATTCTTGTTCTGCCTGTCGCTCCACAGAAAAAAGTTAAGGTAATTATTAATATCAGCGGGAGAAGTTTATCTAAATAAGTCAATTTTATCCTTTATATTGTAACAGTTTTTACTCTTTCTTTTAAAATCGTATTTTTTAAGGAAATAAATTCCTTCTTGGAAATTATTAGAATTATACTAATATATATTGCTATAGACGAGATAATCATCACAAACAAAGAAAACCAGGTATAATTATTATGAAAGGCATACTTATGTATGAAAAATCCAAAAACAAACATTACAATAGAAGCAATAAAAGGTTTGTAATAAAATTTTAGAGCTTGAGAAAGATCTATTCTCAATTCCCTGTTTTCAAAATATGTGTTGGCAACAAGTCCTACGATTCCAAGACTAGCTCTAACAATAACAAATGTTTTAAGACCATATCTTACAAAGATAAGAAGTAATGGCAAATAGATAATTCCATAAATAATTGTTATTACTGTAATTATTTGTGGTTTTCCCAGAGATTTAAGGAATGCAGGTAATAAATTCCACAAATTACCAATACCTGGATTTAATGCTAATATAGCCATTATGAATGAAATACCTTTCCATTTATCCCCAAGTATTAAATTATCAAAATAGCCACTCACAAGTATAAGTCCGGCAATTATAGGAAAAACTAGCATACTTATATATTTCTTTACCTTCATGTAATATTTTCGTTTATCTTCATTAGAATTAATAGTACAAAATTTGGAATATAAAACAGGAGCAAGGGAAGCAAGAAATAGGTTAAAAATCCTGGCATCTAAATCAAAACCTGTTCTATAAAGTCCAAGTTCTTTCGTAGTTAAGAATTTACCTACAATTAAATTATCACCTTGGCTTATTCCCCATGCCATCAGTGATGATAAAATCATAAATAAACCAAATTTAATAATGCCTGCATTTTCTTTAAAACTAAAATTAAATTTTGGTTTCCACTCACTTTTCCACCACAATATAATAGCAGCCAGAATATCGGATACCAATTTCCCTGCAACTAATGCCCATACGCCATAGCCTAAAGAAGCCAACGGAAGAGTGACCATCAAATTTGAAAGAACCGGCACTATTTGCCTATAAAATATCGATTTGAAATCCATATTCTTCTGCAGCATTGCCAATTGAACATCTCCAAAAGCATGGATAACTATACCAAGAGATAAAATTGATATAACTGTTTTTGCTTCTGGATTATGAAAAAATTGTGCAATTGCTGAAGATGAAATAAGTATAATGAGATAAAAAATACTACTCATTATTAAATTAAAACTAAAAATAAAGTCTGCAGTTCTATAGACCTCCTTCTTATTCCCTTGCTTCTGAATGAGAGCAGTTGTAAATCCTTGTGATAAGAATAACTGTAAGAAGGATATCACGATTGTAGCAATTGCAATAATTCCATAAGCTTCAGGGCATAGCAAACGAGCTATATAAATGGTTATTAAAGGATTCACAGCTTGGGGGAGAATATGTCCCAAAGTTGACCATTTTAGAGCATGTAAGGTAGTTCTTTTTTCTGTCATGTTATTTTGCTTACTCTTCTGTCCGCAATAATTTCAATTAGCTAAAGGGAACCTGATCAGCATCGCTATCACCCTTTGTAAGAAACCAATTGTTTATGTTATATACTTCATTCTTTTGGGGATAATTTGCTTCAGGCCTAAGCATAAAATTAATAGAGGGATTTTTTCTGAATTGTAAACTTTTGATGAATAAATTAAGTACCGTAGTCTGATTAGTAGCAAAATTTACTTTCTCCATACCCAATGATCTTAGACGATCTAAAGCAGCCCTTACTAAATTATACATGCATACATCATCATTTGGATTAGTAAACAAATCCGATATAATCCCGTTTTTGGGCTCAAGTTCGCCGCCCATACGAAAAATTGTATAACCTATTAGCTCTCCCTTTCGAGATGCGATGAGTATTTTGTAGGTTGCATGAGGAATATCAATATATCTCCATTTAAGATATTTGTTTGAACGTTTGATCGTAATCGGATAATATTTTTTATTGTTTGCCCATAACTCATCAAATCTTTTATCAATGTTTTGAGCTTCCTGAATATCAATATCTTTATTTTCTTTAAACCTGCGATCATACAGATAGCTTTTCAATCCTTTTATAATTGATGATTTAAAGCTAAACACAACAATTGGAAATTTCTCCAATACTCTTCCACCCTCATTTAACCAAACATTTCCCATAACTTCGTTAAACCATAATCCTCCCACTAAAGGGTAATGCTTAAAAATAAGATGTAGCAATGAACTAATAATCCTTTTTTGCCTATGTTCTTTAAGGACATAACCATCAACGGCCCAAGCCATTATTTGAGATTTCCCCAAAAAATTGATTTCAACAGGAATAGCGCAAGTTTGAGCCACAACTCTGCTGTCCCTAAGTGCAACCCAAACAGAAGGTTGCTTTTCCCCCACCTTAAAAGGGTTATCTACAAACTGCCAGTACCAGCGTTCAGGATATTTATAATGAGCCCGTCCTTTATATGCTTTTGAAAGAAATCTAAAAATTTCTTCTCGATCTTCAATAGTTGCTCTCCTGAATATATAATCTGTTGAGATATTCATATTAAACAATACTGGTTCTGAGTTGCTGCTTTTTTTTCATCTGTTTCTCAAAAAAGTTTTCTCTTAAAATCCATCAAATCTTCAGAAATATGTCCCCCTCTTGCGCCTGGAAATATCAGAAATCTTCCAAGTGAAAATAAATCTTCACTACTAATATTTGGTTTAGGATAACTTCCGACAGCCATTTTATAGCCAGCCCTTTTTAGAATATCAGCATCTTCTTTTGAGAAATATCCGTAGGGGTAACAAAATATATCAATCTGAGTATTCAGATTCTGTTCTAACTTTTTTTTGCTTACAGATATTTCTTCATATTTTTCTTCCTGGCTCATGCATGTAAAAGACACATGATGCAATCCGTGGCTTCCAAATTCCATCCCTCCATTTTTCATTTCTCGCAACTCATCCCATGAAAGATACATTTGTCCAGCAAATCTATCTTCTTCTTCCCATAATAACTCATTATCTAAATAACCCATTATTGTCTGTTTGTCTTTCCAAGATAGTTTTTCTTTAAAAAAATTGATAAAATTACAATCGTTATAATAATCACAATACTTAATGCATATTTTCTGGGATATCCTTCTAATCTTTTCACGATTCCCTGGTTTTGACCATAAAAAGTACAATTTATCCTGCCAATTAGCCTTCTTTGAACCAATATTAGCTACAGTTGGAAAAAAAGTTGCTCGCATTTTATATTTCTTTAAAAGTGGGAAAATAACTGTATAAGAATCTTTGTAACAATCATCAACTGTTATAGCCAAGTGATCTGAAAATTCTTTTTCTGAATGTATTAATTGAAGATAATCAGAAACCAAAATAACTGGGATATGACTATTTGATAATATTCTTAGTTGATTTTGGAAAACAATGGGTGAGATAGATATACTCCAATATTTATTTAGAAAAGAGCCGATATCTTTATTGCAAACTCGATGATAGCATAGTATCTTAAGTAAACTTTTTCTCTTGGGGAGTTTAAGGAAAAGTCTATAGTACTTTTCCCTAAACTGGTGTAGCTCTTTATTCAAGCAACCCTTTAATTTTTCTATAATAATTTTCTTTATTTTCATCTAACTCTAATATTATATAAATAAACGGCAAGAGAAAAGTATCTATTCACTGTGTATCAATAGGTAGCAATTGGCTGAAAAACTGATTTGAAATCCATATTCTTCTGCGACATTGCTAATTTGACATCTCCAAAAGCATGAATAACCAAACTTAGGGATAACACAGATACCACTAATTTGGCTTCTGTATTGTGAAAAAATTGTGCTATTGTAGGAGATAAAAAAATTATAATGAGAAAAAAAATAACACTTATGATTAAATTGAAACTAAAAATAAAGTTTGCTGTATTAACAATTTCATATTGGTCACCTTGTTCTTGAATCAATGCAGTAGTAAAACCACTTACCAAAAATAGTTGCAAAAAGGATATCACAATAGTAGCAATCGCAATAAGTCCGAATGCTTCTGGAACGAGCAAACGTGCAATATAAATTGTTATCAGAGGATTTGCTACTCTTGGTAGAATTGACCCAATAGTGGACCATTTTAGAGCATGTAGAGTAGTCTTTTTACTATTCATTTATTTTTTAAAAAATACCAGAATAAATATTTAATGTGGTCAAATATGGTTTATATATAATTTCTCCTTCAATAAATTCATGACCATCATGTTTATCATATAATAATGTTTCAATTTCACTCTCGCTATTCGTATAATAATAATTATTTTCAGCACTCACATCATAATATATTGGTGTATAATGATCAGCTCTTAATTCTATCGCATATTTACTACAATTCAAATTATTATAATGTATTTCTGATTGTCTATAACCAAAATTATACATTCTTATTCCAACTGTAGCATTAACATTATTCTTTTCAATTATAGGATCTGACCAATGAGCAATATATATTGCATAATCAAAACCACAAACTTCATTGTTATGGACTTCCGGAGAAGAATGATATGAAATTTCAATACCAATTTGACAATTCTCTAAATAATTATTTTCAACCTCCGGATCGCTTTCATCTTTAATCAGCATTCCATTCTTACAATCATTCATAATATTTTTCTCAATCAAACCTTCAGAGACCTGTGAGTAATAAATCCCAGCCTGTTCTTCATTATATATATCCAAGCACAACAAATTACTACAAAATGTCGAATCTACACCCTCTACCTTAAATCCACATTGGTTCTCTTTAAAAATACAATCAGAGATATTAAAGCCATTTATATGATTAAACAACCCAATATTTGCCCAATCAAATTTACACCATCGTACTTGTGCTTGGGAATAAGATTCGAGTGTTACTTTATCCCAAAAATAATTTGAATCAGGTTCAATAGAATATAAATTTTCAGAAAATCCATCATTCTTTGTAAACCAGATGAAGTTTTCATATTCTCCTACTGCATTGAAAGAACCGTAACTTGTAATTTCTTTTCCTTGGTTTAATCGGACCACAGCACCTGGTTCGATCGTGAGTTCATCACCTACAGTAATGTCCTGTTCAACTATATAATGATGATCCGTTTGCCAGGTGGTAGGTGCTGTTATGTCTGAATTAATGATTGTTTCCGGGTAAAGAGTAAAATCGCTAGTGCGATTATTAAGATCAAAGACTAAAGAAGAAAGATTAAGGACATCGGTAGAATTTTCACTTTTGATCTTTGATCTTTTGTCTTTATTCTTTGCTGAAAGCCCATTATTTCCCTCTGATATTGAAATTTCGTATATGTATCGAAATCCAAATCCATTTTTTATTGCCACAACATTGTAAGAGCCAGTTGGGATGTCAGTTATTTTAAAATAACCGGATGCATCGGTCTCCCCCGTTTTAAGTAATGTACTAAAGCGGTGGTCGAATTCAGTATGCTGATTTATGATAACCCCGATGTGGGGCCAGTTGGTGTTTGCTTCTACAATGTCCGGATCTAGATCCGCTGGTTCATAAATTCCTATTACTATTCCTGAGTGGTCAGCTTGACCTTCTAAATTAATAGTG
>Ga0265594_1001498_pt1 | contig 18037 bp, 13 predicted proteins | sample saktaG_11_FD_190147 | JGI IMG/M metagenome (GOLD analysis project Ga0265594, IMG submission 190147) | Saline water microbial communities from Sakinaw Lake, British Columbia, Canada - sak_2011_5_24_80m | ecosystem: Environmental > Aquatic > Non-marine Saline and Alkaline > Saline ... | reverse complement strand
GATCTACAAGAGAACCGCGTTTTAAGAAAGACGCTTGAACGACAACAACGAATACTGTCACGGTTATTAGATGCCCAGAAATCTATGAGAACACAAGATTTCAAAAAGGAACGTAAAAGCAAAACCGGAGAGGAACTAGTGCGTGAATCTCCCGATCAGCTGCCGGCGGATCTGGGTGAAAGGCGTTCGCTGCTGCAGGAGAATTTGGAAAAGGCGCTGAAGGAGGGATATACACACGAATATGAAGAGATCATCCGTCAATATTTTGAATTATTATCGAAAGAAAGCGACCGGAAATAAGGGTTGAATAAAAGTTAATTATGATGAGATACTTACTGAAAAGACTAAACAAATTTATCCCTGTAAAGCCCGTCGGATTAATGGTTTTTATTTTGATGTTAGTTGGTACAAATGCATCAACAGGGCAGCAACGCTGGAAATCACCCGAGGTGTTACAAAAAGAACTTCAGACGAAATTCCGGGTTGCGCAGCGACTCGAAAACCAGGGGCAAATTGAACAAGCTCTTGAACTGTATAAATACATAGTGAACCAGGACCCGAAAAAATACACATATTATCATCGGTATGCTTATCATCTATTCAGGTTAAAACGCTATGATGAACTGGAAAATGCAATCAAAATCTTTCTGGAACATAATCCCAGTAATGAAGCGGTTATCGTCGATCTTGGAGAATTGTATTTCAGTCGCGGCGATACGGCGCTTGCTGATGAATATTGGGAAAGTGAATTACAGAAATCGAATTATTCGCAATCGTTTATCCGGTCTCTGTTTAACGGACTGATTTCGCTGCAGCAATTCGAGCGAGCGGATAAACTTATCCAAAACGCTCGCAGCTATTATCGGAAAGATGATTTATTCGCAATCGAGGTCGCTCATTTTCAGATGATCAGAGGAAATTATGTAAAAAGCGCTGAAGAGTTTTTACTGTACGGAAGAAGCAATAGTCGAAATTACCGGCAAATCAGTAGCCAGATTTTACGGTTTCCCCATGACAGCAGTTTATTTATCAGCCTTGATTCTCTGATTCTGGGGGAATTAGAAATACCGGGTGTTCCCAGGGAACTGCACAAATTACGAGCCGATGTACTGTTCAAATTCAAGCGTTATAAAGAAGCAATAAATGAAACAATGATTTTTGAATCGATGAATCAGTATAGAGGAAATGATATTCTTGATTTGGCAGTCGATTTATTGAATATTGACGAATTTGCACTGGCGGAGGAGACTTTTACTCAGATTATTGAAACCAACCAATTCAGGAATATTGTGCCTAATGCATTGTTAGGTCTGGCGGATGCATTTGAAAAGGAAATGTTATCTGAACGTGAGATTTCACCTTTTAATTATTTTTATCCGGATAATTTCTTTTTTATCCCTGATTATATATTTGGGATTGATGCAACTGAACATCAAATACGGCAGGCGTTCGCTATATATGATTCGCTTATCATTAATCTGCCAAGATCGTCCTATACTGCTCAGGCGCTTTATCGTCTGGCCGAACTCAGGTATCGCGTTCTTCATGACCTGGATGGCGCCGTTAAATTATACCAGGATGCTTTAAAGGTCGGGGCAAATCGAGAGATTCAGCAACAATGTATAATCCGGCTTGCTGATCTGATGATAGCCAAAGGTGATTTTGATCAGGTCGATGATTACGTCAGGAAAAATATTGGTCGCTATGAAGGCTCGATTATTGAAAAACAACTATCGGTCAGATTGCTATTATCGGATTTCTTTAAAAATAAAGTCGATTCAATAATGACTAATAAAAATGATATGTTAGGGTTGCTTGGTGTTTCAGATCCGCTATTTAACGACGTCATTGAATTTGTCAGTTTTATCGAGGAGTATAGAGGAAATAACGGGTCGGCGGATATTGCGGCATTCAATGAATTTATTAAAAGTGAGCGATTCATTCGGCAGAATAAACTGTCGGAAGCGCGTGAAGTTTTGACGTACCTTCTTATTAATTATCCCGATCAGAGCATTATATCGCCGGCACGTTTTCGCCTGCTTCAAATTGATCTCTTTTTCCGGCAGACGGAAGAGGCTGAAAATACTCTTGAAACATTGTTAGACCGTGGAAATTTGTATGCTGATAATGCGCTGTTCATGATGGCGGAGATCGCTCAATTTCGCGATAATAATCCTGAATATGCGGCAAAATGGTATGAGATAATTCTGGAACAATATCCGGGTTCATTTCATACCGATACAGTCAGAAAAAGATTGCGGGAATTACAAAAAACGTAATAGTTCAGCCCACTAAAAACACGAAATTCACGAAAAAGGAGAGAATGATGACAGAATTGATTTATAAAGAAGAAAGTTATGCTATTTTAGGAGCATGTTTCAATGTATATAAAACTATGGGCTGTGGTTTTCTTGAATCAGTTTATCAAGAATGCTTAGAGATTGAATTTGAATATCAAGGGATACCCTTTTCAAGTCAAAAAGAGCTGAAACTTACTTATCGAGATAAGGAACTTAAGCAAACATACAGACCTGATTTTATTTGTTTTGATAAAATCATTATAGAACTCAAAGCAATTTCAAAATTAGTGAAAGGGCATGAGGCACAAGTTATTAATTATTTGAATGCTACTGGATTAAAACTTGGGCTTCTTGTAAATTTTGGTCATTATCCTAAATTGGAATACAAAAGAATTGTTTTATAAGAACTTTTATTTTAAATATTTAGTGTTTTTTGTGTGCTCTGTGGGCTGAAATATTACCAAAAAACGATATTACAGAAACAGGATTTGTAATTACATATAATCGGGCAATTTTATTATGAAAAAGCAACTATTTACAATTACTGGAATTTTATCAATAATTATTTGTTTTAGCTGCAACCTATCAGCGCAAAGAATATTGATTCCGATGGATCATACGCAATCCGATCATCTAAAAGCCTATGGAATTACATATTGGGTTTTAAAGCAACAAGTTACAGTTGAATGGTTGTTGAATTATCGCGGCGGCTCCTTTTTAATGGATAATTATCCCGGAATTATAAAGGAACTGCGTTTGCGGGGTGTTCGCTTCGAAGAAATTTCCTCATCGGACGTGCTGCAAATATATTCTGTTATCGATGAAAATAATATGGATATTGTACTGCTTGAAAAAGCGGCAAAGATCGCCATTTATTCACCGCCGAATAAGCAACCTTGGGATGATGCGGTGACTCTGGCATTAGCCTATGGCGAAATTGACTATGACGTTATTTGGGATGATGAAGTTCTCGATGGAAAACTGGCTGATTACGACTGGTTGCACCTGCATCATGAGGATTTTACCGGACAATACGGAAAGTTCTATGCCAACTACCGGAACCATGAATGGTACCAAACCCAGCAGGCGGAATTTGAGGCAACGGCATATAGGCTTGGATTTCAAAAAGTGTCGGATGAGAAGAAAGCGGTTGCCAGAAAGATACGGGACTATGTGGGTAAAGGCGGTTTTCTGTTTGCCATGTGTTCCGCGACCGATGCTCTCGATATTGCGTTATCCGCAGAAGGAGTTGATATTGCGGCATCCGTCTTTGATGGTGATCCGGTAGATCCAAAAGCACAGGCTAAACTGGATTTTAGCAAGACCTTCGCTTTTGAGAATTTCTCACTGTACACCGACCCAATGATATACGAGTATTCCGATATTGATTACCCGCCCAGTTTTCAGGCTGTCGCTCCCGGTGCGGAAGCCGATTATTTTACACTGTTTGAGTTTTCCGCTAAATACGATCCCGTACCCACGATGTTGACTCAGAACCATGTAGGCGTCATCAAGGGATTTATGGGACAGACAACCGGCTTTAAACGGGATAAGGTGAAGAAATCAATTGTCGTTATGGGCGAAGTAGAGGGTGGCGAGCAGATAAAGTATATTCATGGAAATTTTGGAAAAGGGACATTTACATTTTTAGGCGGGCATGATCCTGAGGATTACCGGCATTACGTTGGCGATCCTCCAACCCGTTTGGAACTTTATAAAAATTCGCCGGGATACCGATTGATTTTAAATAACGTTCTATTTCCATCTGCTAAGAAGAAAGAAAGAAAAACATAAAGGTTATCAATAATGACTGAATTTACGATCCAAACCTCAAATCGAAATGAATTCATTGATATAACGTCTCAAGTCAGGTCGTTTGTTCAACGGAGTGATATTGATGAGGGAATTTGCACGGTCTATTGTCCGCATACGACTGCGGCAATTACGATTAATGAAAATGCCGATCCCGATGTTACTGCCGATATCATGCAGAAATTGAATAAGATGATACCTCCGCATGAAAATTACCGGCATCTCGAAGGGAATTCCGATGCTCATATCAAATCTTCAATTATCGGCAACAGTGTTCAGATAATAGTGAGTGAGGGGCATCTTCAATTGGGCACCTGGCAGGGGATTTACTTCTGTGAATTTGACGGATCACGCTCAAGACATATATGGGTATCGATAAAATAAGGGCAGGAGTTTACTCAAAATCCTGCCCTTGCAAAAATCTGCTTAGAATACCGGCTACTTCTTATTCAAATGTTCCAGAACGCCAAGTCCGATAGCAATTAACACAAGTGTTTGAGCGAAACTATTCCAGGCTGCGGCTGTAATAATAACTGAATGACCAACCAGTTGAGTGATGATGCCTAACAGTAAAGCAACAACGCCGGCTAAAAGCACAACAAGAACACATTTTTTCATAATCCCTCCTAATTTTTTCACCAGTTACATATTAATGTATGTAAAACAAATTGTCAATGATTAATATTAAATCTTGATTCTTTTAATTCACCTTCCGATTTTGCAATAATTAATGTGCCGCAGCTGTCGCTCCAGACATTCGTCGATGTCCGGATCATGTCCAGGATGCGGTCAACTGCCAGGATAAGCCCGATTCCTTCAAGAGGCAAGCCGACTGCTTTCAATATTATTGTCATCATTACGAGCCCAGCCATTGGAATTCCCGCGGCGCCTATCGATGCTAATAATGCTGTGATAACGACTGTAAATTGCGCGGTAAAGTTTAACTCAATGCCATAAACCTGGGCGATGAACATCGCGGCTACACATTCGTACAGCGCAGTTCCATCCATATTTACCGTGGCGCCGAGCGGCAGCACAAAGCTGGATATTTTATTGGAAATACCGGCATTCTCTTCAGCGCATTCCAGCGTAAGGGGAAGGGTTGCGGATGAAGAAGATGTGGTAAAGGCAGTTAATAGTGCGATACCCATATTTTTCAGGTGCCTGACCGGATTCTCTCGGGAAAGGATAATAACAAGCAACGGTAAACTGACTAGATAATGGATCAGCAGCCCCGCCAGAACTGTTATAAAATAAAGTCCAAGGGAGTGGAATACCTCTAATCCGGTTGTTGCGGTTATTTTTGCAATCAGCCCGAAGACGCCTAATGGCGCAAACCAGATGATAAAATGAGTTATACTCATCATTACCTCAAATCCTGCATTGAAAAAATCGGTCATCAATATTCGGTGACGATCATTTAATTTGGATATAAAAACCCCTAAAATGATGCAGAAAAAAATGATCGGCAGGATTTCACCACGTGCCATTGAAGATATTAGATTATCCGGCACTATTCTGTATAAAATATCGCCTAAACCGCCTGCAGTGATATCGGAAGTGCTTACATCCGCAGTAAGACCGAGTTCAGCGCCGACTCCGGGCTTTATGATATTTACTAAAAATAAACCGGTTAAAATGGCGATAAGACTGGATGCTAGATAATATGCCATTGTTTTTAAGCCAAGTCTGCCGAGATTTTTCGATGTTCCGATTCCAAGCACTCCGGAGGTGATCGATGTGAATATTAACGGTATGATAATCATTTTTAACAGCCTGAGGAATAAACCTCCAATAATCGTCGCTACCGGAATAATGGATTCTCCAAGCATGATACCCGATAGAATACCAAGAATAATTCCAATAAAAATCCATGCTGTCAATGATACTTTTTTTAACTGATTCAGGGCAGGTCTAAACATTTTTACTCCATGTGAATATTTCCGCATTGAAAATTATGAAATGATGGCTGAATAGCAAACCATTTCTATGTTTTATATAGCCTGAATTATTCATAGCCACTAAGGCACTTCCGAAGGAACTCCCACGGAGCAAGACACAAAGTTATGTTTAATAAAAATAAAGATAAAAAGGTAAGGTATAAAATTTGATGGTCTCGTAAAAAGTACAAATTATGTCATTCTGAATGAGGTACGAATGCTCCTATCGAAGGAGTCCCCGGTGGGAAAGAATCTCAGCCAATTATCGACGAGATTCTTCGTTGCTTCGCTGCCTCATGCCAAAGGCATCTCCACGAGAGAATGACAGCTTCGGGTCTTTTTACGAAACCATCTTTGATTTATTTCGTATATTTCAATATCTATATTTTATTAATTTTTAGAGGCTTAGTGTCTTTTCTCGAAGGGATTCCTTTGGAAGTGGCAAGATTTATGAATTATACAGGTTAAGAATATTTTTATTGATATTATGCAAAAAAGGATTCATATTTTTGAGGGGTATGGTAATTGTATAATAAATAATCGTAAAAATATTATGAAACCTAAACGAAGCGCAAAAATCAATCTTTTTCTACTCTTCATCATTATTTGCATACTCTATTTCCTGTATTTCAAACGGGTTCAGCATAAAATGTTCATTGAGAAAAATGAAAAAGAAGAAATCGAAAGAGTCGAGCCATGAAATTATTAACTGATCAATCTGTCCTGGTTATGATCGATGTTCAATCACGGTTATTTCCGGCGATGAACGGGAAAGACCAATTATTAACAAACCTGGTAAAGGCTGTAAAGGGTTTTCAACTACTCGGGCTGCCTTTGATTGTAACCGAACAGTACCGTAAAGGGCTTGGACCGACATTGCCCGAGCTCAGCGAGATTATCACAACTTTTAACACTATTGAGAAACGTGCATTTTCCTGCTGCGGGGATGATTCTTTCTTAGATGAGTTAAAACGAATTAAAAGAAAACAGGTTATTGTATGCGGGATTGAAGCCCATGTTTGTGTTTATCAGACCTGTCGTGATCTCCTCGATCTTGGATATGAGGTGTTTCTGTTAACTGACGCCGTTTCCAGCCGGAACGTTGATGATAAGCGTCTGACAATTCGTGTATTGGAAAGTATGGGTGTACAGCTTCGCAGCGTTGAAATGGCGTTGTTCGAATTGATTCATATTTCCTTACATCCAAAGTTTAAAGAACTGACAAGCATTATAAAATAACAGGAGGAATGAATGAACTTAGATCTGATTCAAAAAGCGATTGCCGAGCAGGGAGTTGACGGCTGGTTGTTTTATGATTTTCATCACCGGGATGCCATGGCGTACCATATTTTGGGATTGGATTTTACTAAATTTACAACGCGACGCTGGTTTTATTATATACCGGCTAAAGGTGAACCCGTTAAAATCGTTTCAGCAGTCGAGACTAAGAAACTGGATTCATTGCCGGGGGAAAAAATTGTATATCGCGCCTGGGAAGAACTTCATGAGGATTTACAGGATACATTAAAAGACGCCAAACGGGTGGCGATGCAATACTCTCCAAAAAATAATATTCCTTATGTGTCGGTTGTAGATGCGGGAACAATTGAATTAATCAGGTCTTTTGGCGTCGAGATTGTCTCCTCGGCAAATCTGGTGCAGACTTTTGAAGCAATTATTGATAAAACCGGATATGAGGCTCATCTTGAAGCCGGTAAAAAAGTCCAGAAGATAAAAGATGAGGTATTTCAACTTATCGATCAAAAAATCCATAAGAATGAAGCAATAACGGAATATGAAGCGCAACAGTTCATTGTGAAACGCTTCGAGGAAGAGGGATTGACGGATGATGGCGATCATCCCATTGTCGGCGTCAACGAACATCCATCGGACCCCCATTTTGAGCCGACCCGGGAAAACAGCTACGTTATTAAAAAAGGTGATACGCTGCTGATTGATCTGTGGGCGCGGAAAAATGATGACACTGGTATTTATTATGATATTACCTGGTGTGGATATATTGGCGATAATCCCCCGGCAAAGTATGTGGAAATTTTTAATATTGTCCGGGATGCACGAAATGCCGCCCGTGATTTTATCAGAGATAAATTTCAGAGGGGTGAACCTTGTTACGGATTCGAAGTGGATGATGTATGCCGCAAAGTGGTCGTCGATGGCGGCTACGGAGAGTATTTCGTTCACCGAACGGGACATTCGATTGGTCGGGAAGTTCACGGGAACGGCGTTCATATCGATAACCTGGAAACCAAAGACGAACGTGAATTAGTTCCCGGTATCTGTTTTTCCATTGAACCCGGAATCTATCTGCCCGGAGAGATGGCGGTTCGATCGGAGATAAATGTCTTTATCACTGAGAGTCGTGAAGTTGTCGTTGCCGGTGCGGAGCAGGAAGAACTTATTCTTATTTAAACTGAGATTTGTATGTTGCTTGAAGAATAGAAGAATAATTGCATGATGATAATTGAAATACGGTATGAAACTTCGGTAAAAATATGTTCCTCGTTTCTAAGCCCAGGCAGCATCTCTTGTTGAGAAGTCAATCATCAATTCTTGTTCCTGCTACGTTCCCAAGCCCCTGCTTTGGCACAAAGCAACAAAGTTTTAACAGGACAATAAAGGATAACCCTATGAGAAGCAGATATAAATTTGGTGACAGTAAAAATCAGAGATTATCATCGTATGTTTTTCTTATTCTCTTCGGAATCTGCCTGGAAATAATATCATGTAGCAGAGTGTATAGATATATTCCTCCTGTGGACGCAGAGCTAAGCAAAGGTCACTTCATTATCTTTTTTAACGAATTTACATCTATTGAAGCCGCAGATTCGGTACTGCCAAGACCGACCTCGATATCAATTGAAATTATCCAAGAAGGTAAAAGCATTATTAACGATGAAATTGAATCGGGCAGCTGGAGTTTGTATCCCATATCGGAAGGAGTTTATTTAGTCAATCTTGAGATCAACTATCAAGATCAACCCATCACAATTAAACGAACTTGTACATCAAAAGTGGGAACGGCCAATTGTCTGAATATTGATTTCCGGCAGGTTGAACCGACAAAGTTAAAAACGGATGTTCAAGTCAAACGGGCATTGTTTACCGGTAAAACTGTCAGATATATTCTGAACTCCAGGCGGGAAAAAAGACCGCTGAAATTTGAGGCGCTTCTTAAAATGGAAAGTAAATCGTAAGTCGATGATTAAATGGTGGTTTGAGATATTTTGGATTGATGTGGCTTAATCATGAATATATTTAATTGGATATTGAACGCTTTAGTATGAAAAAGTGATACTGGTTGCTGGATAAGAAAAAACAAATAGCAAGTATCGAGTATCGAGCATCTGATTTTGATTTGAATAATGATCATTTACCATGTAAAAAACTTTTACAAAAAACAATAAAATGACTAGTAGGGGACTATATTATTTACCTAACCTGGACGAGCCAGAACCAAAAAGACAAAAATTTTATAAACGCAGAGGCGCGGAGAACGCAGAGAATTATTAAATGTATAACAAACATGTAGCCAAACCAAAGCTGACACATTTTAGACAAGCGCTTTCGGGAGAAAATTTTCTAATAAACTCTGCGTACCTTTGCGATCTTTGTATCTCTGCGTTAAAATATTCCTTATCACGTTTAACATTTTTTTACTAAAGTTGAAACATGCTTTTTACCGTCGAGGACTCCAAATTTTCTTTACAAAAAAACAAGAATTTAACTTTTAAGGAACTAAAATTGCTTCTCAACAAAATTACTTTTAATTCAATATAACCATAGGATCGCCGGGTTTTTACTAGCTGGTCTGAATCATTATTTATACTAAAACGGGGTAATCGTGGATAGAAAATTAAGAATACTCGTCCTTGAAGATGTTCAAACAGATTTTGAATTAATGGAGATCCAACTTGAAAAGGAAAATATTTCCTTCATCTCAAAACGGGTGGAAACCAAAGCAGATTTCAAAAAAGAACTGAAAGATTTTATGCCGGACATTATCCTCTCCGATTACAGTCTGCCGCAATTTGACGGACTGTCCGCTTTGAAGCTAGCAAAAGAACAAATGCCCGATATTCCATTTATTATCGTTACCGGCAGCCTGAGTGAAGAAGTGGCGGTTACCACCATGAAAGCCGGCGCATGGGATTATGTAATGAAGGATAAACTCATTCGGCTGGGACCGGCTGTGGTTGAAGCCCTGAAACTGAAAGATGAAATTGAAAAAAGGCAGCAGGCAGAAGAATTGTTAAGGGAAAATGAAGACCAATACAGAACTGTATTTGCTAATACCGGAACCGCGACTTGTATTCTTGAAAATGACGGCACTATTTTTCTCGCAAATGAAAAATTTTCACAAATAGCCGGATATACAATTGATGAAATCCAGGGCAAAAAAACCTGGATGGAATTTGTTGTGAAAGAAGACCTGGAAAGAATGAGGAAACAACATGGATTAAGACGTAAAGATAGAGATAAAGCGCTAACAAATTATGAATTTAGATTTATTGACAGGGACAGAAACATAAAAAATATTTTTCTTACTATTGATATAATCCCCGGAACAAAAAAAAGTGTGGCGTCTCTGTTAGATATCACCGAGCGCAAGCAGGCAGAAAACCGGATTGTGCATTTGAATAGCCTCCTCAAAACAATCCGGAATGTCAACCAGCTGGTTGTAGTGGAGAAAGACATAGATCGTCTCCTCCAAAAAGTGTGCGATGTAATGATAGAGACGCGGGGCTACAATACCGCCTGGATAGGATTCTCAGGAGATGGAAAAAGCTTTTCCGCTGTCAAAGGTTCCGGTTTTAAAACCGAAGTATACCGCTTTATCAAACAGGTGATAAGCGGCAATCACCCGCACTGCATCAAAAATGCCCTCGCTCAGAAGGAAAAGTTTCTGGTCATTGATAAATCCAGGATGTGCGGGGATTGCTTTTTTAAAGATGCCTGTATCAGTAAAGAAGCTGCTATCATCCGCATCGAGCATGACGGCAGGTTATTAGGACTGCTTGCCATATTACTTGCACCGGGTATTTCTATCGACGATGAGGAGATAATACTCTTGCAGGAGGTGACTGGCGACATAGCATTCGCTATTCACGATATGGAAGTGGAAGAGCGGCGCAAGCAGGTTGAGGAAACGCTACGATTCACCCAATTTGCCATTGACCAGTACTCAGACGCAGCTTTTTGGATGGGACAAGACGCTCATTTCATTTATGTAAACGACGCTGCTTGCAATGCACTTGGATATTCGAGAGAAGAATTACTTACAATGACTGTTCATGACATTGACCCGGACTTTCCTGAAGAAGCCTGGGCGGATCATTGGACAGATATAAAGAATCGGGGCTCTTTTTTAATAGAATCTCATCATCGCAGCAAGGACGGCAAAGTTTTTCCAATCGAGTTAAAGGTCAATTATCTGGAATTTGGTGGTAATGAGTATAATTGCGCATTTGCAAGAGACATCACCGAGCGTAAGCAGGCAGAAGAAGCATTACAGGATAGAGAACGTACTTACAGGACATTAATTAATAATTTACCTGGTTTTGCCTACCGGTGTTTGAACGATAAAAATTGGACAATGAATTATATAAGTGGTGGCTGTGAAGATATTACCGGTTATTCACCGGAGGATTTTATTAATAATAAAAATATTGCATTTAATGATATCATAGATACGGATTATCAACAAAAACTCTGGGATATTTGGCAAAGTGTTTTGAAAGAGAAATCTACATTTGAATATGAATATCCAATAATAACGAAAAGCCGACAAATCCGATGGGTATGGGAAAGAGGCTGCGGCATATATTCAGACGACGGCGATCTTCTTTTTCTTGAAGGATTTATCACAGACATCACCGAGCGCAAGCGGGCAGAAAAAGCACTTAAAAAATCGGAGTTAGGGTTTCGCACAGTGTGGAAAAATTCTGCAAGTGGTATGCGTGTTACTGATGAAAACGGTATTGTTTTTATGGTGAATGACGCTTTTTGTAAAATATTCGGAAAAACAAAAGAAGAATTAGAAGGAAAACCTTTATCTGTAATTTACTCCACAGAAAAGAAAGAACGTATTCAACTGAAGCACCAAGAACGATTTAAATCAAGAACAATTGAAAATTATTTTGAAAAAGAGTTAGAACTTTGGAATGGAAAAAGAATCTGGATTCAGGTTGCTAATTCGTTTATAGAGATAGAAGGTGAAAAATCATTACTACTCGGTATTTTTACAGACATCACCGAGCGCAAACAGGCGGAGAAGGTGCTACGCATTGAGAGAGACAACCTGAAAAACATTTTTAAGGCGATGGAAGATGGCATTTATATAGTTAACCAACAATATGATATCCAGTATGTGAATCCAGTGCTTATAAAAGATTTCGGTATTTATGAGGGCAGGAAGTGTTATGAGTATTTCCACGATAGAAAAGAGGTTTGCCCCTGGTGCAAGAACTCCGATGTCTTTGCGGGAAAAACTGTGCGTTGGGAATGGTATTCATTCAAGAACCATAGGACATATGACTTGATTGACACCCCGCTGAAAAATCCTGACGGCAGCATTTCAAAGTTGGAAATATTCCGCGACATCACCGAGCGCAAGCGGGCGGAGAAAAGCCTAAAAAAAAGTGAGGAGCAACTTAAAGCCATTGTTTCCAATGTACCAGTAGTTATGTGGGCATTAGATAAGGATGGTATATTCACTCTTTCTGAGGGAAAAGGCTTAAAAGTTTTAGGATTAAAGCCGGGAGAAATCGTCGGACAGTCTATCTTTGATGTCTACCATGAGACGCCACAAATTCTTGAAAATAACCGTCGTGCCCTTGCAGGAGAATTATTATCCACCATCGTAGATATGGGAAATTTGGTATATGAGTCTCATTATTCTCCGATTCATGATGATAAAGGAAAAGTTGTTGGTATGACTGGTTTGTCTCTTGACATCACCGAGCACAAGCGAGCGGAAAAAGCACTACGAGAAAATGAGGATAAATATCATTCTTTAATAGAATCCAGCACCGACCCTATTTATCTCATTAATCGAGACCTCGAATACATTTATGCAAATAAGGAACTTCTATCAAGGCTTGGAAAGCCTGAGTCCCAGGTCTTCGGGCATGATTATAGTGAATTTCATACACCTGAAGGATTGAAAATGTTTTCAGGAAGAATTGAGGGTGTCTTCAAATCGAAAGAACCGGTCTCTTTTGAATATCGTAGTGCAAGAGACGGAAGATATTTCTTGCGAACTTTAAATCCGGTCATGAATCCGGAAACCAGGGTGGTAACAGCTGTGACTGTTATTTCGAAGGATATTACCGATCTTAAACAAACCGAGGAAAAATTATACCTGGCTAACAAACGTTTACATCATCTTCTATATTCTTCAACGACTGTGATCTATTCTTGTAAAACTTCCGGTGATTATGGTATCACTTATGCAAGTGAGAATGTATTAATAATAACCGGTTATCTTTCATTTAATTTTATCAATGATCCAAAATTTTGGATTGATCACATTCATCCGGAAGATAGAGAATGCGTTTTAGAAAAGATGTCGACAATATCAAAAACAGAAAATTTAAAAATTGAATACCGTTTCCAGAAAAAAGAGGGGGAATATATCTGGCTGCATGATACTAAAAAATTGATTATAGATGAACACGGGACGCCGGTTGAGATCGTTGGCAGCCTTTTGAATGTTACCGAACGAAAACAGGCGGTAAAAGCCCTGGAAGAAAGTGAAAAGAATTTCAGAACGCTTGTTGAAAATTCATTTGATGGAATAATGATCAATGATATACGCGGTAATTACCTGTATTCAAATAAAAGTGCGGCAGAAATTTCGGGCTATAGCGTCGATGACTTATTAAAACTTAATGTAAAAGACCTGACTCCTTCCAAGGATGTCGAAAAAGTAATGGAACGTGTCTGGAATAGAATAGAAAATAGAACTTCTCCCAGTTATTTTGAAGGCGTCTGTGTACAAAAAGGCGGCAAAGAAATTCAACTTGAAATAACTGCCGCCCAAACTACATGGAAAGACATACCGGCTGAGATCATATCTATGCGAGATGTCACCAAGCGCAAGCAACTGGAGCAACAACTTCTACAGTCACAGAAAATGGAAACAGTTGGCAATCTTGCCGGCGGCATCGCCCATGATTTCAATAACCTGTTGACAATCATTCAGGGACAGGCCCAGATAATGCAGATGAAATTAGCCGAAGATGATCCAAACTATCGTAGAATCAGGCATATTATGAATGCATCGACCCGCGCAGCGAACCTGACCCGGCAATTATTACTGTTCAGCCGCAAACAGGCAATGGAATTTTTGCCTATCAATCTCAACGATACAATAACCAATCTGTTAAAAATGCTACAGCGGCTCATTGGTGAAGATATCCCCATTCAGACCGATCTGCAATCCGATCTCTGGACTGTTAATGCGGATGAAAGCAACATTGAGCAGGTTGTCATGAATATATGTATAAATGCCCGTGATGCAATGCTTGACGGCGGCAGATTGGCTCTTACCACCGATAATATACAACTTAATAAAAAGGACTGTATAATAATTCCCAAATCAAGCGCCGGGCATTTTGTCCGTTTAATAATAGAAGATACCGGTACGGGAATTCCACAGGATATTTTTGACAAAATCTTTGAACCGTTTTTCAGTACAAAAGAGGTTGGCAAAGGCACCGGTCTGGGTTTGTCGGTCGTATATGGTATTGTGAAAAAACACAATGGCTGGATAAATGTATATAGCGAGCCTGGCAAGGGCACAATTTTCAAGATTTATCTCCCGGTAACCAGTAAAGCAGTTGAAAAAAAAACAGAGATGACAATCAAAGATGTTGCGATCCACGGTAATGGTGAGCGGATTCTCCTGATTGAAGATGAAGAGGATGTAAGGAGATTTATTGCATCAGCGCTTCGTCAATACGGGTTTATCATTTATGAAGCGTCCAACGCTTCGGAGGGACGGTCTGTTTTTATAAGCGAAAATGGAAAATTTGATCTGATATTTTCCGATGTAATATTACCAGATAAAAACGGATTTGATCTCATTGAAGAGTTATTATCCGGTAAAAAAGACATTCCCGTTATCATGTGCAGCGGTTATACCGAGGAAAAGATTCAGCAATCCATCATTAGTAAAAAAGGTTTTCAATTTATTCAAAAGCCGTTCAAGATACTGGAGTTGTTGAATATTATTAGCAGCGCTATTGATTGAAAGTAAATTCTGTTTTCCCCACTTGTTCCCAAGCTGGGGCTTGGGAACGAGGATTAGTAAAGATATTTCGATAGATTTTGAACCGGTGGGATCTCTCGGGATTATTTTCACAATTCACTGTAAATTCTGTTTTACCGACTTAATGATATAAATAGTATCTGTAAGGGACTTAGAATGGACCAGTTGGTTTCGTATGTTTGCTGCATTTGAGAATCCCCGGATATACCAGCGGTAGAATTTCTTCATAATCCGGTTGACATGGCTGTCATCGTAGTATTTTCTTTCGAGCTTGATATGATAGAGGAGCATATTGAGCCGGTCTGATAGACCTGGAATGTAGTAAGATGTTTTTCCCGATAACAGTGTGCTTGTTTGCTGGAAGATCCATGGATTTCCGAATGATCCTCTGCCGATCATTACGGCGTCACAACCTGTAAAGTCGAACATCCGGATTGCATCTTCCGCTATTTTAATATCTCCATTGCCGATTACCGGAATTTTCAGTGCTTGTTTTATTTTCTTGATAATTTGCCAATCCGCTTGATTTTTATATCCGTCGGATGCGGTTCGCGGATGGATGGTCAGCGCCTGTATTCCCGCGGATTCCAAAATATCTGCGACTTCCAGGGCAACGATTGACTGATGATTCCAGCCGGAACGGATTTTGGCTGTTATCGGTGTTTGAACTGCTTTAACGACTCTTCGGGCAATTTCCGCCAGCAAGTCAAGGTCTTTCAGAAGAGCAGCGCCGGCATATTTTTTTACGACTTTTCTGACGGAACATCCGAAGTTAAGATCAATGATATCGGGCTTGAAATATTCCTCGATATATCGCGCAGCTTCAGCCATGGAATCGGGATTGTGTCCGAACAATTGAATCCCGACCGGTCTTTCGGATGACGAGAAATGTAAATAATCGAAGCTCTTTTCAGAGCTTCTGATAATGCCTTCTGAACTCACAAATTCGGTATAAACTACACCTGCGCCTTTTTCTTTACACAACTGTCTGAACGGCGAATCGGTATAACCTGCCATTGGCGCCAGGAATACCGGGGTTGAAATTTGTATATCTCCAATTTTCATATAATAAATTTAATTAAGATTTATCTGAACGACCAGTGCTAAAGAAATTTAATATATTCATTCATATTGATCTCAAAAAGAATTGACATTCTAAAGAATAATACCCAAATTTCACGGGTTTTTTAAGGAGTATGAAATCATGTCAAAAGTATGTGAAATATGCGGCAAGAAGCCGATTTATGGAAATAATGTGAGTCACGCCCATAATAAAACAAGACGCAGATGGGAACCGAACTTACAGAAAATAAGGATCGTTGAAAAGGGTACGGTCCGTACCGCCAAAGTTTGTACTTCCTGTTTGAAAAAAGGGAATATTCAAAAAGCGGTCTGAAGTATTTTTCAAATAAAAATAATCGAGCCCCTGTTTTAAAACAGGGGCTCTTTTTATCGGATGTGGAGAGAGACTACCGTTTCATCATTTTGCGGAGTATTGCAGGAATATTTTTATCATTCATGTCGGTAACATTTTCAATAAAACTCTTTTCGTCATCTTCAAATGATATTTTCAGTGCCGGTTCAGCAATTAATTCGTCTTCGATTTCAGTATTATCATTATTCTCATATTCTCTTGCCGCTGAAATTTCTTCGGCGAATAACTCTTCTTTTGTTGATAAAATTATAGAGTCGGAATTACGATGAGTCGAACGATTATCGTTTCCAAAACCGGTTGCGATTACAGTAATCATAATTTCGTCAGTCAGTTTTTCATCTATAACTGCGCCAATAATTATATCAGCGTCGTTTCCTGCTTCTTCGGTGATGATCTTACAGGCTTCATCGACTTCAAATAAATTCAAGTCTTCACCACCGGTCACATTAATCAAGAGACCGTTTGCGCCACGAATATTCATATCATTCAGCAGCGGACTGGAGATTGCCTGTTGTGCCGCAAGGACTGCGCGTTCTTCGCCGGTTGCCAGTCCAGTGCCCATAATGGCGTCGCCCATATTCTTCATTATGGTTTTAATATCGGCAAAATCAAGGTTGATGATGCCATGACGGTTAATTAAATCGGAAATACCTTTTGTTGCCTGGTATAACACACTGTCAGCAGTCTGGAACGCCTGACGAATAGATGTTTTTCTGTCAACGATACTAAGGAGGCGTTGATTAGGGATTACAATAAGCGTATCGACACTGTTGCGTAGTTCACGGATACCTTCTTCGGCGCGCTGCATCCTTTTTGGACCTTCAAAATGGAAAGGTTTTGTTACAATTCCAACTGTCAAACAACCCTGTTCTTTGGCTAATTTAGCGATTAATGGAGACGCTCCGGTACCTGTTCCGCCGCCCATTCCGGCAGTGATAAAGACCATGTCGGCGCCATTGATCGAATTAACCGTAGGTTGTCGGTCGGCTTCCATAGCCATTTTACCAATTTCTTTTACAGCGCCGGCGCCCAAACCGCGAGTCAAATCTTTACCGATCTGAATCTTAGTAGGGGAGAGATTACTGTCCAAATCCTGCGCATCGGTGTTAATCGCAACAAAATCGACGCCGGTCAGTCCGGATTCAATCATACGGTTGATTGCATTACCACCGCCTCCTCCGACACCAATAACTTTTAATTTTGCGTGTTGATTGGCTAAGTCATCAAACTCAAATAACATGATTTCCTCCACATATTA
>Ga0265594_1001496_pt1 | contig 18041 bp, 16 predicted proteins | sample saktaG_11_FD_190147 | JGI IMG/M metagenome (GOLD analysis project Ga0265594, IMG submission 190147) | Saline water microbial communities from Sakinaw Lake, British Columbia, Canada - sak_2011_5_24_80m | ecosystem: Environmental > Aquatic > Non-marine Saline and Alkaline > Saline ... | reverse complement strand
CCAGCCCTGGGGTCAAGCCCGGGATAGCAGGTGGTGGGTCAAACCGGGGATGACATGGTGTGCGGCAAAACGTAAAAACATAACCTCAAAAATATTGCCATCCCGACCGCCTAATTTGCCATCCTGGACACCCAAGTTGCCATCCCGGCCTTGAGCCGGGATCTCTTCTCCTTTTGGGTAATTATTTTTTGTAATTGGTATAACCTTCCTTTTAGGCCAAGCGTAATTTTCAAATTGATTTTACAAGTAGCGATTTTTCCTATTTTTGATTATAATATAAACTGTTTCGAATGGATACGTTTTTTACGCGTGACGCGGAGTTTGTGAAGTTCCTCCAGTGTTCTGTTAAATAACGCTGTCTACATCACTCAACTCTGTTATTTACGCGAAAGCGGGAATTTACAACATAGAAATATTATGGATCCCCGCATTCGCGAGGATGACAAAAGTGGGGTGTTATTCCCGCGCCCCTTGTTGTCATACCAATTACGTTAATTAATTGCACATTTTAAACTACGAAATAAGTGCGTGTATTTATGTGTTTAGACTGTTTCTTGGGGACATACGAGATCCCGGGTCAAGCCCGGGGTCGGCTCATGCTACATGAGCCGATCTGGTAGGGGAATTCGGGGATAGTGGGAGTGCATCCTCGTAGGTTGGTAGTGTTCTTTACTACCAACCTACGAGGTTGCACGTATGGTATTGTGTTAATGGTGCCCGTTCGGAAAACACCACCAACCTCGTAGGTTAGCGGCGTGAAGAGCCGCCGCTAACCTACGAGGATGGTGGTGTCAGAGACTGGACGGAGGTGAATGTTAGTAAAAAACATTACAGCATGAGCCAGCCCTGGGGTTAAGCCCGGGATCTCTTCTCCTTTTGGGTAATTATTTTTTGTAATTGGTATCATTCCGGCGCACAGACTGTGTCAAAAGTCGGAGACTTTTTTCAAAGTGGAGGGTATCTCCACAAGAACACCTAAAAAAAATTGTCATCCTCGCGAATGCGGGGATCTATAATATAAAAGTGGAGTAAATTTTTTAAAGGAAACGCGAAATTCCACTTTTGACACAGTCTGGCAGGCGGGAATCTCTGGACAGTACCCCTCATTTAAGCGTTGACGGACTACTATGAACAATAGTTTTAGCGGAGAAGAGAGACTGCAGAAAGACAAATGGCAAAAATAAATCAAATAGAACATATTGTTACCAAGAAACTTGGCACCGCGGTCAATCGATTCGGTATGATTTCAGCCGGAGATAAGGTGATCGTCGCGGTTTCCGGGGGTAAGGATAGTTTAGCCCTCCTCAAAATATTACAAGAACGTAAACGCCGCCTTCCTATTGATTATATCCTTAAAGCTGTGCATGTCACGACGGATTATGACGCGGACCCCGAAAATAAAAAAAATAAGCTGGCAAAATATTTTGATTCAGTCGGTTGTGAATATCTGTTTAAAGATATAAAGATCAAAAAAAAGAACAAGCTTAAGAAACAGGATTGTTTCTGGTGTTCGTGGAACAGGAGAAAAGTTTTATTTGAGACGGCGGCTGAAATAGGGTTTAGTAAGATCGCGTTTGGGCACCATAAAGATGACGCGGTTGAAACCTTCTTGTTGAACATGTTTTGGAAAGCTGAAATTTCCGGGATGAATCCGGTGCAGAGTTTGTTTGGTGGTAAAATTACCATTATTAGGCCTTTGATTCTTTTGGAAGAAAAGGAAATAGAAGGTTACACGCGTTTTTTTTCGATCCCCGCGCTTAAGTCGGATTGTCCAAGAAACAATGATTCTAAACGCGCGTTTATCAGGGATATTTTAAAGCAGTTAACAAAAGAAAATCCGGACATAAAAAATAACATTCTCAAAGCCCCCTACAAAGTTAAAAGCGATTATTTGACAAAAATATACAATGAAGAAAAGGAAACGGAAGAGAATGAACGAGATTACGCGCCGTAAAAAGCAAATGTTTTTTATTGTGATATTAATGACGGTGCCTTTTGTATCAGGCGCTTTGCTCGCGGTAAATCCGGCAACGGATGAAGAAGAACTGATCTTGGTTTCGGCGGACAAAGAGCGCGAAATGGGTCGGAAGTTTGATATCGCGGTAAAAAAGCATTATAAGCTTTCAGTGGATCCATTAACTCAGCAAAGGGTAAAGGCGCTGGGCGATAAACTTGCTATAGGCACGGATCGGGGGGACATAATATATAGGTTTACGGTTTTAAATGATAAAAATGAAGAAAATTATAACGCGTTTGCCGCTCCCGGCGGTTATATTTATGTTTTTGATGACTTGGTGGAATTATTAGAGACGGATAATAATATTGCCGCGGTTTTGGCGCATGAAATGGGACACATTGAAGCCAAACATTCAGTTAAACGAATGCAGGGCAGTTTAGCCGCGACCTTGCTTATTTTAGCCGCTTCTCAGGTGCCTCAAGAAAACGGATCGCGGGAGGCGGCTAATATGGCAGTAGGGCAGTTGATGTCGGCGTATTCTCGTCATGATGAACGCCAAGCGGATGAATTGTCAGTAAAGTATATGCGCAGGGCGGGATTTGATCCCGACGGAGTTTTGACTGCTCTGGGCAAATTACGTCAAGAACGTCAAAAAGCACCGAGAATGGCGTATTTTGTCTATAAAAGCCATCCGTATCTTTCCGAGCGGATAGCGTATCTTAGGACACGCATAAACGGGTATACGGATTTTGACGCGTATATAAATTTAGCTTCGGGAGATGAAACAGACGAACGGTAAAATAAAAGGGCACGGTATGCCGTGCCCCTACGATTTTTATGAAAGAACAACGTGCAAAAAAAATGACAAATCGAAAAAATTGGATTATAATGAACTGGAATTAATTTTTCAGATTAGGAGGAAGGTGGAAATGAAGAAACTGGCAATCGTTTATTATTCAAGAACGGGAAATACCGCCGCCATGGCTGAAGCTATTGCGGAAGGGGCGGCTCAGGAATCAGAAATCACAGTAGATGTTGAAAAAGTTGAGAATTTTTCGGTTGAGAAAATGCTGGAGTATGATGGATTAATTGTGGGTTCTCCTACATATTATGGGTCGATGGCATATCAGGTTAAGAAGTTGTTTGATGATTCGGTTGTTTTTCATGGAAAAATGGCAGGGAAGATTGGCGGGGCGTTTTCTTCAGCGGCCAATATAGGCGGCGGAAATGAAACCACTATAACAGGTATACTGAATGCTATGCTGATTCACGGGATGATAGTTGAAGGAACCTCAAACGGGGATCATTTTGGGCCGGTTGCGATTAGTTCTCCCGATGCTCGCGCGGAAAGCGGATGTAAGGCGTTAGGAAAAAGAGTCGCCGCGCTTGTAAAAAAACTGACATAAATTTTTTGTTTGTCATTATTGAGAAGACGAAAATGATCAAGAAACAGTGTTTTACTAAACATTTTCAACCGAACGAAGGGAGATATTTTGAACAAAAAGACGTTTGTGCTTGATACCAATGTGATTTTACACAATCCTCACGCGCTTATATCCTTTACGGATAATATTGTACTGTTGCCTATTGAGGTATTGGAAGAGCTTGACAGGTTTAAACGAAATCATGATGAAAGAGGGCGTAATGCCAGGATTGCGATAAGGATGCTTGACAGTTTTCGCGAAAAGGGTATGCCGGGCAAGGGGTTTCCCCTTGAGAACGGAGGTGTGCTGGAAATCGCTTTAGGGTCGGAAGAAGACAATAAAATCGCGTTCGGATTATCCAAAAGCCTGGTGGATAACAGAATATTGCTTGCCGCTTATGCCAGGAAGAAAAAAGGGGAAACCGTTATATTTGTGTCGAAAGATATTAACGCGAGAATTAAAGCGGACGCGCTCGGTATAACCAGTGTTGATTTTGAAAAGCAGAAAGTTGATTTTGACCGTCTTTATTCGGGATGCCGTCAGCTTGAAGTGTCAAAAGAGGAAATAGATACTTTTTACAAAACAAAAGAATATAATACCGCCGGGAAAAAATTTTTCTCAAATGAATTTGCCCTATTAGTTGATAAGGAAGACCCTAAACATACCGCGATCGCGAGATATAAGGAAGATTTCAATATCTTTATGCCTCTTATTTTCAATAAAATGAGTGTAATGTCGCTTCATCCTCGAAATAAGGAGCAAGCAATGGCGATTGAGCTTTTACTGAATAACGATATAAGCTTGGTTACTTTAGTGGGTTCGGCCGGAACGGGTAAGACGCTTTTGGCTATTGCCGCGGGACTCCAGAAAGTTGTTAAAGATAAATCATATACGGGTCTTTTAATATCACGCCCCGTTATGCCGCTCGGAAATGATATCGGATATCTTCCGGGGACGAAGGAAGAGAAGTTAGAAAACTGGATGGGGCCGATATTTGACAACCTTGAATATATCTTTCATTCGGAAGGAAAAGAACAAAAGGACCCCGGAGGCAAAGGTAAAGGTAAAGGTAAAATGCTGGTAGAAAAATATATTGACGAAGAAATTATTGAGCTGGAAGCGATGACTTTTATGAGGGGGCGCAGTATCCCTGACAGATTTATCATAATAGATGAAGCGCAGAATTTGACTCCGCATGAGGTGAAAACCGTTATTAGCAGAGCCGGTAATCATACAAAAATGGTTCTTACCGGGGATCCGTATCAGATTGATAATCCATACCTTGATTCTTCGAGTAATGGACTCACTTATTGTGTGGAAAAGATGAAAGGCCAGAAAATGTTCGGGCATATGACATTAACTAAAAGTGAAAGAAGTCCATTGGCATCACTCGCGGCGGAGCTTCTTTAAAAAAACTTGTGACAATATATGAAGAAAAAAATCGCTTTCAATTTAATTGTTGTACTAAGTTTTTTATTCTTGATGCCAAGCGGGGTTTTCTGTGAGGAAGTCGTGGATATAAAAAAAATTGATGTTTCCGGCGGGGTGAAAAAAACGAAAAAAGTAAAACATGTAAAATTAAAAGGCGGGTTAAAAAAACTTATAAATTTCAGCCGAAGCCGTAAAGGAATGATCGAGGAACTTAACTCAGAGACAAATAGTTACCGGAACGTAAAAGAAGCAATTGAGTCCGGCGGAATTGAAAAAGGTATGGACGCGGCGACCGTCCGAGAGAGATATGGAAATCCCGTGATAGTTCTTCCTGATGAGATAAATGGTGTCGAGTGGGTTTATAAGGAAGGAAAAGAGTCATATTTTACGGGAGAAAAAATATATCTACGATTCGGTAAAGACGATAAACTTTCAGAATGGAGCGAAGTTAAGCCGGAAATTAAATGACGAGTCGGGGGGGAAACTTCCCGACTCGTCGTTTAAGTGCCCCTTCTTCGTAGGGGCGGGTTCCAAACCCGCCCTTTTCATGATAATCAAGTTTTTTTGTAATTTTCTTGTATAACGTTTTGGGCGAGTTTATTTTGCGGCGTAAATTGTCTGTTATTCCGGCCTCCGGCGCGCGTGTTTGTGTCCCATTTCCACCAGTATACTCCTGCCAGCCATGTTTCACGCCAAACAGTTTCAAAAAAGGCTTTATAACAGTTTGCCTGTATTTCAGGGTCGGCATTGCCGCTTGTCGGGTTTTGCCATGGGGATGAGGCGGCGTGAGACGTGCAGGGATAGCCGATCTCTGTAAAAAGAATAGGTTTATTTATTACCGTATGCCATGCTTTTATTTCCTCTGACCATTTCATCCAACCTTCTTTTAGGTCCTCGACGGATGGAGTTGTCTTGTAGGTAAGCGGGAAATAAGCGTCAATTCCAATATAATCGAGTTTATCCCAGAAATTTATGCTTTTGTAATTGTCCCAGTTCGCGGCATACACCAATTTACCGCTATAAATTTTTCGCACCTCAAAAATAATGTCCTTCCAATAAGAATCTTTTGTCGCGGCGAAAGAAAGTTCTGTGCCGATGCAAAAAATTTCAACATTCATGCTTTCTGAAAGTTGAGCGTATTCAAGGATCATTTTTTTATAACTTGAAAACCAATCTCTCCAGTCTTCTTCGGATATAAACCCGATATCCGCCCTCCAATAGGTTCCGTCAAATTTATCGATCAGATCAATGTGCGGTTTGAACATAATCTTTAACCCAAGCGTGTGCGCTTCAGTGATCACATGTATCAAACTTTTTTTTGTAGGAGTTCTTTCAGTTTGTTTTATTTCCGGGGAATTGTATTCGTTCTGATAATGAGTGGGGCAGATGGAAATAAATTCAACCCCCAATGAGGTTAATTTTTTAAGGGATTCATCCGAATAGTGAGACGCGAATTGATCTTTGTCCCACGTAGCATAGCTCATTCCTTTTTGTATAGGCAGTAAATTTAATGCTGAATAAAAAGGGTATGCTGTATCCATAAGAAAAGACAACGTGAAAGCTGTTGTGACGCACAAGACAATAATTTTTGTTCTGATCAGTTTGTTATGGATCTTCACTTTGCACTCCTAATTTTATCTATTCGACAAAAGGATAGGCATGCAAAAAGTTAGCCATTGTGAAGTCCATCACACAATCAAGTTCGGCAGTTTGACAACCATGTTCTCCGGTATCAAATAGAGAAGTTAGGTTCAAATCTTTGCAGTCCTAATCTTTCGAATAGTTTGCCCTTATCGGTCGATTATTATGTTTTTTACTTGTTAAAGAACAGAATCCGTATAACTAAATTTTAATGTAAATACATCAAAAAGCAAGACGCAAAAACCAAATGTTTGCCTTTTAACGACAATCAGCACAAAAAAATCAAAATCCCCCGAGTTATGTAAACCAAACCACCAACCTCGTAGGTTGGTAGTAACCTACGAGGTTGGTGTTTTTATTTTAGGTTGGTGTTTTTCAGGTTGGTGTTTTTCCAACTTCGTAGGGGCGGACCTATGTGTCCGCTTTTTTTTTGCGCCCTAAACCCGGTCAAATGGCACGAAGTTTTTATTTGTTTTTCGCATGCTATTACTATATAATCTAACTTAACTGCCACATGATCGTATTTTGCAATATTGGCGGATTTGAAATTGGGGTTGATATTTTAGGAGGAGAGATGTCGGAGAAGCGTATAATACTAACACGTAGCGGACGTGAGAAAATTTGTCGGGAATTGGAGTTTTTAAAAAGAGATAAACGGCGTGAAATCATTAAGGCGATTTCTGAGGCAAGAGCGCATGGGGATCTAAGTGAGAATGCCGAATATAGCGCCGCGAAGGAACAGCAGGCGATGAATGAAAAAAAGATTGCTGAACTGGAAAGCACCTTGATGCGTGCCCAGCTTATAGATGACAAGGTGTTTCCGAAGGACGAAGCGTTTTTTGGCGCGACTGTCAGCATCAGGGATTTGAAAACCGGAGAAGAATTTGACTATATGCTTGTTTCGGAAGAAGAGTCGGATTTTGATCTGAACAAAATTTCTATTTCTTCACCGGTCGGTGAGGCGCTTCTGGGGCATAAAGTCGGAGAACGCGTTGAAATAAAAGCGCCGGCGGGTGTTCTTGAATATGAAATTGTCGGTATCACCCGGTCCGTCGATTAGGGAATGGTTAACCGGTTCGCCGGTTTGTCAGTTAGCCGGTAGGGGCGGACCGGTGTGTCCGTTCGTAAATGGTATCAGGTGTTTAGGCTTTGAAAGGATAGAAGATGCTGAAAGAGATAGCTCTTGATCTGGCAACTCGGCTCATCAATCATGGACCGGTGGTATTGGTAAGTTCTCTCTTTGGAGATAAAGTGAATGTTACGCCTGTTGCTTGGCTTATGCCTGTTTCAAAAAAACCTCCTGTAATAGCGCTCGAAATAGGAAAGTCTCATTTTATTTACGAATGCATAATGAAAAGTAAGAACTTTGTGATCAATATTCCGTCAAAAAATTTAGCCGAAAAAATCGTTAAATGCGGTTCTTGTTCAGGGAGAGATGTTAATAAACTGGCTCTATGTGAATTTGAACCCAAACCGTCTCATACGATAGCGGCGCCTGCCGTTGGAGGGATGCTGGCTGTTCTGGAGTGTGTTCTATTGGACGCTCCTCGGATAGCGGAAAACTGTGAGATCATTCTATGTGAAGTAAAATACGCCGCGGCTCATGGTGAAGCGTTTCAAAAGCATTGGATGTTTAAAAAAGATGAGTTTAAGACGATACATCATCTTGGGGATCGCAATTTTTGTTTTCCTGACGGGGAGAATGTTGATTTAAGCGGGAAATGATAAAAAATCCCCCCCCTGTACCACATGGGTACAGGACAAGCTGGCCCCCTTTTTCTAAAGGGGAAAACTATGAGATAAAAAAAGGTTGGCGATATGAGGTTATTTCGTTATAGGTGGATAAAGACCATAATTATCATTTTTGTTTTGATGGTGATTTATTCTTTGCTGCCCCTTGTTTCGTTTTATTTTGTTAAAGGCGCTTCGAAAAATGATAATAATGAAAAAGCTGTAAATGAGCTTAAAAATAATGAAGGCGTTTATTTTTCGTTCATTGTTTTTGGAGATAATCATGCCGGGTTATGTTTTAACGACGCGGCGGCTCTTAAAGAAATATGGAATATGAATCGGGAGGATAGGTTCGGCAAATCTCCGATTGATTTTGTTTTGAGCGTAGGGGACGTGACGCTCGACGGTTCCCGAAGGCAGTTTTTAAATTATAAAAAATTGCAAAGCCTTATTAAGTATCCTTTGGTGTCGGCGATAGGCAATCATGACGAGCCCTTTCTATTTAAAGAATTTTGCGGTATGAAAGAATTTGTTTTTGTAAATCGCAATTCATATTTTATAGTGCTGGATAATGAGATCGGAGAACTTTCCGAAAAACAGTTTGTGTATCTGGAGGAAAAATTAAAAGACGCGCAAAAATATGAAAACATATTCATTGCTATGCATAAACCGCCATTTGATCCGTATCAGCAGGAATGGTACAACATGGATAACAGCCCTTGGGCGTTTCGTTTTCGGAAACTCTGCGCTAGGTATAATGTTGATATGGTTTTCTCCGGACATAAACATATGTTTAAGAGCGAGACGTTTGACGGAGTGGAAAATGTTGTAACCGGCGGCGGAGGGATGCTTATTGAAATTCCCGAAGCGGACGGCGGATATCTTCATTATGTCAAGGTGACAGTAAATCATGATTATGTTACATATGAAGTGCGGAAGGTGTCTCCGCCTTTGTGGGAGTATGTGACATATTATTTTTGGAAAGAAGCTGTTTATTGGGCTAGAAATTTTTACGGGTCGGGGTATATTTTAGGGAATAACACTAAAAAAGCGCCTTTACGCGTAAAAAATTTAAATGATCGGGAATATTGGATGACGAAAGAATAGGAAGAGATCCCCGCATCCGCGAGGATGACAAAAACGAATATGGGAATGACAAAACGAATATGAGGATGACAAAAACGAATAGGGGAATGACAAAACGAATGGCTGACAACAGGAATGTGGGAATGACAACAGGAACGCGGGAATGACGAAAAGAGTATGGGAATGACAACAGGAGAGCGGGAATGACGTCCTTCCATTGTCATCCTCGCGGATGCGGGGATCTCTTTTTTAATCTCAATTGGGGAGGGGAAAATGCCTAAAAAAAAATGGAAAAAACCTACGCTTGGACTTCACGCGGGGTTTCAGTTCGATCCGGCTACCGGGTCGAAAGCTGTACCGGTGTATCAAACAAGTTCTTTTGTTTTTAAAAACACTGCTCACGCGGCTGATCTTTTTGCTCTCAAGGAGGCCGGTAACGTTTATACGCGGTTAATGAATCCCACTACGGATGTTTTAGAGAAAAGGGTGGCGGCGTTAGAGCGTGGCGTAAGCGCGGTCGCGACGTCCAGCGGACAGGCGGCAATCAGTTTGGCGATTTTGAATTTGGTCGGAGCGGGGGACGAGATAGTTTCTTCGAACAGTTTGTATGGGGGTACATATACATTGTTTCAGTATACCCTCAGAAGGTTAGGTATTAATACACGTTTCGTAAATCCGCGCAGTGCCTCTAATTTTCAAAAAGCGATCACTAAAAAGACCAAAGCTGTGTATGTGGAAACAATGGGAAATCCGAAGCTTGATACTATTGATTTTGAAAGTCTCTCCCGCGTCGCGCATAAAAATGGGTTGCCGCTTGTTGTGGACAATACTGTCGCCTCGCCGTTTTTGCTTAATCCGATAGAGTTTGGCGCGGATATAGTCGCTCATTCGGCGACGAAATATATAGGGGGATATGGTTCGTCAATAGGGGGTGTGGTGGTTGATTCCGGTAATTTTGACTGGGCAAGCGGAAGATTTCCGCAGTTTACCGAGCCGGACGCGAGTTATCACGGAATAAGATTCATAGAAAAATTCGGAAATGTCCCAAAGATCGGAAATATGGTTTTTTCCGCGCGTCTGCGGTTGAGTTTTTTAAGAGATTTCGGATCGTGTATGAGTCCGTTCAACGCGTTTCTTTTTATTGAGGGACTCAAGACGCTTCATCTCAGAATGCCCCGTCACAGTGAGAACGCCATGAAGGTCGCGGAATTTTTGCGCGCGCATACGAAAGTTTTGAGCGTGAATTATCCCGGGCTTAAAGATCATCCGCAATATTCTATCGCGTCAAAATATTTTAAAAATGGGTGGTATTCCGGAATTTTGGGATTTGAGGTAAAAGGCGGACTCCCCGCCGGCAAAAAATTCATTAATTCTCTTAAACTGTTTAGTCATTTGGCAAACATAGGGGACGCCGCGAGTTTGGCGATCCATCCCGCGTCGACGACACACGGTCAGCTTTCAAAGAAAGAGCTTTTGAACGCGGGAATTTCAGAAAATTATATACGGTTGTCGATTGGACTTGAGGACGCCGATGATCTCATTGAAGACCTTAAGCAGGCACTTAATTAAAAAAATGATTCGTATATAGTATATCGTATGTCGTATATCGTACAAATTCCGCCGGAGGCGGGCTCGCCTTTGGCGAGCATTTATACGACATGCGATACACGAATTAGATAAAGGCGAGAGAATATGGTAGAAAAAAATAAAGATCAGGAAATCGGGCTTGTTGAGACAAAATATTATAACGTGGCACCCGGTGAGAAATTCGTTTTGGAAAGCGGAGCGTCTCTTCTTGAGCTTAAGATAGCATATGAGACATATGGAGAACTGAACGATGAGCGGAGTAACGCAGTTCTTGTTTGTCACGCGCTTTCCGGTGACGCGCACGCCGCGGGATATCATAAGGATGAGAAAAAACCGGGCTGGTGGCATGAGATGATCGGTCCGGGAAAAGCCTTTGATACTGATAATTTTTTTGTTATCTGTTCCAATGTTATCGGCGGATGTAAGGGGTCAAGCGGTCCGAATTCTATAGATCCTTCTAAAGGCGCGCCTTATGGTTTAAGTTTTCCGATCGTTTCCATAAAAGATATGGTCGCCGCGCAAAAAAAATTAATAGATTTTTTTGGTATAAAAAAACTTCTTGCTGTTGCCGGCGGATCGATGGGAGGCATGCAGGCTTTGCAATGGGCGGTTTCTTATCCGGAAAACGTGGTTTGCTGTATTCCGATAGCGACCTCTTATAAACATTCCGCTCAGCAAATCGCTTTTGATGAAGTCGCGAGGCAGGCGATAATGGCGGATCCGGCATGGAACGAAGGGGATTATTACGGCCGGGCGCATCCTTCGGCAGGTCTTTCCGTCGCGCGGATGATAGGGCATGTAACCTATATGAGCGATAAGTCTATGGAGAAAAAATTCGGCCGCGCGCTCAAGAAAAAAGAACTGGGTTACGGGTTTACCTCGGAGTTTGAGGTTGAAGGATATTTGCGGTATCGCGGGGATAGTTTCGTTAAAAGATTTGACGCCAATTCTTATCTCTATCTTACCAAGGCAATGGATTATTTTGATCTGGAAAAGGGCAAAGACTTTAAGCATATCTTTAAAGGAGTGGTTTCACGCTTTTTGGTTATCGCTTTTAGTTCTGATTGGCTTTATTTGCCCGCGAAATCAAAAGATATTGTTAAAGCGTTAAAATTAAAGGGGATAGATGTTACATATTGTGAGATAAGCTCTGATTATGGACATGACGCCTTTTTACTGAAAGCGCCGGAAGAAACGAAATTAATAAAACATTTTTTGTCTAACGCGCTGAAAAAAATAAAAAAATAATACTATCTATGGCTAAAGAGATTCCCGCCTGCGCGGGAATGACACCTCCCTTTTGTCATCCTCGCGAATGCGGGGATCTGTAAGGGGTTGAGATTCCCGCCTGCGCGAGGATGACAGTATTTTTTCCATAACAACCGGACATCTGTGGGCGATGTCCCTTTTTGACAAAATGAGGAACAAATTATGGTCAGCAAATTAAAAGAAGAGTTACGTCTTGATCACGCGGTCATAGGCGATATGATACGCGCCGGGTCAAAAGTGCTTGATGTGGGCTGTGGGGACGGCGATCTATTGGAATATTTGGTGATCAATAAGGAAACGCTGGCGAGCGGCGTGGAGATAAATGAAGAGGCGATTTACAGTTGTGTGGAAAAAGGGCTTAGCGTGTCGCACGGGGACATAGATTCGGGACTTAAAGAATATCCTGATGAAACTTTTGATTATGTTATTTTTAATCAGACCATGCAGCAGGTTCACCGACCAAAAGAGGCGATAAATGAGGCGCTTAGAATCGGAAAACGCGTTATAATCGGGTTCCCGAATTTTTGTCATATAAAAGCGAGGTTTCAGATATTTTTCGGCGGACATGTTCCGATAACTACGTCACTTCCGTATTCTTGGCACAACACGCCTAACTTACATTTTTTAAGTATTAAAGATTTTCGGCGGTTTTGCCGCGAACAGAAAATAACCATAGAAAAAAGTGTTTTTCTTTCCAGTAATCGGATAATAAAATTTTTGCCTAACAATTTCGCTTTAAACGCGATATTTCAAATTTCTAAAATATAGCAGTTATCATGCCGAATGAAAAAAATAGCAGTACCTTCCGGGAACATTATAATCGATTAAATAACGAGCAGAGAAACGCTGTTGACGCGGTCGACGGCCCTCTTTTGGTTTTGGCGGGTCCGGGCACCGGTAAAACACAGCTATTATCGGTTCGCGCCGCGAATATTCTGCGTCAAAATAAGGCGCGCGCGGAGAATATTCTTATTTTGACGTTTTCAAACGCGGCCGCGGGAGCGATGAGAGAGCGCCTGGCCGAGATTGTTGGGTATTCCGGATATGACGTGGAAGTTGAAACATTTCATAGTTTCGCGAATTCCATTGTTTTGGAATCGGAAGAAGCTCTGAGGTATACGAAAGATCGTGTCGAATTGAATGATATCGAGCGGCTTCGCGTTTTGGAATATGTTTTGGATAATACTCCCGGGGTGAAAGAATTAAGACCTTTCGGGGCGCCGTATTATTTTCGGCCGGAAATCGAGAAGCGCATAAGCGAGCTGAAAAAGGAAGCTCTCGAGCCGGCGCGGTTTAAAGAAAAACTAAAAGCTCTCAACCAAGGCGGCGGAACAATTTTGGAAGAGAAACATATCTTACGGCTAAACGAACTTCATCTTATTTATGAACACTATGAAAAATTGAAAAATAAAGATTGTCACCTGCTTTTTGATAAGAGAGGCCGGCGCGATTATGATGACATGATACTTCTCGCGCTTAATGTTTTACGCGCCGAAGATGAACTTCAAAAAAAGTTTTACGCGCGGTACAAATATGTCATGGTTGATGAGTTTCAAGATACAAATGGAAGCCAGCTTGAACTGCTGTTAAGCATATTGGATCCGGCAAAAAACAATGTGTGCTGTGTCGGAGACGATGACCAGTCAATATACCGCTTTCAGGGAGCCTCACTTTCCAATTTTCGTCTTTTAAAAGAACATATTCACGGGCTTAATACGGTTGAACTTAAACTTAATTACAGGTCGAATCCCGAAATTTTAAAATTGGCCGAGAGTATTATCGGACAAATTCCCCTTAAGGAACGAGTCTCACTAAAAAAACTTGAATCAAAAAAAGAATACGGGACGTCGGAAATTAAACTTCTGGAATTTGGTACGCCGGAAGAAGAACTTGGTTTTCTTATCAGCCGGATAACGCGTCAAGCGGAGATCATTAAAAACGACACTTCTCTCAGCGATGAAGAGAGAAAAAAACCATATAACAATATCGCGGTTCTTGTTCGAAAAAGGAAGGATATTCTTAGAGTTATTGACGCGTTTTTACGCGCGGGACTTCCGTACGCTACAGACGGTAAGGAAGATATCCGTTCCGAAAAACGCGTAAGGCAGATGCTGGATGTTTTGAAACTTGCCGGATTCGATGTTGAGGATAATACCAAAACAACGGTAATATTGTATAAAATTTTGGCAAGCGATTATATCGGCGCCGCGCACGCGGATATTTTGAAACTGCTTGAATATGTGAATCACCGAAAGTTTTCCGGCCCGAGGAGGGAAAGAAAATATAGCGGAAGTTTTTTTCAGGAGTTCCAAAACAGTTTTCCCGCGGAAGGTAAAACCATTCCCCGAAAAACGGATTCGGAAAGTTTAAAGATCAGTACGGAACTTGAACTTGAAAATCCCCATGCTTTACATAAAGCGGCGTGGGCCATAAAACGTTTGTGTGAGGACGCGCGCGCGCGGCCTGTGCATGACCTTATAATGCAGTACATCAGCGATACGGGTTTACATAAATATATTTTGGATACATATCCGAAGGATAATATTCTTAGAATGCGTGATCTTCGTTCTTTGGGAAGTTTCATCAATATGATAAAAGAAGCGGATCTCGCGGATCCGGCGCTTGGTTTAGATAAGTTTACCGAAGAGCTTTCCCTTAGGGAAGATCACGCGATGGCACTATCGGGCGAGATGGTGACAATGAGCCAGGATGGAGTAAGGATATATACGGCTCACGCGTCGAAGGGGCTTGAATTTTATACGGTATTTGTCCCGTTTTGCCTTGGGAAACGAAACTGGCCTAAACTCGCGAAAAGTGACAGTATTCCGCTTCCGGCGGAGATTTGTAAGTCTAAAGAAAAACTTGAAGATAAAAATGAGCAAAAATTGCTGAATCTTTATGATGAAACACGTCTTTTTTATGTTGTCTCTACCAGGGCAAGGGCGTCTATTTTTTTTACCGCCGCGCCTGAAAAAAAAGTTGTTCTCAGCCAGTTTTTTAACCGGATGGATACCGAACGTGAATCTGTTTCAGTGGACGAAGAGGCGCTTTTATCAAATTTTCTTTCTTCAGTTAAAAAACGTGATGTGTTTCAGGACGCCTCAAGTGTTTTGGCGGATATCGCGCGGAGTCTTACACTTAATCCGACAAGTCTCAATAATTATATTTCATGTCCGCGAAAGTTTTTATACGATAATGTGCTTCGTCTTCCTGCCGGAAAAAATCAGCATCTCGTTTTCGGAAATTCAGCGCATAAGGCTTTAGAAGAGGTATATTCCGTGTATATGAAAACCGGCAATTTCCCCCCCTTTGAAGTTTTTGAAAGAGAGTTCAACATAGAGCTTGAATATCAGGGAGCGGCGGCGGGGATAAAAAAATTGTGTCGGGAGAAGCTGGAAGGGTCAGTTCGGAAGTGGTACGAAAAAGAAGCGCGATTTCCAATAATGCCGGTAGGGCTCGAGAATAAACTTGAAATTTCGCTTCGGTGCGGAGTAACGTTTAGAGGAACATTTGACAAAATAGAAAAAGAGTCCGACGGCAGTTTTCGTGTCATAGATTATAAAACCGGCCGACCTGATAAGCATGTAAAAGCGATTGCCAATTGCAGGGATATTTCAGATAGAGAATGTGATGACTACTATCGCCAGCTTATCGCGTATAAAATGCTGTATGAACACTCGAGGCGAACAGAAAAAATATCCAAAGGTGTTCTTAAATTTTTGGAACCGGTGAAGGAGACTGTAAAAAAATATGACCTTGAACAAGGGGAATATAGAGACGAAACCGTTGAACTTACCGATGGCATGGTAAAGGAACTTGAAAATGTTATTTCGAGCGCCTGGCAGAATATCCAACAGCTGAAGTTTGACAAACTCCCCCGGCGTGATGCCCGACAGCGGTGCGCGAGATGCGAATATGATACGATTTGCTGGGAATGACAAAAAAGGTTGTCATCCTCGCGAATGCGGGGATCTATAATATAAATGTGGAGTAAATTTTTTAAAGGAACCGCGAAATTCCACTTTTGACACAGTCTGGGAGGCGGGAATTCCTCTCGAATGAGATCCCCGCGTTCGCGAGGATGACAAGTGAGGAGTCATTCCCGCGCCCCATTTGTCATTCCCGCGCCCCATTTGTCATTCCCGCGCCCCATTTGTCATTCCCGCGCCCCATTTGTCATTCCCGCGGAGGCGGGAATCTATAATACAAAAAGGAGAAATATTATGGACAAAAAATTCATATCGGATTTTAAAGTTAACGAAAAAATTGATTCGGTTTTTATTCTCAGAAAAAAGAACTTGAAATTAACCAAATACGATAAACCTTATTTAGAAATGACGATCGCGGATAAAACAGGTAAGATCGAAGGACGCTTGTGGGATAACGCGGAAAAATTTAATGAAGCCGCCTCTACAGGTGATTTCATAAATGTGCAAGGTACTGTTGACAAATTCAGGGAAGAAAAACAGCTCAAAGTTGACTCTATCTCGAAAGCGGATGAACGGTCCTTTCAGTATGAAGATATGGTGAGGGTGGTCGAAGATAGGGAAAAATTTTATAGTCTTATCTTAGGATATCTTTCCAATATTAAAAATCCGTGGATATCGGCTCTGGCGGAAAGTTTTACCTCGGACGAAAAATTAATGCGGCTTTTTAAGGACGGTATCGGAGGGAAAAGCTGGCATAACGCGTATATCGGCGGCTTGATGGAACATACATATGAAGTTATGTATATTTCCGGACAAATGTGCGATTTATGCGTGGAGGCGGATAAGGATATCGCGCTTTTCGGGGCTTTTGTTCATGATATGGGAAAAGTACATGAATTGGACGCGAAAAAACTTGAATATACGGTTGAAGGAGGACTTCTGGGGCATATTACGATCGGGTATCGTATTCTTACGGAAAAGATAGGGGATATTAAAGATTTTCCGCATGATTTACGCCTGCGTCTGGAACACATAATTTTGTCGCATCATGGAGAATACGAACAACAGTCGCCGGTTCTTCCTAAAACATTGGAAGCGACGATCATTTATCACGCGGATGAACTGGTTTCTCAAACTAACGCGATAAAAGAAATACAAAATAGGGAAAGAGCGGAAGGTAAACTTTGGAGTAATTATGTTTCGATAAAAAATCGTAAATATTTTATCAAAACACCTGAAGATGAACCCTCGAAAGAAAGTGATCCCGAAGGCGTAGAAGAAATTTTTCCGGACGAGAATGAAAATATTGCCGAAGACATACAAGAACCGGATGATTTATTTGATATGTAGAGGATGAGCAATGACCCGTGAAAAATTCGAAAAATTAGTGATCAAGGCGCTCCGGCATCTGCCCAAGGTTTTTAAGGAAGCTCTCGAAAACGTGGATGTTGTTGTTGAAGAAGAACTATCTCTTTGCGGAAAGACAGGTGTTGACGGAACACCTGCTCAGCTTGTTTTAGGGCTTTATCAAGGAGTTCCTTTAACCAAAAGACATCAGTATTATGGAATGGTAATGCCGGATAAAATATCTATCTTTAAAAATAATATCGAAAGAGTTTGTAAAGCGGACAAAGAAATAATATGTTTAGTAGCCCACACGGTTCAACACGAACTTGCCCACCATTTTGGTATTTCAGATGACAGATTAAGGGATTTGGGAGTGTATTAGCAGGCGGTAAGAGATCCCGGCTCCACCACCAGGGCTGGCGCTCTTCTGTAACTATTATATGAACCACCAGCAAAATACCCCAAGTTCAACCTCGTAGGTTGGTATAATGCGGGCACATGCAATGTGCCCCTACTACCAACCTACGAGGTTGCACGTATGGTATTGTGTTAATGGTGCCCGTTCGGAAAACACCACCAACCTCGTAGGATAGCGGCGTGAAGAGCCGCCGCTAACCTACGAGGATGGTGGTGTCAGAG
>Ga0265594_1001495_pt1 | contig 18050 bp, 37 predicted proteins | sample saktaG_11_FD_190147 | JGI IMG/M metagenome (GOLD analysis project Ga0265594, IMG submission 190147) | Saline water microbial communities from Sakinaw Lake, British Columbia, Canada - sak_2011_5_24_80m | ecosystem: Environmental > Aquatic > Non-marine Saline and Alkaline > Saline ... | reverse complement strand
ATTATTGTGAATGTATCTTTTAAAAAAGGAGAAAATAAATGAAAGTTGAATTTAACATTAACAAAAAAGAAAAAACAGTTAGAGAACAATCGAAAGTCTTAAAAGAAAATTCAAAGAACCTATAAAAAATATAGTAAATATAACTGAAGCAAAAAAATATGAAATAAATCCTGTTGGAATAAGCTGAAAAATGATATGTTTAAAGAAAAAAATGAAAAAAATGAAAACAATAAAAGTTGATATAGACAAAAGAATAAGAAACAAATTTCAATTATTTTTATGTGGAAATTGTTTTCATTTGTTTTTTGAAAAAGAACTTGCAGATAAATGTTGTAAAAAAGGATGTTTAATGGAACCTGTGACAGAAAGAGAATATATAAACTTTATTATGGGAAAAAAAAGGAAATTAAACTAACGTTTTTAAATAAGATAGTTCTGGAGAAATTGATTTAATCCTCAAATTTTTTCTAAAAAATATAAATTTATGATTATAAAATAGAGCGACCCAGATTTGAGCTGGGAATAACTGACTTCCAAAGCCAGTAATCTGCCAATTGATATATCGCTCTGTAACTATATATATGATAAAGAAATTAACATTAAAATTTTATTCAAACGGAAATAAAATATGGTATTTAAATAATAAATTGCATAGAGAAGATGATCCATCTATTGAATTTAAAAACGGAAAGAAACAATGGTGGTTAAATGGAAAACAAGTAAAAGAAGAAGATGTAATAATAAAAGTAAATTTAACAAAAAAAGAATATATAAAATTTGTAATGAATTTATAAAGAGACTATTATGAAAAAATCAAAACCAATAATTGATAAATACGGAACTAAAATATGGTATTTAAATGGTAAATCGCACAGAAATGATGGTCTAACTTTGGAAATTCCAAAAAATAATTATAATTTGAAAGGAAATATTAAAAGGAGTATATTAATGTTTTTGAGAAAGAATATAATCAGTTGGTAATTAATATTAAAATTAATATTAAAATTAAAATTAAAAGGAGAAATAAAAAATGCCAAACAAGGATATGACAGGACCAGAAGGTAATGGACCAGGAACAGGTAGAGGTAAAGGTAAATGTTTTAATTTAAAAAAAATCAAGAAAATAAAAGAAAAGAATGAAAAAAAAGAATATGGAATAGGGCAAGGTGGAGAACCAAGACATTTAAGAATGAGAAACAAGTAATAATTAATTTAACAAAAAAAGAATATATAAAATTTGTAATTAATCAAAGTTAATTTTTTGGCGGAAAAAAATTTAGGGTTGTTTTTTTGCACAATTTTTACATTTAGATTCGTAGCGTTCATCGCCCTTCTTATAAAAATCTGATAAAGGTAAAATTTTGAAACAGAATTTACACTTTTTTAGTTTTGATCCATAAAAATTTATACTAAATTTAGAAGGAATTACTTTACGCCTTGTTCGTCTACAAATCTTACACTCAGAACGATAACCATCTGAAGAATTGTTATCTATCCCAAATTCCGAATATTGCTTAGATTTTAAACAAATACTACATGTCTTATACATAAAAAAATATACGATAAAGAGATTATTATGAAAAATGAATCTAAAATGACAATTGATAAAAATGGAAATAAAAAATGGTTTTTAAATTACGCATTACATAGAATTAATGGTCCAGCAATTGAATATGCAAATGATACTAAATTTTGGTATTTAAATGGCAAACTTCATAGAATTGATGGTCCAGCTATTGAATATTCAAATGGAGATAAATTTTGGTATTTAAATGGTAAATTACATAGAATTGATGGTCCTGCTAGTGAATGTTCAAACGGAAATAAATTTTGGTATTTAAATGGTAAACTTCATAGAATTGATGGTCCAGCTATTGAATGTGCAAATGGAGATAAATTTTGGTATTTAAATGGCAAAAAAGTAAACGAAGAAAATGTAATAATAAAAATAATTTTAACAGAAAAAGAATATATAAATTTTGTGATAGATCAATAATTTTTTTAAAAAAAATTAAGATTAATTATAATATAAAAGAGAAAAAATGAAAAATTGCTACATTTTTTTAGAAGAACAAAAATTTTACGACGAAATAGATGATTATTGGGCTATAAAAACGGGTCAAGAGAACCTCGCTGAACGAACGTAGTGAGAAAGGGTAGGGCTTGCCCCGAGGTATGTGACAGATTTCTCTAAACTAACAAAGATTACAAAAAAAGAATTAGATACTTTTAAATTAAAAGAAATAACACAAAATGAATATAATAAAATAAACAAATATATTATGGAATATATAAAAACTTGCACTGAATTTGAAGGTAAAAAAAGAAAACAAAAATTAAGAAAACTTATAGAAAAATTTAAAGAAAAAAAAATTAAATTGTTTTGTTCAACTTATGTAAAAAAAAGGAAACTTACAATACAAATAAATTAGTAATTCCAAACTTTTTATAATAATTTCACCAATTCTTGGACTTAATTTTTATGCTAAATTGCTCCATATTCTCGTAAACAACTGAATTAAATATACTTCTAAACAAAATAGATTTTTCTATGAGTTTTTATGGTTTCCCCAATTTATGGACTTTTTCTTTCAGAAAAGATAATTTTGACTATTTTATGAAAAATTGGCGGTTCTTTACTTGATTTTTTGTTTGTCTTATGATATAATAAAAACAGTTTAAAAAGGATATGATCATATGAAAAGAAAACCTAAACAAAAAATTTATTGTCTTAATCAACATGTAGAATTGGGTGGAAAACATATTATTATAGCGTCCATAGTAGAAGGAATCATTTTTAGAACTGTATATGATTATAAAGAAATTCAAGAAGAAAAAAAAGGAATTATATCTAAAAATATAGAATGTAGTGAATTCTATAATATTAAATATAATAATTCAAACAATGAAGAACAATATGCCCAATAACATGAAGAACTTTCTTTTGATACATATGATGATTGTCATAATGCTATGTTAGATTTGTTTAATCAGTTTCCTCTCACTCAAATAATAATTCAACTATCAGATTCTGATTGGCTCAGGAATAATCCAGTTAATTGTGGAAATCCAATAATAGAACTATTAAAAAAATGTGTAGAAGAAAATATTAAAGAAAAAGAAATATTTTATTCTGTTAAAGAAAATAAAAAAATTGATAAATCTAAAAATGCAATGAAAATATTGATATTTAAAAGAAAAAGAGATTATTATGAAAAACAAATCAGAATTAGTAATTAGTAAATATGGAAGTAAAGCTTGGTATTTAAATGGTAAATTACACAGAATTAATGGTCCAGCTGTTAAATGTGCATATGGAAATAAATATTGGTATTTAAATGGTAAATTACATCGAGAAGATGGTCCAGCTATTGAAAACTCAAATGGAGATAAATCTTGGTATTTAAATGGTAAACAAGTAAAAGAAGAAGATTTAATTAATTATAATATAACAGAAAGAGAATATATAGATTTTATAATAAAAAAACTTTTATAAACTAGTTCCCCCCCAATTTGTGGACTTTAATTTTTTGGGAAAAAAAGTCCTGGCTATTTTTCGATTTTAAAAACTTTAAAATAAAAAAAAATAATTCCTCTATTTGAATCTAAAAACCATTGAAAATACTCATCTTCCATTAACAAATAAAGATTGGAACAATTGATTGATTTTTTAATAAATTAGATTAAATCAATTATTATTCGAAAGAATAGGAGAGATTCGTTCATCCCCAATTTATGGACTTTACTTTTTTGAGGAATTTGAATTTTGGTATTTTTAAAATTTCAATATTCAATATTCAAAAAAAATAATTCATTTGTTAGGATTAAACTTCCCAACATAACGATTTCCTTTACTCGAATTCTCATTAAACCACATTGGTTGTAAATTGGATAAACTCCAAGAACATTGAAAACCCTCATCTTCCATTAATCTATAATCAAAATGAGAGTCTGGAATAACATGATCTATACACCAATGGTCTGGTCCTGATCCATAATTCTTCCAACTCATTCCTGGTTCAAATAATGACTCTAAATGAACTCTTAAATCTTCCGCATTATAATTTAAAACCTTTACCCAAGAAGAACCGTTTTTAGAACCACCATGCCTTTTCATTGCTTCCTGTATCTTGTTTGACATTTTAACTCTTAAATTATTCTTCTTTTTGTAATGTTTTCTAGTTGCAGCAACTTTTTCTGGATTATTGTGTTTCCATTCCATAGTTTGGCGGATTATAGATTTTCTGTTTTTATTATAGTATTCTTTACCATATTTTTTACCATATTCCAATAAAAAATCTTTATTTTCTATGTAATATTTTTCACCATAAATTTTTATTTTATCTTTGTTTCTCTCTCTATACCTTTTTTGTTTTAAATGCTTACATGTTTTACATAATGGATTTAATCCGTCTTTTTGATTTGATTTCTTAGTGAACTCCGTAATTGGCTTCTCTTCTTTGCATTTATAACATGTTTTTACCATAATTTGCCTCCTGTTGTTTGTATATATTATTCTAAATAATAGGCTTAAATACCTTTTTTATTTTGAAATTATTTTATAAAAATTAAAAAATAAAAGAATTAGAGAATACAAACCATCCCCAATTTTTGGACTTTGGTTTTTTGGGAAATTTGAATTTTGGGATTTTTGGGAAATTGAGGTGTTTCTTCAAATAGGGTACCATTTTTCATACCCTCCCCCTTGTTTTCCTGGGGCAAAACAAACTAAGTTGTTAGTAATTAACTCTTTTATTATTAGCCACATATGACCCAATAAGTTAGTTATTACCCAGTTAGGTAGTACCATCAAATAACCCAATAGGTTATTACCCCATAAGTTATGTTGGAATAACAATTAATCAATAGGTTATTACCCCATAAGTTATGTTGGAATAACAATTAATCAATAGGTTATTACCCATTGGTCGCCCAAACTAATTACTTAATAAGTTATAAATAAACAAGTTAAGTTTGAATTAATTTAACAAAGTTTCATATAAATTATGTATAACTTTGTTTGTTTTATTTCAGGGCAAAAAAACCCCCCATCAGAATTAACTAATGAGGTTATTTAATTATGCTAACAGTTCTGAAGCATAACCATTAAAGTATTTTCCTTTGCAGACTGCCAACATATCTGCAAAGGAATTAAACTCCATTTCCCCATTCTCTTTTGCAGTTCTTACATATTCGATTCGGTCCTTGTTGTTGAAGCAATTACTCCACACTTCGTTAGCTTCCTCCATTTCCATATCGGAAAACAATTCATCATTAAGAACAGGATACTCAGCAAGGTTGCAAATTATTTCTCCTGCAATTTGTTGAATTTCAATGGGAGAATCGCTTGCAACAAGAAGCAATTCAAACCAACCGCAAGACCAATGCCCAACTCTACGAATTTGAATTGTTTCTCCGTTTTCTGGAAGTCTAAATATTGCTTCATCCCAATTTGATCGTGCCAAAACATCAGAATCCCTGTTTTGACTAATAACCACTTTGTGGTTTTCGATCCCTTCATCATATAGTCCTTTGGGATCCATTGCAGTAGGAGAAAAATCCGAGTAATTCTGCAAAGCTTGGAAATGCTCGATTGTATTCATAATGGGCTCCTTTTTTGATTTTATTACAATAATGGAGCTAACACCTATTCCATTACTTTATGACTGTATCATATTGCAAAAGAGATTGAGAAGTCAAGCTAAATCGATATTTCTTCAAAAAAAAATCAATAATTATATCACGAAAACATAATCTGTTTCTGGAATATTATCCAGGATTCGATTACGAACTGCTACGAAAAAGAAACATTTAGGTATTGTTTCAATTACTTTCCGAAGTTCTGCTCCTGCTCTTTGCAAAACATAATCGATTGCCATATCAATTGCAAAGTCTTTATATGTTCCGAAATCTTTAACCTTATCAGATACTAATTTAGCTAGAATCTGAATTGCCTCTTCTTTAGTCATGATATTCTCCTTAACTTATTTGTTTTACCTAAAGATTTGATTCATTTGAACTTCAGTTATTTGAATCCTAGCTTTGAAAACTTGATTTCCAGCTAATGCAAAAAGAACCTTATAACTTGGATTTTTTGTTCCATCTTCTGCTTTTTCAATTTTTTGAAAAGTATTATTGAGATCTTGAAGAATATCATCTAAAGTATCCATTTCTTTATCTTCTTTCTCACCTTCTGACTACATCCTATCATAAAAAGGTATGAATGTTAAGCTCTATTTTTCTATTTTTTCCAGTAAGCATTGTATTTCTTTTCTAAATTCATCAAGAATAGGAGTTTCAGCTATTCTTTTCATAAGTTTAAAAAGTTCAAAAGCGTTATTATACAGAGCAGCTAGTTTTACTGCTTGTTTATATGTTTCTGTTTCTTTAACTTCTCTATATGTATGATGTTCTGTTTCAGATTGAATACATACTATTCCTGTCTTTCCTTTTCCTCTTGCATAGAAATCCCCTGGAGAGTTTTTACCAGGATATCTTTTTCCATTTAGTGTTATCATTTTCCATCCTTCATTATTTTTAATAAAATTTATCATTTCTTCTTCTTTACTTGGCGGATTAACAAAATCTGTTCTAGACATGTTTTTTTTCTTCTTTCTATGAGGTATTTCTCACATTCTGATTACATCCTATCATAAAAAGGTATGAATGTCAAGCTCTATTTTTCTATTTTTTCCAGTAAGCATTGTATTTCTTTCCCAAGTTCCTCGCATTTTTGAACGATGTCGAAAATGTCCATTTCTTTTCTCCTTCCTTAACTTCTGACTATATATTATCAGAATGAGAAGAAAAAGTCAAGCTAAATATGCACCTTAAATTTTGAATTTTTGCAAGAAAAGAAATAACTTAATAAGTTATGAATAAATAAGTTAGGTTGCTTTATAAGTAAAAAGAAACCTCATTAGAATTAACTAATGAGGTAAATTTTTCTTTACATCCTTCTTGCTTCAATCTTAAATTTCAGAGTATTGTAACATAATTGATTCACGAGCCTTGTCCCAATTTATTTTGTTATCTGATGAAAAAAGGATTGTTCTTAAAATGTTTTCTAATGCTCCATTTTTCATTTTTTTCAACTCTTTACTTAAAAAAATTTGTGTTTGCTCCTCAGTAAACTTAATCATTATGATCCCCTTCGCTTTGAATTTAGACCCTCAACAACTTCTCCTTCACCTTATGACTGTAGGCTATCACAAAAAAGGTATGATTGTCAAGTGAAATCGACACAAAAATAATTTATTTTTCATGCATTTTAAGCTTGACTTTTCTCTATAGATATGCTATACTGTAAGTGTGAGGGGAGAGAACCCTAGCTACAACTTTTTATGTAAAGTTTTTATTTATAACTTTGTTTGTTTTTTCTCATGGCAAAAAACCTAACGAAGTTCTTAATAATTTATATGAAACTTCGTTTGTTTTATTTCAGGGCAGAAAAAACTAAAAAAGAAAATAAAAAATAATAAAAGAATTTTGTTGACAAAACGAGACAAAATAAAGTAGAATAGGAAAAGTGTCAAGAACTGATACCAAGTGTCAGAAATTGATACTTCAGTATCAAAATCTGATACAATACAAAACTTTACAACAGAAGTTGTATATTAACTTCTTAGTAAGTTTAGTTATTGAAACTTTACAATAAAAGTTGTATATTAACTTCTTAGTTCTTTAACAAAAAGATAAAGTTTTTAACTGAATAAGTTATAAAGTAAATAATTAGAACCATTTACAAACAACTGAAATAATTTATAAATTATTTACATCAACAAAAGCAAACCAGTAAATCAACAAAGTAAATAATTACAATGTTCTTTAGAACTTTATAAAGAAATATTCTGATTAAAAGAATAACTCCATCAGAATTAACCAATGGAGTTATTAATGTTTTTCTACTTGAACGAATACATATCAAGTAAGTCAAAAAGATAATCTGGTTCAAGTCCAAACTCTTCCAATAGCACTTCTTCAGGATCCATTCCGTCTTCTAATACCATTTCTCTTGCATTACAAATCATTTCATCTGCTTCTTCACTTGTTAATCCATCCCGTTGCATAATTGCTTGTTTCAATTCAGTCATGATCTTTCTCCTTTTCTTAGTTTTTGGAAGTTTTTTCTTCCGCAAAAAAATCTCTATTAATCAATTAACTATATGGTATTAGATACTCTTGCAAACTTTTTCGATTTCAATTTCATTTTAATTTTCCTTTGTTTCTAGATTTGTGAAGTTCCCTCTCACCTTATGACTATATACTACCATTAAAGAATGAAATTGTCAAGCTAAATCGACACTAAATTCCTTTTTTTTTTTAGCGAGTGAAAAGAACCACTTGAATGCCCTTTAATTCTTGTTTTAAGCCTTATAGCAATCCTTTATTGAGGAATTGGATAAGATTACCTTTACAAATGGAAAACCTCAGAATTCCTCTTTCTGATCAAGATAAAAGGAAAGGGGAACTTGAATGTTAGCAATATAGTAACCATCATCAATATATTCTTTATAACCCATATTGAAAGGGCTTTTCTCAAGAATACAATAAGCAAATTGATTTTTTTTACAAATACTGATAACTTCTTTGATTAAACTTTTATCAATCTCGAAATCAAGCCAAAGAGGTTCTTTGTTTAACCACCTTTTTATGTCAATTTGATCAAAAAAAGATTTGATAAGATTCCTTTCTAATTCAACAATATTCATTTTTTTCTCCTTTTTCAGCGGCATGATTTTATTCTCCTTTTTCAGTGGGAAGAAAACTCTTCCGCAACCTTATGATTGTATACTACCATAAAAAATACCTAATGTCAAGCTAAATCGACATTTCTTTTCTTATATTTTTATGCGAATCCTTGAATAAGGCTTGAAAATTTTTTTCATTTCTTTGATAATTTTTCTTAATTTATTCAATAGTTTTTTTACTTTTTTTGTTTCTTTCTTTGTTACTTGTTCATTGTATAAATACCATTCTTTTCTTCCATTGGCATAAATGATAGCTGGACCATCTTCTCTGTGAAGCTGATAAAAAAGATTCATCCATTCTGTTTTTTTCAAAAAAAACTCTTTCTTTTCGTTTTGCCATCGGATCTTTGAACCATCTTCTTTAGTAAGAAGGTCTTTAGAATACCAAGTCTCTATTTTCTGTTCACCTTCTTTTTCGCTAAATACTTTTACTTTATATTCTTTCATCTTTTTTTCTCCTTTTTCATAATTTAGTGAAGCTCTCCTTCACCTTATGACTACAGCCTACCATAATCGCAGGTAAATGTCAAGCTTTATTTCCCTTTTTTTTTTCAAGATATTTTTGGAGTGCTTTAAGGATTTCTTTTGCTTCTTCATCAAATTTATCAGCAGAGCATCCAAAAAGACAAGCTTCTGCATGATCAATTCCGTTGTTAATATTCTCTTTAGAAACAATTCCTATTCTTTCATTCTCTTTTTCCTTTTTTAAAAAGTTCTCCTTCACTTTATAAATACATCTTATCATAATCGAGTGAAAATGTCAAGAAAATTTTTTTGTTATTTTACTTCTTCTATTCAATGTTTTTTCCCCAATTATATGGACTTTATTTTCTGGCGGAAAACTAACTAATTAGGCACAACTTTTTTGGTTAAAAAAACTTTTTTGGCAAAAACTTATTGGTTAAAAAGAAGGTATATCATTTTGATGAATTATTATTAACCAACTTAGTTAAGTTAAATAAAATTAACAATCGGCGGGCGATTTACCCATTTTTTTCTCGCTTCTCTCCCCACCATTTTCGACCCATTTTGTCCCATTTTGTCCCATTTACCCCCACATTTAAAAAAATTATTTAGTTTTGGAACGATTTTTGCTTATCACTTACAATTTATATTCTTTCATGATTTTCTCCTTCTTTTTAAGGTTTATGCTTCACAAGTTTTTCCACAAGAAGGGAAAATATCTTTTCCTCAACCTTATGACTATACCTTCCCAAAAAAGGGTTTGATTGTCAATCTAAATCGACATCCCCTATTTGTTTAAATGTAAATAAATTTCCTTGTTCATTAAAACAAGCAACTATTGGACCAGAACCTTTTTTACCAATTCCAAAAAGACCGTTCAAAAAATCTATCAATCCAACAGTCAAATAAAAAGTTTGTATAGTAGGATGATCTGTAATCTTTTCGTTACAAGGAATACGAGTAGATACTAAAAGTTCAGCTCCTTTAGGGTCTAATTTTAGATATTCATTCAATAAATCTACAACATCTTCTACTTTTACTGATTTTTTCATGATAAATCTCCTTTTTCTTTCAGATTTGTTTTTCGGCGAAAGGAATTTTCCCTCATCTTATGATTATAGGTTATAATAAAAGAGTATGAATGTCAATCTTTATTTTCAAAGTATTTTTGAAGTGCTTCAAGGATTCCTTGGCCATGTTCGTCGAATCTATCACCAGAACATCCCCAAATGCAGTCACCCGAATGTCCAATTCCATTATGTACTCTTTCTTTAGGCACAATTCCTATAGTATTTGGCATAGATCCATCACAATTTCCAAGTTGACAAACTACATATTCTCTCATTTTTTTTCTCCTTTTTTATAATTGTCTTTTTCTCATCTTCTGACTACATCTTACCATAAAAGAGTCCGAATGTCAAAGAAATTCTTTTGTTATTTTCCTTCTACTTTTTCAATCATTTTTTCAATTTCTTCTTTTGTTGGGTGATATCCTTCAACACAAAACAATCCAAAATAATTACCATATGAGACATTATATTTTTCATTATCAAGTTCTTCTCCAGTTACTTCTGGAATTTCAGGGAAAAGATTTCTTACTTTGTTGAACAAACTTATCAATTTCATGATAATCATCAAAAACAATTACTGTAGGAAGATTCGTTTTCATTTTCAATTCTCCTTTGTTTATGGTTTAGTGAGGGGGGTTCCTCACTCAATGATTATATCTTACCATAAAAAAGTATGTGTGTCAAAAGGAATCGACACGGGATCAGAATTTATTTTCGTTTTAGAATATAACATTTTTCTAAAGACATTGATATATCTTGGGTTTGTATCTGGATTTTTAATTACTTTCCTTCTTACTTTCTTTTCAACTGGTTTTGTAAAACGGAATTGTTTAACCAGGAAATTTCTAACGGATTTAAGTTCTTTTGTTGTTCCATTGAAGTGGCAATTTCCGTGCATATCGAAATAGACATTTTCCAAGATATCCAAAGATCCAATTAGAGGTCTATTGTTCGTTAGAACAGCATTAAGTTTTTTTCTATTTTCCAGTAAACATCCTTTGCATAGTGTTATAACAACATTATCGATTTCTTTCTTTTTCATAAACAATTGTTTTTCGAGGATGTATTTAAGTGTTCTTTTCATTAGAATTTCTCCTTTATCTTGATTAAGCGAAGTTCTCCTTCACCTTATGACTACATCCTATCATAATCAGGAGCAAATGTCAAGGAAATTTTTTTGTTATTTTATGCCTATATTTTTTCATAAAAGAGTTTAGAAGATTTTCCCCACCACTTTTGGAACTTTGCTGCATATTTAGGAATCCATATCATAGCTGCTTCGTTAACAGTTAGTTCTGGATGAACGTGACTATGATAATTGCTAATGATTCTTCTTTGGGTGCAATTGTATACTTTCAGTTCAGGACCAGACATTATCTTTGTCTCCTTTTCAAGTGAGAGTTTTCCTCACTCAATAACTACATCTTACCATAAAGGAGTCCGAATGTCAAGGAAATTCTTTTGTTAATTTACTTTCTCTTTTCCCGTCAAAAATCTATTAATCTCATTTTTATTTTCCCTTAAAAAGTTTTATTCTAAAACGCTCCACAGTTCATATTCGCCTTGCAATGCTTCATCGGGGAAATTTTCTCTATGCTTTCTAATAGCATTTTCTAGTTGATTTATTCTTTTTTCTGCAACACAATCCCAATGGACTATTTTAGCTATTGCTATATAAGCTCTTCCATTCTCCATTTTTTGTTTTTCTTCATCATTAGCTGGAGCATCAGCTACAAGAGAAGTGCATTGTCCTATTTCGAGTATTTTATTGCAAAAAGGGCAAATCTCTCCCACACTAGGATTATCTGGTTTAAGAGGATCGAATTTTTTTAACATTTTTTTCCTTTTTTAAAGATATTAATGATATTTTCTACTGTCATATTACTTAAATCTTATTTGGTATATACTTTTTTTTCCATTACTTCTTCTGTTACTTGTTTTCCGTTTAACCACCATTCTTTATAACCATTCTCCGTCTCAATAGCTGGACCATCAATTCTATGTTTTTTTCCATTTAACCACCATTCTTTATCTCCGTTTGACCATTCACAAGATGGACCATCTTCTCTGTGACATTTTCCATTTAACCACCATTCTTTATATCTATTTTTCAATTCGATTGCTGGACCATCAATCCTGTGTCTTTCTCCATTCAAATACCAATATTTATTTCCATTTGCATATTTGATAGCTGGACCATCTTCTCTATGTAATTCTCCATTTAAATACTATTCTGTTCTATTATCATAAACTTTTACTTTGTATTCTTTCATTTTTCTTCCCCTTTTTTATGATTTTTTTCACATTCAGAGCATCTTGAAGTTAATTCCTTTAATGACTCCTTAGTATTTACTATAAAACCTTTTAGATCATACCCAGAAAGATCTGGATTTTCGTATGGAGATTTATGATTAAATCCTCTTCTTATCATTTCTTCTGCCAACGTATCATGTCTTTTTTTCATTGATAACGGTTCTATTTGCCCTTTTCTTCCTTCTATTGAGTGTCCTTTAACAAAAACATGTTTATGTTTATGAATTTCTCCATGTTCTCCCATTAGGTGTTTTCTACACAATATTCTTACATTTACCATCCACATTCTCATTTTAGGTTTTACTTTCTTTCAGAATATGTTCCCCACTTTCTGATTTCATCTTACCATAAAAAAGAACCATTTGTCAAGGAAATTCTTTTGTTTTCTTTATCTTTAGTTGTTCCTTCTTCAGTCTTGTTTTTAGTTAAAATTCCTTTTAATTTATTTTCGATTACAATCATAAATTCTTTAGAATCAATGTGGTAGGCTCAGGAAGAATCGAACTTCCACTAACTGGTTACTTACCAACTACAATTTTCACTGCCAACTTTAAAAGTTGTTTGTGGTCTGGACTTTCTCTTAAGCATCTCAGCCCCGCCGTGTAATAGTCTCTACACTTGCCCAAAGTTCGTAAGAACTTCTGCTAGCTCGGGATTAACATCAGCATTATCTGTTAAGCGTTCCCCGACTTAGCGGCGTACATTTTACAGATTGAATTTTCTGTAAAAGTCCCATTGTCGAAAGCCAGCTACTCTACCATTGAGTTATGAGCCCACATATGTTCTTTCATTTTCCTCCTTATCAGTCTTTTTATTCCCTTACTTCTGTTTTTACTCTATCACACTTTCTTTCTTATGTCAAGGAAATTCTTTTGTTTTTTAAAACTTTTTTTTGGTATCAGAGACGGGATTTGAACCCGTAAGTCCTTAAGGACGAGGGATTTTAAATCCCTTGCGGTTTCCAAGTTTCGCCACTCTGACATATCCTTCCTTTACTTCTGTTTTTACTCTATCACACTTTTTTTCTTCTGTCAAGGAAATTCTTTTGTTAATTTTGATTTTCTCTCATTTTTTGGCGAAAAAACTAATTTATTTTTTAGTTAATCTCAAACATTTCTCCTTCTTTACATTCTTCCGAGTATGGTTCAGTCTGGAACCATTGGAACAACGCTTTTAGATGTTTACATGTTCTCCCATGTTTTCCAGCGGGGCAATCACATTCCCATAGTCCAATGTTTTCATCACCATCACAACCTTTGTAAGAAACAATATATTTATTCTTAATTTTATATGTTTCTCCGTTTGTCATAATTTCCATTTTCATAATTTTTTTTCCTTTTAAATTTTTTCAAAAATTATTTCTCTATCAGGAAACTTTTCTACCATTTCAGTTGCCATACTCTCAGCATTTTCAGCAGAGATAAAAGGAACTGTTTTCTTTATCATTTGTTTCTTCAGTTTTTGTTTTATCCATTTTCTTTTTCCTTTTTTTTACCTAAAGAGTCACTTCGATTCTTGCCTTAAAGACTTGATTTCCAGCAATAGAAAGCAAAGCCTTATGGATTAGATTCTTGGCTTTCTCTTCTGCTTTTTCAATGTCTTTACAGAGTTCCTTGCCTTTTTGAATGATGTCGAAAATATCCATTTCATTCTCTCACCTTCTGACTACATCTTACCATAAGTGAGAGGATATGTCAAGGAAATTCTTTTGTTAATTTTGATTTTCCGCCAAAAAACCTAATTTTAGTCACAATCTTCTTCTTTTTTATGTTCTCCTTCGAGAAAGATAAGGGTCTTTTTTGCCCTAGTAATTGCTACATACTCCAGATTCTTCTCTTGATCTTGCTCCCAGGGTTGTTTTGCCATAGGGTGTGGGAGCAAATGTGGATATATAATGATTATCCTATCGTTCTCCAATCCCTTGCATCGATGGATAGTTGAGAGAGTAATTCCTTTCTTTTTCGTATCGGTAAAGATAGCATTGATTCTTCCATAGATATTTTTAACTATTTTATTTCCTTTAGACAGAGCTTTTAGTGTATCTACTTTATCTTTAATCATTATCATTTTAGATTCTTTATTGTATGTTTTATTTTTATTGATTTTTTTGTATTCTTCACTTTCCCAATCTTCTACAAGACATATAAAATCTTCAATGGAGCAATTATCACCTTTTCCGTTAGCTATTTTATCTACAAGGTTTGCAAGTTCTTCACCAATACTTCTTCCTAGGACAGTTGCTTTTTCCCCTAGCGAAATAAATTGCATACAGCTTCTAACTAGAGGAGCCATTGTCCTACATAGTATATAATCTTCTTCTTTTGCAATTGTGTATAGATTTTCTAGAACATCTTTTATAATTTCTCCTTGAGGAGCTCCTTTATGAGCTTTGATATGCGGAACAATTTCTTTTGCGAGTTCAATAACTGTTTTAGGGCATCTATAATTTATAGATAGAGGTTTTTCGATACAATTTAGGGAAGTTTTAATATTTTTCATACTATTTGGGTCAGCTCCTCTAAACCCATATATAGCTTGGTGAGTATCACCTACACAAATAATTCTAGAACCTTTTTTGTTAAGAATCTTTAACATTTCTATTTGGATAGGATTAAGATCTTGAGCTTCATCCACAAAAACGAATGGATAAGTAGGGAATTCCATTTCATCTTGATAAAGAACAGGAAAGAGTAGCATATCATCATAGTCAATCATACTTTTATCTCGAATAGAAATTCCATAAGCTTGTGTTAGTACACTTTCAAATTCAGGGTATTTTTCTTCTTTTGGAAGATCAATTCCGAACTTATTTGCTAGATCTCTCCATTCCTTAATAAGTTCTTTTTCGTTTTTAATTCCGTGACCTTTTGCAAGGCTAATTATTTGGTTAAGTGACCAGAACATTTTATTTATATGTGATTTTTCTTCGCTATCCATATTTTTGAAGTCATAGCATTTTTCTGTAAATATTTTCCAAGTTTTTCTTGCATTCATTCTTGGTCTTGGGTAATTATATTTCCATGCTTTCAGGAGTAGTGATAACCCAAACCCGTTAGAAGTTTTAACTAGAACTTGATCATTTGGGAATTTAGGTTCAAGTTCTTTAGTTATGTGTCTATTGAAAGCTAGGATAAGGGCAGTTTGCCCTTTATATTCTTCAGAAAGAAGGAGTCTATATACTGCTTGAGTTATAGTCCATGTTTTTCCTGATCCTGCTACTGCTTCTATGATAAGGTTATTTTTATCATTTTTGTTCATTATTGAATCGAACACATTTTGTTGGTAATATGAAGGATTGATATTCGAGATTTCTACTTTTTCTTTATTTTCTGGTTTCTTTTTTATGAATGATTTAGGACCATTCCCTTCTCTACAGTTTATATGCTTTGCTCCTTTTTGTCCTTGAGTCCAAAGGATTGTTTCACCTCTTGTTATTGGTCCCCCACAGTTTTGGCATCTTGAATTGAACTTAGCAGATATTTCTCTTGATTTTTTCATTCATAACCTTTTCCACCCTTTATAGGGTTTATGGTTTTGTGGAGTTTGCTTTCTCTCCACTCAATGTATATATGGTATCATACTTGTGAAGGAATGTCAAGCTAAATCGACGAGCTGAAGTTGTGCTTCTAAGACAACAATGCATACACCAAGGTTGCATAGCAATAAATACCCAAGATAATTCCTATCATAGCAAGACAACTACAGTTTGCGTCGTTGTCTAACTTTGCTTTTGCTTTTACTTCTTCTGCTTTTCGTTTATTGTAAGCTGCCATTGCTTCTGGATCTGCTTTTCGCCTATCATAAATTTCCATTGCTTCTACAAGAATATCAATTTTTTCTTGTTTTTCTCGCTTGTTCATTCTGTTTCCTTTTGTCTCAAAGTGGTCCAATTTTACATATAACGAAGATAATTAACAAATATTATTATAAACAATACCACCAAAAACATGAGTGTAGTTTTATTTGATTTAGTTTCCTCTCTTTTGTATGCCTCTATACCTATCTCTTTAATTCTCTTTTCTTTCCTTTCTTTCTCTTCTTTAATGAAACTCTTCATTCTTTAAGGTTTATACTTTTTCGTTCTTCTTCGTTGTCAACATAGGGTTAGGTTCTCCACAAAGAGGGCACATTTTCGCATTCACTGAAATTTCCTTGTTACAAGTTTTACAGGGTTTCATTTTTCCTCTCCTCAGTGGTGCTAGCACTCCAGCTTCAATCAAAATTCCTGACAAAGCAATAAACCCAACAAACAACCCAACATAAAAGATTATTGGACATACCCAACACAACACTATTGGTATAATTGAGACAATTATCCATCTAATTATTGTGCCAACTATTTCACCTACTACTATTGCTGGTTCTTTTTTTATAACTTTTACTTGCTTATCAACAAGTCCAGGTATAACCACTATCCCTTCATTGTTAATATGAGCAGGGATAGGAGGTGATTCTTTCAATGCTTCCTTTAATCTTCTGTTTGCTTTTCGTGATGCAGTATTCATTCTAATTACCTTCCTTTAAGGTGCCTGAGGACTCTCTCCTCATCTTCTGGATACAGTCTATCATAAAGGAGCACCATTTGTCAAGCTTTATTTTGAATTTTTTGAGAATGATTTTATTGGCATTGAGGATTGAAAGGTTTTACTGGGTGTTTTTCTGACTATTGGATTAACCAAAATCGGTTTAATTGGCTTTTGCATATTAGCAGGTAGAATTACTATAGTTGCTGGAGTGAGTCCTATATCAACACCGTCTATATATATAGTATTTGTGTTATATTCGCTAAACGCCTCATAAGATATCTCTCCAGAGAAGTACACAGTATCTCCCTCTTTTAGTTCAAGCAAATTTTCAATTGGAATAACCTGTCTAAAATCTCTTCGTGTTCCACCATCTACCCATAACCCAGACCCTCTAGCAGTATCTAACTCCACCTTCACTCCCTTATCCACGGTGATATGTATTTTATGGCGGTCTATTTCACTTATTACACCCATCCAATTATTTACTTTATATCCTTTAGGGTATTGGGCATTATCCTCAATTACTTGATTTCTAAATTTTTTATACTCAAACTCTCTCTTCATTGCATTGTAATTTTTTCCGTTTTCCCTAGTTTTCTCTCCATCTTCTCTGACTTTCTTTATAATGCTCAATAAAATTTGCTGGTCTTTGGGCATCAAGTTAATCTTCTTAATTTCATTTTCTTCTGACTTTACATCTGTTGATTTTTCCTTTATAGATTCCAAGGAATCCGTTTTTATTGAAACATGTTGAGATTCATTAACAATTTCTATTTCTGTACCATAAACATCAAAAGCATCCAATTGACGACCAACGCTCATATTCGAAAGACGTAAACCATACATTATCCCAGAAAACAATATCTTATCACCTATTTTTAATTCATGAAGTTTTTCTTTATTAGAAACTCCCTCAGACTTGATTC
>Ga0265594_1001494_pt1 | contig 18053 bp, 19 predicted proteins | sample saktaG_11_FD_190147 | JGI IMG/M metagenome (GOLD analysis project Ga0265594, IMG submission 190147) | Saline water microbial communities from Sakinaw Lake, British Columbia, Canada - sak_2011_5_24_80m | ecosystem: Environmental > Aquatic > Non-marine Saline and Alkaline > Saline ... | reverse complement strand
GCCAAAGCCAACTGCTGCTGGGAGGTCCGGCCGTTTCTTGACTACACGCTGTATCAGGGTTTTGGCAACGTCCGATATTGCCGCTCGCGCGCCCGTCACACCGAGCAGCGATACAAGGTACACAAAACCCGAACTGTACCGGCATATCTCCGCAATCCGCTCCTCAGGCGTCGTGGGCGCAATCAAGAAGATCGTATCCAGCTCGCACCTGTGTGCGCACCGCAGAACCTCATCTGCCTCTTCTATCGGGAGATCGGGAATAATGATCCCGTCACCTCCAACCTCGGCCAGGTGCTGCATGAACCGCTCGACACCAAACCGCAAGATCGGATTGTAATACCCCATCACCACGATCGGAACATCGGTATCGTTTCTTATCGCCGCGATAAGTGCAAAGATGCGCGCGGGCGTCATTCCTGCCGCCAGCGCTCGGCCCGCCGCTGCCTGTATCGTTGGCCCGTCGGCAATCGGATCAGAGAACGGTAACCCGAGCTCGATGACGTCTGCGTGCCGTGCGATCGCTGCGACGATTGCGGGAGTCGCCGTCGGATCGGGGTCTCCAGCCATCAGGTAGGCGATTAAGGCACCTTCGCCCTTTCGCTCTAGTTCCGCAAAGACCTTACTGATTCTGCTCATGAAGCGCCCTCTCTATTATCTCAACGTCTTTATCGCCCCTGCCCGAGAGACAGGCCACCACCACATCATCGGTACCGACGAGCCCTGCATCGATCAGGCGCATTACGTATGCCAGCGCGTGCGCCGATTCGAGCGCGGGCAATATTCCTTCATAGTTGCAGAGGAGCTCGAATCCGTGCAGCGCCTCCGCGTCCGTTACAATATCGTAGGTCACGCGACCACAATCCTTCAAAAATGCATGCTCAGGGCCAACGCCCGAATAATCGAGCCCGGGCGCAATACTGTGCGTCGGGAGTATCTGGCCGTGTTCATCCTGTAAGAGATAACTGTAGGTACCGTGTAAGACACCCTTACTACCCGCACAGAGCGTTGCCGAATGGCGGTTGGATGCTATCCCCTCGCCTCCGGCCTCGACGCCGTAGATTGCCACGGCCTCGTCATCAAGGAAATCGTAGAAGAGCCCGATGCTGTTGCTGCCACCACCGACGCACGCTACGAGCGCATCAGGCAGCCTCCCCTCTGCGTCCTGTGCCTGCGCTCTCGTCTCCTGCCCGACCACGCGCTGGAACTCCCGCACGATCATGGGGTATGGATGCGGCCCCACAACAGAGCCAAGAAGATAGTGCGTATCCTCAACGTTCGTCACCCAGTCCCTGATCGCTTCATTGATCGCATCCTTCAGGGTGCGCGAGCCGCTCCCAACAGGATGGACCTCCGCACCCAGCAATTTCATACGGAACACGTTCAACCGCTGCCGTTCGATATCCTCCTCACCCATATAGATCTCCGTCTTCAGGCCGAAGACCGCGCCCACTATTGCCGTCGCCAAGCCGTGCTGACCTGCTCCAGTCTCAGCAATGAGCCTGCTCTTCCCCATCCGTCGTGCCAGTAACGCCTGCCCAAGCGCATTGTTCAACTTGTGCGCGCCGCCATGCACAAGATCCTCACGCTTCAGATACAGCCTGGTGCCCAGCAGCGCGGAAAGCCGCGAGCAGAAGTACAGCGGCGTGGGCCGCCCCGCAAACGTCCGCAAATAATGGTCCAATTCCGCCGTGAACCGCTCATCCCTGCTGGCATCGAGATACGCATCCTCAAGCTCGCGTAAAGCGTGCATCAAGACCTCAGGCACAAATTGGCCGCCGTACTCGCCGAATTTACCCGCTTTTGGATAAACACTTACATACATCGCGCATTCCTCACAAATCGCTCGATCTTCTCCTTACTCTTCCGACCCGGTGACGATTCCACACCGCTTGCAACATCTACACCATACGGCTTCACCGCTCGTATCGCATCACACACATTTGCAGGGCTCAAGCCGCCGGAGAGCAGCACGGGCACGGTGCTCTGTTCAACCAGCCTCGCGCTCGTCGCCCAGTGATGCGTCTTGCCCGTCCCACCGATCTGGTGCGAAACGGTATCGAGCAGTAGGAAATCGAGATAATCCGATTCCGGCAGCCCACCGTGAATCGTCCCGGTCTCATCGACATGAACGGTTTTGATCACCTTTACGCCCGGAACTGCATCCCGGACGGCATGTAGAAACGCGTTCGACTCGAAGCCGTGCAGTTGGACGGCAAAGGGCTCGAGCCGCCGCACGATGTGCTCCACCTCCTGGACACGATGCGGCATCAAAACCGCGACGAGATCGATCTCCCCGTTTAACGAGTGCGCGATCTCAACCGCCGTGTCCAGCGGTATCTTCCGCGGACTTGCAACTGGCACGTCCACAATCATGCCGAGCATATCTGCGCCGCTCTCCAGCACGAGACGCGCATCCTCCGTATTCGTCACCCCGCAAATCTTCACGTTCACGTCATGCATACTTGAATGAACTCCTTCGGATTCGGCGCTTCCATCAAAGCAGTTCCAATGAGGAGCGCATCTGCACCACAGTCAAATAAATAGCTCGCATCAGACGGGGTCTTCACGCCCGACTCGCTGATCAGGAGCTTATTCCCGGGTACCGATTCCGCGAGTCGTGCGGTGGTCTCGAGATCCACCGTTAACGTGCTCAGATCACGGTTGTTAATCCCCAAAAGCTCGGCGCCGGCGTCCATCGCCCGTTCTAAATCCTCCGCGGTGTGACATTCGACGATCGCTTCCATCCCCAGATCGTCCACCAGGTTCATGAGCCGCTCAACGGGCGAGATGCCCTCAATAAGTAAAACCGCGTCAGCGCCGTAGCTGAATCCCTCAGAAATTTGAAAATTATCGATGATAAAGTCCTTGTAGAGCACCGGAACGGTTACCGCTCGCTTCGCACCTGAGACCGTCTCCACCGCCCCACCAAAGGCAGGAGCAACGAGCACCGAGAGCGCTGCTGCACCACCGGCCTCATAGTCCCGGGCGATCGCGAGCGCGTCCCTGGCCCCTAAAAGGTCACCGGCACTCGGCGACCGTGGCTTGATCTCCGCAATGATCGCCTTATCCACGCGCCTGATCGCTGCCGATAAGCTGCGCATCGTGCTCTCCCGTTCCGGAAGAGGATCGCGCTTCCGGCGTTCTACAGCCCGCCTCGTGCTCCTGACGAGCTCGTCAATGAGTCCTGTCATTACACAACTGCCCGCCCCGTAAATCGTACTAACTCGGTCAGCTTCCGGTACGCCTCACCCGAGTCGATGGAGAGTGCTGCGAGCTCTAAACCGTCCTTCAAATCAGTGACCAGCTCGCCCACGACGAGCGCCGCTGCCGCATTGAGTAATACCGCGTCCCGCTTCGCGCCCGTCTGCCCCTGCAAGATCGCCCGTGCGATACGCGCATTCTCGTCCGCACCGCCGCCCTCGAGCTCCCGTGCAGAAGCCCGTCTAAGCCCGAAATCCTCTGGCACGATACTGTACGTGCTGATCTTTCCTCCTCTCAGCTCTGCCAGTCTCGTCTCGCCAAGTAGAGAGAGTTCATCCAGACCATCAACGCCATGAGCAACGAGTGCGTGCAGCACCCCCAGCCCGCCAAGAACGTGCGCAATTTTCTCTACGAGCCGGGAGTCATACACACCCACCACTTGCGCCTGCACCTGCGCCGGATTGGCCAGCGGTCCCAGAACGTTAAATACCGTTCGCACCCCGATCTCTCGCCTCGGCCCAAGTGCATGTTTCATTGCCGGATGGAACACCGGAGCGAACATGAAGCCGATTCCGAGGTTTTCGATGCACGCGCAAACCTGCTCTGGCTCCAGCATGATATTGAGGCCAAGCGCTTCAAGCAAATCCGCCGAACCCGCCTTCGATGAAACTGCGCGATTTCCATGCTTGGCAACCACCAGGCCGGCACCCGCTGCGACAAAGGCCGCAATGGTGCTGATATTAAAGGTCTTGAGCCGATCGCCGCCAGTTCCGCAGGTGTCAACCATTCTGCCGTTCACCCGGGGATGAATGAGTGCCGCATGCTGTCGCAGTATCTGAACGAAGGAAACAATCTCCTCGACGGTCTCGCCTTTCATCCGCAGTGCTGTTAACAGCGAACCGATTTGGATTCCCGTCGCTTCGCCACTCATGATCTCTTCCATGACCCGACCGGCCTCTTCAGCGGTGAGATCTTGCCCCTCCACCAATTTCGCGATCGCTTCTTTTATCATTTCCGTAAAAAATTCTCCACGAGCCGTCTCCCCTCTTCGGTCAGAATAGACTCAGGATGGAATTGGACACCCTCTATCTGATAGTTCCGGTGCCGTATCCCCATGATCTCCCCATCTGCGGCTCGCGCGGAGATCTGAAGGCATGCAGGCAACGCGTCCTCAGAAACGACGAGGGAGTGATAGCGGGTTGCATGAATCGGATTCTTGAGCCCCGTGTAGATCCCCTGTGAGTCGTGGTAGATGAGCGAGACCTTACCGTGCATGATGCTGCGTGCATACCCTATGTGAGCACCGAACACCGCGCCGATCACCTGATGCCCGAGGCAAACACCGAGGAGCGGTGTGGTGGCCCCGAAAGCTCGCACCACGGCGGCAGATACGCCTGCTTCCTCAGGTCTCCCTGGGCCCGGAGAGATAATGATCCGATCCGCACCAATCTCCTGTAACTCGCTGAGATCTACATCATTCCGCCGCACAATTACCTCCGCGCCACGCTCTCCTGCGTACTGCACGAGGTTGTACACGAAGGAATCGTAGTTATCAATTACCAGCACGCGCATTTTTCCCTTCCGCTGTTGTGATCAATGCCCCCAGCTTGTTCTCCGTCTCCGCAAACTCACGCTCAGGAACTGAATCGGCGACGATGCCCGCACCGGCCTGGAAATACGCCTTGGTGCCAACCGTAAACATTGTCCTGATGCTGATTGCGAAATCGAGGTTGCCGGAGAAGTCGAAATAGCCTACAGCACCCGCATAGATTCCCCGTCTGCTCTTTTCGAGCTCTTCAATGATCTCCATCGCCCGTATCTTGGGCGCTCCCGCCACGGTTCCGGCGGGGAACGAGCTTCGAAAGACATCGAATGCGTCCCGGCCCTTATCCAGCTCGGCCGCTATATTCGAGACGATGTGCTGGACGTGTGAGTACTTCTCGATCTCCATGAGCTCCGTCACCTCGACGCTGCCCGATCGCGCTACCCGGCCAAGATCGTTCCTCCCAAGGTCTACCAGCATGACGTGCTCGGCCCGCTCCTTCTCGTCGAGGAGCATATCAACTTTCAGGAGCTCATCCTCTTCCCTCGTTCTGCCACGGCGTCTCGTGCCCGCGAGGGGCCGCAGGGTCACGATGCCATCCCGTAACCGCACGAGCATCTCGGGAGATGAGCCCACGACAACATTGTCAAAGTCCAGGTAGAACATGTAGGGCGAGGGGTTCGTTGCCCGGAGATTTCGATAAAAGGACAGCGGATCGCCGGTATAATCCGCTTCCACACGACGGGAAAGAACCACCTGGAAGATATCACCTTCCTTGATATGCTCTTTCGCTTTCACCACGCCCGCTTCAAATTCCGCGCGCCCCATCTCAGAATGAGGTGAAGAGACAGAAAAGTCCTCGATTGCACGGTCAGCTCCGCTCCGCTCGAGCCCCTCCAGATCGATCTTTTCCTTCTTATACGAGACGAGAATCACGTCCTGCTTGAGATGATCGAAGCAGAGCAGATGCGTGGGAATGATGAAATGTGCATCAGGACAGCCCAGGGAGTCAGAGGAGGTTGTGGGCAGCTGCTCGAAGAATCGCACGATGTCGTACGAGAAGAAGCCGACCAGTCCGCCAGAGAAGGGCAAGGTCCCCACCCGCCCGCAGTCGAACGAATTAAGTATGTGCGCCATCTCGACATACGGATTCTCCACGGTGTATCGATCTCCGTTCAGCTCCACGTGCCGTCCTTTGGCCTTGAATTCCAGAAGAGGGTCGAAGCCAATGAACGAATATCGCGCGATCTTCTCTCTACCCTCGACCGATTCGAGAAGAAAGCTCTTGTCAAAAACGCCCCTGAGCTTTGAAAAAAGTTCGAGAGGGGTGAATGGTACATCCACCCTCCGCACACTGTTCGTTAAAATTCGCTTCTCCATCCACTTACGTAATCTTCGGTAGGTGCTCCAGCGCCTGTTTCACCAGATCCGCGGGATACTCGTAGTCCACGAGTCTGCGTTGAGGAACGCGTCGTACGCACTCAAATCGAAATGCCCGTGTCCGCTGTTGTTGAAGAAGATCACCTCTTCTTTCCCTTCCGCCTTGCAGCGCAGTGCCTCATCGATCACTGCTTTTACCTCGTGTGCCGACTCCGGTGCGATAATGTGTCCTTCAGTCTCAGCAAACAACTTCGCCGCCTTGAAGACCTCGGTCTGGTGATACGCAGCCGCGCCAATGAAGCCATCTTTCACTAACTTGCACAGTAACGGCGCGTCGCCGTGATAGCGCAGCCCTCCAGCGTGAATCGGTGGCGGGATGAACGTATGCCCCAGCGTGTACATCTTCAGGATCGGTGCCATGCCTGCAGTGTCACCGTAATCGTAGAGGTACAGGCCTTTCGTGAGCGTCGGACAGGACATCGGCTCGCATGCAACGATCTTGAGGTCCGGTTTCTTTCCCGTGATCTTATCGGCCACGAAAGGAAACGTCGCCCCACTGAAGTTGCTGCCGCCGCCGACATTACCGCAGATGAAATCGGGATAGTCGCCAATCTGCTCAAATGCCTGCTTCGCTTCTAATCCGACCACGGTTTGATGGAGGCAGACATGGTTGAGCACTGAGCCAATGGCGTAGTTCACGTTATCGTGTGTCGCCGCATCTTCGACGGCTTCCGAGATCGCAATTCCGAGACTCCCGGTCGTCTCTGGATTCTCGGCCAGCACTTTGCGCCCGAATTGGGTATTGTTGCTCGGACTGCGGTAGACCTCACCATTCCAGGTCTCCATCATGATCCGCCGGTACGGTTTCTGATCGTAACTTGCGGCAACCATGTAGACCGTGGCCTTGAGGTCGAAGAGCATTGCGCCGAATGAGAGTGCTGAGCCCCACTGGCCTGCGCCCGTCTCCGTAGCTAATCGCTCGACACCTTCTTGCATGTTGTAAAAGGCCTGCGCGACTGCGGTATTCGGCTTGTGGCTCCCGGGCGGGCTGACGCCTTCCCATTTGTAGTAGATCCGTGCAGGCGTCTTCAGCTTCTGCTCGAGTCGCGTCGCCCGGAAGAGCGGCGACGGCCTCCAGAGCCGTAACACCTCGCGCACCTCATCGGGTATCGGAATCCACCGGTCCCTGCTCATCTCTTGTCGAACGATCTCCATGGGGAAGATCGGCTTGAAATCCTCGGGCTTTGCTGGCTCCATGGTCATAGGATTGAGTGGAGGCTCCGGGAGTTCTTTCATGTCTGCCTGGATGTTGTACCAGGCCTTCGGGATCTCTTCTTCATCGAGTATCACCTTCTCTTTTATGCTCATCTTATCACCTCGATGTTCATCAATGTACGTAAGAGTATATAAATGTACGTCACACGAGACACGCTACTCGCTCGCCGAACGAACGGCGTGCATGGACGCAAGGGACGTTATACCAGCGCCGCTTTCAAGTCCGTTATCGGCACCCGCACCTGCTTCATCGTGTCGCGTTCCCGCACCGTCACCGTAGCATCCTCTAACGTATCGTAATCGATGGTGACGCAGTACGGCGTGCCGATCTCATCCTGGCGGCGATACCGCTTCCCTATACTCCCGGCGGTATCGTATTCGGCGAATAAGGAGGCGTTCCGTAATAACTCAAAGACCTCCTGCGCCTTGCTCTTCAGCTCATCCCGGTTCAATAGTGGGAACACGGCCACCTGAATCGGTGCAATAGCGCTCTTGAATCGCAGCACACGTCTCGTTTCCTTCTCCAGCTGCTCCTCGTAAAACGCGCTCTCCAGCAGCGCGTAAATGATACGATCGAGCCCAAATGACGGCTCGATCACGTGCGGAACGACTTTCCCGGTCTCGGTACGCACACGGAGGTCGATATTCAGGGATGCGGCATGCGCCGAGAGATCGTAGTCCCCGCGGTCCGCGATGCCAACGATCTCCATCCACCCATATTTCTCACTCAAGAACTCGGCATCCCAGCAATCCATGGCATAATGCGCCATCTCATCCTTCTCGTGCTGTCTAAAGTGCACCCGATCATGCGGAAGCCCTATGCTCTCCAGGAACTCATCAACTCGGCTGATATGGTAGCCGAGATATTCGTTCGCGATGATCCCCTGGCTAACTGCGTCGCCAATACTCGTTTCTACCGGCTCGCCCTCATTAGGCACGAACGGCAGTATCCGATTCTTGACCTCGTCAAAGCGCGGATGAATGGTCTTCTCAGCGGGATCCACAAAGAGCTCCACCTCTGCCATCGTGAACTCGCGAAGCCGGATAAGGCTCTGCCGCGGCGAGATCTCGTTCCGATATGCCTTCCCGATCTGCAGGATCCCGAGCGGCAACTTATCGCGATTGAACTTTAGCAACCGCTGGAAATTGATGAACATCCCCTGCGCCGTCTCCGGCCTCAAATAGCCCTCGCTCTTCCTCTGTGCCTGCGCATCGGCGCCCTCCCTCGTCACGCCGATTCGCGTCTGGAACATCAATTGAAACTCACCCGATGGTTCCAGCTCACCGCCGCATTCAGGGCAGTTCGCACCGACGTAGACGTGCTCATCCACCCGGAAGACGCTCTTGCAACGCTTGCAGATCACCGCAGGGTCGGTGAAGCATTCAAGGTGCCCGGAGGACTCAAATACAGGTCTCGGTGCGATCGTCGTCGTCTCGATCTCGTAAAAGCCCTCACGGCGGTAAAATTCGCGCCACTTCGCCTCCACGCGCCGTTTCAACGCCGCGCCCAATGGTCCGTAATCGTAGAAACCCGCGACGCCACCGTAGATCTCAAAGGCCTGCCAGATGAAGCCGCGCCGTCGCGCGAGTTCTGCAGTCTCATCCTTCTTCGCTTCCTTTTCTGCGCTCACCATATCTTAACTGTCCAATTGCCCCTTTACCTTTAAAAAACACGTGAGAACTCGATCTAAATGGAGAGAGCCCCATTTCATAACCAGCTCTGCGCACAAGCACGTGCGCTGAAACCCCACAGCTATTCGCCACTCGTGGATCGCTCGATCTGCACCCACGCCGCGCTCGCTTCGCGGAATTCCGCACCCCCCAGAAGTGCTAATTCGATCGCCTTTGCTGTATGCGCTCGCTGATGATCGGTGAGATACGCCAGGGATGCTGAATATGAATCGTCAAAGTAGCTAAGCCCCTGAACGAGGTGCTCGTGCATTGCGCGGAACCGTTCGGGCGTTTTCAGTCCGCTTGCTTCTTGCAGAGCACATCGTGCGGCGACGCTACAGGTCTTCATCTGGTGCTCATATTTGCGCTCCGGGATCTTGTCCCAGAAGAAGTCATGCATCGCGGGTACGCCCGCGATTACTGAAGGTATCACGCTTAAGAGGTCAGAGCAGCTCAGCAAATAGAACTTCTCGTCCTCGCTCAGCCGGTATCGCGGTTCGCTCTGCTTGAAAAGACCGATTAGAACGCACATCACCCCGTCTCGATTAGCTAGCTCATGATATGCAGAAGATCTCGATCGAGAAGCATTCCAATCAATTTCCCACGGGCAGAGATCACCGGCAGCTGATCGAACCGTCCCTCGGTCATCTTCTGCGCGCACGCACTCACGCCGTAATTGCGCGTCGCGGTCACCACATCCTGCACCATCACTTCCTTGACCAGCTTCTTCGGCAGTCGTATCCGTGAAACGCTGTAGTACAGCGTCATATGATCACGCATCCCGTCCAATGACCACTCGCTCTCATCTGAACCCAGCGAGAGGTCAGAACGATCCACACGGTCCTCGATCATCGCCGCAGAGATCAAATCCTGATCGGTGATGAGGCCCACAATATCCAGCTCTGCATTGAGCACCGGCACCGCTTTCACCTTCGCCAGCTCCATGATTCGACCGGCGACGTTCAGCGGCATCTCATCCCAGAGTGCGAGAGTCTTTTCCCTTATGAGCCCGGTTATGGGTGTCTTGTCGTCCCACGTCGCGATCTCCCGGATGAAATCCGCAACCGTCACGAGCCCGACGAGCTTGTGCCCCTCGACCACCGGTAAGCGACGGATGCCTCGACTCTGTATCAGCTTCGCCGCCTCAGCAAGGCTTGTCTCTGGAGTGATAACCACCGGATCGCGCGTCATCAGCAGGGCTACTTGCTCTTCATTGGGCTTCCTGAGCAGATCCTGGCGCGTTACGACGCCAACTACCTTGCCGTCTTTTACGACCGGAACACCCGAGACGAATTTCTCCTTGAAGAGCTCCAATACATCCTCGCGCGTTCCCGGGACTGTCACGTACGCGACATCCGTGACCATAATATCGCGAACTGATAGCCGTCCACGTTCGTTCTGATTCGTTTTCATTCCGTTTTGATCAAGCGATAAACCAGGTCGTGAGATCGAACCGTACCCGCCACCTTCAGCCCAACAGCTTCCCCTGCGGTTGCCGTCTCCACCTTCTTGTTCTCGATCTCCATCGAATCAACCACCTGTTCAAGTGCGGTCGTGGCGCCTTCGATCACTATCCGGTCACCGACCGAGATACGATCGCTCAGCTCGACCACCGCAACTCCAATTCGCGAGAAGTAATGCGTTATCTTTCCTACAAGCTTCTTCTCGTCCATCCCTTTGCACACCCCTTCCCGTTTATACTATACTATACTATACTAACTTGTATTTCCCCTCGTACTGTAAAAAAGGTACCTCTTTGCCGGGTTCGATCCGGTCCATCATTTCTTCCGTCATTTTTATTTCAATCGTGGAGAAGTCACCCAAGTCCATGATCTGTGCCGTAGTGCCCATAACAGCAAGTACCTGGCCGCTTTTTCGCTCAATAATCGGCACGTAGATCTTGGCGGTCACCGGCTGGACTGCTGTCCGTTTTTGCGAGTCAAAGACACCGATGCCCTCCAATCTCGCCTTTGCCGCGCCATGCTTCCCTGGCTTTGAGGTTGTTATGCTCATGATCGTACAGGGCGCATCATCGATAATGACGTACTTCCCTTCCTTCAACATCCGTACCTCGGTCAATTCCTTCATGATTTCGGTAACGCCTCCTTTACCCTTTTTCGCGCTCTTTTGCCCCCTCCTTCACGGTGATGACAGGGTTACAATGTATAAGGGCCCTCACTACATAAATATACGCGGAGGACGAGCGAACGAGACGTCCTGACCCAGCTTGAGATCGGTGGAAAGCCCAAAGGAAAGACTCGTCTACCACAAGGACCTCCTGGAGAAGATCGTTGGGAGCACCAACAACGAGTACAACGTGACCATAACAGCACGCTAAGCTAAAAAAAGCTGAGAAAGAGCCAATCGTGAAACAGCGGCGGTTGCGCGGACTATTTCTTAAACCTCATCTTTTTTCGTCGCTTCTTCAACTTGTGTTTCCGCATCTTCTGTATCTTTCGCTTCTTACCGCAGGGAATTTCTCCTCACCACCTTTCGTATCTTTTATGCTCTTGTATATTTAGCTTAATTAGATAAGAAGCATAAATATCTTTGAGACTGGAAGGAGAAGAAATGGGCAGGATAGAGCGGCCGCCGAGTTGGATTTTGAAGTATAAAGAAGGGATAGAGGCTGGCACGATTACCGTTGAGCAGATTCTTGCGGAGGAGAACAAGCTCCGAGAGACTTCTATTAAAATATCCTCGGTCACGAGGGCGATCAATGCCCTGGGGCTTCCGATCACGGGCTTGCGCGGGCGAACGAAAGGTCAAACGCAAGCGACAGGTCTGATTGAGGTCGGGGAGACGGACGACGATCTGAGTGCAGTGGAAAAGGCCCCCGCATGGGTACAGAAGTACCGTGATCGAATTGAGGACGGCACGATTACCGCTGAGCAAATTCTCGAAGAGGAGAACGAGCGCCGGAATGTGCCGATTAAGATCGCGACGGTGAAACGAGTGGTGAATGCTATGGTACATTCAGTTGGTGGAATGCCGGACGAAGAGAAGGACGAATTGGAAGCGGTGGAGGAAACCTCTGAAGGAGAGGATACCCCCACAGCGGCACAGAAGGGACCTGGTTGGCTCCAGAAATACCGTGACCGGATAGAGGCCGGAACGATTACGGTTGAGAAGATACTCGCCGAGGAGAACAAAGGCCGTGAGAGCCCGATCAAACGTTCTTCGGTGACACGGGCGATCAACGCTCTGGGTTACCCGACGAGTCAGCTGCAGCGGAAAGCATCGGAAGTGGCAGAAGTGAGCGAAGCAGGTCACCCTGATGAGCAGGGCACAAAAGCGGAGAGCGAGGAGAAAGGACCGGGCTGGCTCCAGAAGTACCGTGACCGAATAGAGGCCGGGACGATTACGGTCGATGAGATACTCGCCGAGGAGAACAAAGGCCGTGAGAGCCCGATCAAACGTTCTTCGGTGACACGGGCGATCAATTCTATGGGCTTCACCATCGCGGGCATGCGACGGGAGAAGCGAGCAGCGGCGAAGGCGGAAGAAGAGCCAGTGAAAAAAGCGGCGAAAGTAGAAGCATTCGTTTACGGCTCCAGCCTCGGAAAGCTCTCGGAGATAACGCTCAAGCGATTTAATGAGGTAAAGAAGAGCTGGGAAGATGACTTAGGGAAACCGTTGCAAAACGACTATTTCCTCAATGTGCTCCTCGCGTTGGCCAGGCTCGCCGAGCGTGGGAAGACGCTCACGTAGATGCAGAGCTAAAGTAAAGCGGATGAGAATTCTGGTCGCCGAGTACGCTGTCGGCGGAGGTGCCGGGAAGAACTCTTCGTTGTTGCAAGAAGGGAAAGCGATGCTCGCCACGCTCAAGCTGGGCTTCGAGCGGCTGGGTCACGAAGTTGTTTATCCGGAGGCCGAGCAGGATTTTGCAGCGGCAGTGGAGCGACTTGCGGCGTGGTGTGACGCGGGCATCGTTATCGCGCCAGACATTGAACTCGCCAGGCTAACGCGGCTTCTGGAATCGAAAACGGTCAATTTGGGCTGCCCCTCTGATTTTGTTGCCATCTGCGCCGATAAGCTCAGAACCTCAGAGCTTTTGCGTGCTGCTGGGATAGTAGTGCCGAGGATCGTCACCGCGGACGAAGTGGTGCGTTTCGGCACGCGATCGCGAGCATACATCAGCAAGCCACGCTTTGGCTGCGCATCCGAGAACGTTCTCGTGCTGAACGAGGAGCAGCGAGGTGAAATGTCTAGACCGTACGATAATCCCGATTGCTTCATCTCGGAATTCATTCGGGGCGATGATCTGAGCTGTAGTCTCATCGCGAGCAGGTCCTCGATCCTCCCCCTTACGATCAACAAGCAATACATCAGAATGGAGAACGGGCGTCTGAAATACTGCGGCGGGTACGTGCCATACGCGATCGACGAACGGATCGCGCAGAAGATTCAGCAGATCAGTATGGCGGTGATCACCACGCTGGGCGGTGCGGGCTACGTGGGGATCGATTTCGTGGTGGATGATGACGGAGCCGCGTACGTTGTAGACGTTAATCCGCGACCCACAACCTCCATCGTCGGAATCGCTCGGGTCTTAAACTATGCGGTGGCAGACTTACTTCTCCGCGCGAAATTTGGCACGCTCCCTACCGCAGCCGAGCTAAAAACAGAAGGTACATTTGAGTTCAAGCTTTCTTAACTTGAAGGCTGATTTGTAGATCAGCTTTCGATTGGCATCCCAGACGGAGAAGCGGGCGAGAACAAACCATGCGCATGAGAGGGAAACCGTTGGAGATCGCACGTGAGACGCTGGACTTCATACTGGAAGTGAGCAAATCGAGTCATCCCCATGAGTTTTTCGGGCTGCTCTGCGCCGAGGGTGATCTTATTACCGAGGTCGTTTTCTTACCCGGCACGATCTCCTCTGAGAAGAGCGCGGTGATACGGCGGGAGATGATACCCATGGGTCTGAGCAGGGTGGGATCGGTGCACAGTCACCCACACGTGGGATCCTTGCGACCGTCGGGACAGGATTTGATGATCTTCCCGCGCATGGGCGCGTATCACATTATCACCTGCTACCCGTATGAAGAGCAGGACTGGAGATGTTATGACGCACGCGGCGAAGAGCTGGAGCTCAGGGTACACATGGGCGCGGCGAATGAGCTGGTGGAAGGAGAAGAGGATGGGCTATGGTAAGAGTGTTGGCGACCGGGGCATTTGAGATCCTGCACCCCGGGCATCTGCTGTTCCTGGAAGAGGCGAAGAAGTTGGGCGATGAACTGTACGTCATTGTGGCACGAGACTCGACGGTGAAGAAGCGAAAGCGAACACCAATCATACCGGAAGAGCAACGTGTGCAAATGGTGGCCGCGCTGAAAATGGTAGATAAAGCGCTGCTCGGGAGCGAAACCGATATGTATGAACCTTTATATAGTATCAATCCGGATATACTAGCATTAGGATACGATCAGAAATTCGACGATGCGCAACTGGAACGAGAGCTCAGAGATCGCGGTTTTCACGCTACGGTTGTTCGGATAACCAAGCACGATTCACGGGCCGTTTGTAAGGCTGAAGAGATAATAAGAAGGATAGTGGCATTTGAGGAGGTTGGAAGATGGAAGAAGGGCGGGGTTTGACCCGAATAGGGGTTTCTCTCCCCTCAAATTTGCTCAATAAGTTTGATACGATCATTTACGGTCGGGGATACTCGTCTCGGTCTGAAGGGATACGGGACGCTATACGAGCATACATCGTCGAGTACGAATGGATGGAACGCGAGACCGGCGACGAGATCGGAACCATCACGTACATCTATGATCACGAGCAGCGGGGCCTGGGTGACGAGCTCACGACCGTTCAGCACCGCTATATAGATATGATCAAGTCGTCAACCCATATTCATCTTGACCACGAGAATTGCTTTGAGATCATCGTGATTCAGGGCGATGCGAAGAAGATAAAGGCGTTGGCGGAGAACGTCATGAGTCTAAAAGGAGTAAAGCACGTGAAATTGACAACAACGCATGGAGGGATATGAAGATGGAGATAATGGATCAGGTAAAGAAAGGAACGACGACCGTTGGACTGATTTGCAATGACGGCGTCGTGTTAGCAAGTGAGAAGCGGGCGACGATGGGCTCGTTCATCGCCTCAAAGGCCGCGAAAAAGATCTATCAGTTGGACGATCTCATCGGGATCACGACGGCTGGTGTGGTCGGCGATGCGCAGGCGCTCATTCGCGTGATGCGCGTTGAAGGGCAGCTCTTCAAGATTCGACGAGACGAGCCGATGACCGTTCGTGCAGTGGCGACCCTGCTCTCCAACGTGATGAGCGGGAGTCGATATTATCCGTACATTGTGCAACTTCTGGTCGGGGGCATCGACCGAGATGGGGCGCACATATTCTCAATCGATCCGCTCGGCGGCAATACCGAGGAGAAGGAAATCGCCGCCACCGGCTCGGGCTCCCCCATCGCTTACGGTGTGCTGGAGGATCGCTACACCGCCGATTTGTCGGTGGAAGCGGGAACTGCACTCGCGATCCAGGCGGTGCACTCGGCAATGAAACGAGACAGCGCATCGGGCGAGGAGATTGAGGTGATTGTCATAACGAAGGATAAGTATACGGAATTGAGCGAGGAGGAAGTCAAGGAGATAAAAGCTCGTTGAAGTAACTCTTACTTTCGTTTGACAGCGTAGCGTGAGGAATTTTGCACCATACTCGAATGTAGCACGTGGTGGACGTTGAGAGAATGGATCCACACGGACCAGTGCTACGAGCGATTCAAAAGTGAGAGAGCATAAGAGAGAGCAAACGAGAAGTTGTAGGAGACGATCGATTGATACAATGACCGCAGAAGAGACGCTTTTAGACTTAAAACGGCGAATCGTTGAACTCCTGCCGACAGGAGTGAAGATAACGAACGTGGAGTTCGAGGGCCCGGAACTCGTGATCTACACTGAGGACACGCAGGCCTTCGTGGACGACGGCGCGATCGTTCGTACGCTGGCGAAGGAATTGAAGAAGCGAATCTCAGTCCGGCCGAGTAACACTATTTTGATGGAGCCGGAGAAGGCAACGAAGGTCATCCATGATATTGTACCCGAAGAGGGTGGGATAAGGGATATTTATTTTAATATGGACACTGCGGAGGTGATCATCGAGGCGGAGAAGCCTGGATTGGTCATCGGGACGCATGGCACGACCTTACGCGAAGTGGCAAAGGAGATCGGATGGCGGCCAAACGTTATCAGGGCACCACCGATCCAATCCTCAATCATCAAGAGCACACGTCGCTATTTACGCGAAGAGAGCGAATTCAGGAAGGATTTTCTGAAGCGGGTTGGCCGGAAGATCTACAGTGAGAAGACGAAAGAAGACGAATGGCTGCGGTTAACGATGTTGGGCGGCTGTCGCGAGGTTGGTCGGAATTCGTTCATGCTCTCGACGCCGGAGACGAAGATCCTGATCGATTGCGGAGTCAGTGTCGGCTCGGAAGGAACGCCGTATCTGTACGCGCCCGAAGTGCTGCCGATTAAGGATCTTACCGCAGTTGTGGTCACGCATGCGCATCTTGATCACTCAGGCCTTGTCCCGCTCTTGTTCATGTACGGGTATGACGGGCCCGTGTACATGACACAGCCAACGCGCGATCTCACGTCGCTCCTGCTGCTCGACTATCTCGAGGTATCCGCACGAGAGGGGAAGAGAATCCCGTATAAATCCACATTTATTCGTGACACCATTCGGCATACGATCCCGCTCAAGTTCGGCGACGTGACCGATATCGCACCAGATGTCAAACTCACCCTGTACAATGCAGGGCACATACTGGGCTCTTCAATTGCGTACTTCCACGCCGGGAAGGGGCTATACAACGTAGCCTTCACGGGCGACATCAAGTATGAGCGAACGTTCCTCTTCGATCCCGCCTTCAACGGCTTCTCGCGGCTTGAGGCGCTAGTAATGGAGTCCACCTATGGGGGCATGAACGATTTACAGCCCTCGCGCAAAGAAGCGGAGAAGTATCTGAAGGATGAGATCGCGCACACGATCGAGAAGGGTGGAAAAGTGATCATCCCTGCCTTCGCGGTTGGCCGGTCGCAGGAGGTAATGATCGCATTGGAAGGTATGGACTTAGAGGTGCCCGTGTATTTAGATGGCATGATCTGGGAGGCCACAGCGGTGCATACGGCATACCCGGAATACCTGAACAAGAACCTCAAGAACTCGATCTTCCAGGGCGAGAACCCCTTCTTATCAGACATTTTTGTTCAGGTCGATGACGCGGATAAGCGAAAGGCGGTAATCGAGGATAAGGAATCGTCGATTATCCTCTCGACGTCGGGTATGCTCAATGGCGGGCCGGTGCTCGAATATCTCAAAGGCCTGGCGAGCTCTGAGCGGAATAAGCTAATCTTTGTCGGCTACCAGGCGGAAGGTACGCTCGGCCGGCGGATCCAGAAAGGCTGGAACGAGATGCAATTCGCGAACGGAGGCCGAGTGGATACGACAAAAGTGGAGATGGATATCCGGACGATCGATGGCTTCTCCGGTCATTCCGATCGCAACCAATTGATCGAGTTTGTGCGGCGGATACGGCCGCTCCCCTCCAAGGTGATGTGCATGCACGGCGAGCCGAGCAAGTGCATCGCGCTGGCCAGCGGGATCCACAAGAAGCTCAACATCGAGACGGCCGCACCTATGAACCTGGAGACTGTGCGGTTAGCCTGAGCTCGCGGTTTTGCGGTGGACTGCTGCGGACATAAGACCCGGTTTTAGAGCAGTTATTCCCGGTATCATGCGAGATTGCAGCGCCCCCGTGGTGTATGCGTTCAGGGCGTTTTGCGGGGGAGCGGTGGTGTACATTTTTATACGCTAAGTTGCATTAATGCACATCAGAGCGCGAAGCGGCTACGGGCACCGGAGCCGACGGGGAACGATGCGTACTACGGAACTGTGGGAGGAAGGTAGATTACATCTCACGCTATCCAGATATCCCTGTTTTTTGTGTGGGGG
>Ga0265594_1001492_pt1 | contig 18060 bp, 16 predicted proteins | sample saktaG_11_FD_190147 | JGI IMG/M metagenome (GOLD analysis project Ga0265594, IMG submission 190147) | Saline water microbial communities from Sakinaw Lake, British Columbia, Canada - sak_2011_5_24_80m | ecosystem: Environmental > Aquatic > Non-marine Saline and Alkaline > Saline ... | reverse complement strand
GCCAGCATTAAAACAGCTCCAAATTCCCCCATAGCTTTTGACCATGTTATGACCAGACCGGATATCAGGCCGGCACGAGCCATCGGAAGGGAGATATGCCAGAATGCCTGAAAGTCGGTACAACCAAGTGTTCTAGCTATGTGTTCATATCGTGGAGATATCATTGAGAACGATGATCGCATTACTCTTATCATATAAGGAAGGTTTACAAACCATTGGGCAACGATGATGCCCAGTTGGGTATAGACAACTTCAATACCCATATCTGATAATCCGGTCCCAATTGGTGTCTGTGCAAAGAACAAAAGGAGTGCTACTCCGGCAACCAGAGGAGGGAAGGAGAGTGGAAGCATCAGGATCATTGCCAGAGGGCGTTTGAACTTCAGAAGTCCTCTGCTGAGGGCATATCCCGTTGGAACCGCAACAATTGCACATAATCCGGTGGAGATGAAGGCGGTAATGAGAGAGAGCTGAATCGCATATCCTATCTCTGGCGAGGAAATGGTCTGAATAATACTATCGGGATTAATAAAGGTAAAGAGGCCTCCAAGTACCAGAAAGGTAACTCCTGCTGAAAAAACAGCAAGAATAATAGTCATCGGCTGAAAAAATTTTCCTTGCCAATTTATCTTTTCTGACATTAGAACTTTTATTTTACAGTATCGTTGATGTTCTCTAATCTATTTGAATTGCTTTATTTTCTATTATATCTGCATTACTTTCGATAATCAGATATTGGTATTGGTTTGCAATATAGAGTCTTAATGAAACCAAAAAGATGGAATATTTTGCATTTGTCTTTTTTTTGCCTGGTGTAACCTGCATGATGGAGTGTTTTCATTAATGTAGGGAGCCTGATTATGAGTATTGAAACAATTCAAAACAATTTCTACGTGGGTTACCGGCCCGATATCGCTTTTTTTTCTTTGCGGAATATATCACAAAATCAGTAATTTTACATGCATCTTACTGGTAAAAAAAAAGGGGTTTGAGTAATCCTTTTTAGCTGATATACTCCTTGTGTTTTAGATATTATGGTTGTACATCCTCATATTCAGGATCCGGATATGCAGGAAACCCGTACTTCTTGAAATAGGCCTTCCCTTCATCTGATGCTGCATAATCGATAAAAGCATTGGCATTCTCAATATTTTTTGAGAATGTGGTAATTCCTATCGGCACAATGAGTGCTGTGTCGGCACTATCTGAAAGTGGTATAGAATCCATTGTGTCAGAATTTATCTGGTCAAGGGTGAGAAGAGTGGCATCAAGTGATCCGGCATTCATGGCTGTTACCAGTTCGTTGATGGTGGCAGTTCTCACGATTACATTCTTCTCTACATCTTTGGCAATTTCGTATTTTTGAAACAGTTTTTCGCCTGCTTTTCCGATAGCAGTAGCGTTGATATCACCAAGTCCAATCTTTAGTCCTGGCCGTGCAAAATCTTTCACTGTCATAATGCTATCCGGGTTACCCTTTCGGATTGCAATTATAGGGACATGGTACGCAAGGTACTGAGGTTCTCCCACGAGATTTTTCTCCTGGGCAATTCTATAGTCCGGAGTTCCACCCGGAATAAAGACGTCTCCTTTATGAGTAATCTGCATCTGGCTGATAAGTGCTCCGGATCCCTGGAAATTGAATACTACCGGGATACCTGTTTTATCTGTAAATGAAGAACCAATCTCCTGTACCGGTTTTTTCAGCCCCGCTCCTGAATAAATGAAAAGAGCATTAGGATCTTTTGCTATCAGATCATCAACAGAGATATTTTTTGTTCCTGCAGTCACTGAAGATGCAGAGTCTTGTGCCCAGGCTCCGGTGATACATATCCCGGTCAATCCCAGAACCACAAGAAGCAGAAATAATGTTGTTCTCATATTAACTTTCATTGTTATCATATGAGTTTGTGTTTACATGATTAAAACAATTTGGTTTAATATTTTAGAATAGTAATTAATTGCAATTTATTTGCATCGTTTCAAAAATATTTCTATGGTACTCATAAATTCTGGTTTGACAATCTCTTACACAATCATAGATCTTCATGTCTGTAATATTTCTATACTATTGCATAGTATTGACAAGTCTTTTTCCTGGTAATGATGGTCAAAATGTCATTTCATTAAACCCTGCCTAAACATGAAAGTATTGTACCAGTTGTTTTTTAAACAAAGCCAAAAATACATTTTTTACGCAGTTCCCAGCTGTTTTCCATTGCATTCAATTATAAAAAAAAGGGTTTATCATATCATCATGACTATTATCTGGAGTTTTTAGAGTATTTCTGAATAGTTTAGCATTTCATCTATATTCTGGTATTTTAATGCACATCAATAAAGATAAGAGTTAAAAAATCTTCCCATTCTAAAAAAAATATGCAAAGATATCTTTTGATATCCAGAGTTGATCTGGATATCTATCACCATTGGTTTGTCCTACGGTTCCTGAAAGATATACTCATCTCAACCGGTACGTATTAGATTAACAAATGGTTGCTAGTAAAATTGCCGGGTCCGTGTCTGATTCACCATTCCGGATGGTTTAGTATCATCGTCTGTGATTCCAATGATTTGTTCTGGTCATATCCTGTCTTTGACAAGAATGCCATTAAACATCTTTTGATAATCTTTTCTGTATCAGGACACATGAGGAATTTTTTCATCATATTTTCAGCCTACTGCACCGCCTGGGGCGGGGTGTAAGAAAGCAACACAGAAAACATGGTTGTATCTTTCTTCTCTCCCGGATAATGCCCGGATTCTTGATGTTGGATGCGGTACCGGAGCTCAGACCCTGGATCTTGCAAGTCTTACAAATGGCACCATTATTACAGTAGATAACTACCAACTGTTCCTTGATACCATCACACCCCGTAGGTGATAAGGACATGCCAAAGGGGTTTTTATAGGTTCTAAAAATAGTAATGTGAGGACTAATACTCGCTCTTCACACTCGGAATTGAACCGATATCGAGATACCTACCCTCATCCCGGGTGTATTGCGGCCTGGTAATATTCATTCCACCATTCATGTTCCCCGTTTTTGCGAACCGGGTCCAGAAATAGATTAGGTTCTCGGCGACCGAGTCGGTTACCTGATCTGGCGGCTTCGGGATTTTAAATAGTAACATGGTCTCGCTGCCATGGAAAGCTCCATAGGGTTGCCCGGGAAGGACATGCGAATACTGGTACCGGTACGTGTTTTGGTTCAGTTCCGCCATCGATCCTGCTACAAATTTCACCGCGTCGGTAAAGTCATAATCAGTCATGATCTGTTCCAGCTGGAGCTGGACCTCTGCGGTTGAATTGGCAGGATATTTTGCGAGAACCGATTGTGCATCCGTCCTGAACCGGTTCTGGATGAAGATTTTGTACTCCGTAACGGTCATGTTTGCATCCGTAGCAAGGTTGGTCCCGTCATCTGCGTTGTTTCCGATGATAAGGGGGACCTGATTCTCATGATGGAGACGAAACACATTTTCTGGTGCATCAGGAACTACCCATCCATCAATTGTTGGTTCGAAATGCCGGGAGTTTACCATCTGGAATGGGGAATTCGGCCAGGGTGTGGCATTGGTAAGATCCTGGTAACTCAGCCCCCGCATCTGTGCAACTGCATCCGGACCAGAGAATCCGAGGCTTTGGGCGAACGTTTCCCCAAGCTTCTCGGCGTCGGCTTTTGAGTTGAGAGCATCAATTTCCGCTCCATTCGTTCAGAATGTGCCGCTTTCGACAATTGTCTGTTGGTAGAGCCCCTTGGTCTGCGGGTTGCTAATATGGGTTAGAATACTCTCTTCCTGCAGATTGCCCGAATATGGTCACCTGAGACGGGTCACCATCGAACAACCCGATGTTTCGCTGAACCCACTCCCGGGCAGCAATCTGATCGAGGAGCTCGTAATTGCCTGAACTGTTATTCAAAGACTCATTATCGAGCTGGGGATGGGCAAGGAATCCGAGAGCCCCGACCCGGTTATCTTTCTAAATGCTCCACCATAGAAAAAAACCATGACCGGAAGTTTCTCGTCAGGGGTTTTGCCGGGGTCCGGACATTGAGGTACAGACAGTCCTCGATCATGGTAAGATTAGGATCCTCACTGATCGGCTGAGTACAGGCAGGTGAATACACTTTCGTTTCCTTCACGCCGTCCCAAAGACTCGACAGGAGCGGGCGGTCTCCACCGTAGGTCTCCGGTCGGGGAGCCGCGAACGGAATACCGAGATAGACCCAAAGCCTGTCTTGTTGAAATCCGGAAATCATGCCGGCATCTGTCTTCACAATACCGGGTTTTGATATATTTTGAGTAGATCCGTCAGAAAATCCGATGATAATCAGGCAGATTATTAGAATACAACTCATTTCGCTATATTTTTGCATATGGTTGCGTCTCCTTCTCATAAGATGATACTTTTTATCTTCCATATTCAATAATACCCGTTTATCTTTTAGAGGGTCTCGTCCTTTCCTAACTCAACCGGTCTTTAAAGAATAAACCCTGAAAACTCCCGCATAAAAAGGATCCCCTTCTCCTTGTTTGGCCAATGAACTCAAAGAGAAGCAGTCCAAACATCTTGAGATTGAGTTTAGAATATGTATGGGTTGACAGGGAGAAGAAAACGTGCACGCTGAAAAAATAGATCTTTGAATCGGTTTAAAATTGGTTAAACATTTCAGTTTTTTAATTCTTATAAAAGGAAATAATGTTTCAGATAATCCCTGTCATCACATCATCATCATTATCTGACTGGTAGTCAGGGTGCACTTCCTGCCGTGCAACCAGGGCGAGGATAAGAATGACAATTGCAACAACAAATGAGAAGAAAAAGGCAAGGTCAAAACCTGTAGTTAATAGTTGTAGCTTAATGTTTGCCGGTGCAGTTTCTGTGATCCCCTGATTTGTGGCAAGTGTTGTGATCCCCTGGATAAATACCAGGTTTGCAAAGGCAATTCCAAGTGTCATGGGGGCGAACCGCTCAAGGCTTGTAAGGCTGGAGACCATACCCTGGTATTTCTTTGAAACTGAGTTCATGATCATATTCGATGCCGGTGTCATCATCATACCAAGACCAAAACCAATCATGAGCAGGCAGAGAACTACAAACCCTGTTGAGGTATCAACCCGAAGGAGTGTCACCATATAATAACCGACAACAAGGAAGACTCCTGCACCAATACAAAGTATTCTACCTCCTACTCTGTTAAATAATATTCCTGAAATAATACCTGAAACCATCAGGGCAACCGAAAGAGCGGTTAAAATGAGTCCGGCATCTGAAATACAGTACCCTTTTACGTACTGAAGATAGAATGGGAGTAGATAATTAATACCGGCAAAACTGAAAAAGACCAATATCAGAATCAGGTTGGTCATCAGGAAATTCCTGTTCCTAAAAAGGTGGAGTTCCAGCAATGGATCAACGATCCTGAGTTCGTGCCATACAAAGTAGCCCAGTGTAATGAGTGCAAGTCCTAGGGAACCGATAATTATTGGGGAATTCCATCCAAGAATCTGCCCTTCAGATACCGCAAAGAGAAGTGCAGCAAGGCCGGTGAAGATCAACAACGCTCCGGCTTTGTCAAAGCCCACATATTTTTCATGGTGCGTAATTACCGGAATAACTTTCCCGCCCAGAAGTATTGCACAAATTCCAACTGGCACGTTGATGAAAAATATATAGTGCCAGGAGAGGAACTGGGTGAGCATTCCTCCGATGGTGGGCCCGATGGCAGTCCCTAGTGCGGCTGCAGTCATGATGATGCCCATGGCTTTACCTCTTAGTTCCATGGGAATGTACGCGGTTATCATCGCCGGTGCAATCGCTGTTATCATTGCACCACCTATCGCCTGGAATGCCCGTGAAATGATGAGCACGGGAAATGAGGATAAGAGATCGGGCAGGAGACCGCAGGAAAATGATCCCAGGGTAAAGATGACAAATCCTGACAGGAAGACTTTCTTAAACCCGATACCATCTGACAATTTGCCGAAGATAAGTACACAGCCAGCCATCACCAACAGGTAGATAGTTGCAACCCAACTTACGGTACTTGAAGAGATATTGAAGTCCGATGAAATGGTTGGCAGTGCGATATTGACAATCGTTCCGTCCAATGCGGACATAAATGCAGCAAGAGAGATGGAGAGGATCAGGAGATTGAATCCTGTCTGATTCGTTCCCTGGTGGTTATTTCCCATATATAAATATAGGATGGGGGGGTAAAAAAGAGGAAGGGTTTTTGTTCTGTTGTTAATTTGATGCGAAAACGAGCAGTTTATAAGAGTACAAGGATCCATGCTGATTCCTGGGGCGATTGAATGGTCCTGATTTTTTCAGGATACTCGTAATTCTAGGTATTTTTGTATCCTTATTATAATCTATGGAAAACCTACGGTACTTCTATTTCTTGTGTAAGTGTAAATAAAAAAGTAGTAAATCGAGATTAAGCTTGAATACCCACTTTCCTTAAAAGAGTCTTTGCTAATCGTTCCATTTTATTTTCAGTAAACCGATCATGCACATATTCATAGGTATTCACTCCTAACTTTTTTGCAGTTTGAGTAATAGTTAATCCGATATCAACTGCTTTTGCTCCTGTTGGAGATCTAGAATGAAGACTAACGTCCCTTTTTCTTACTAATACCCTTGCTCCTAATTCTGCTTCATTATTGTGCAGAGGAATTTGGGGATATAATAAAACCATCAGTAATTTTTCTTTATTTGATGTAATTGACTTGAATATTTTATCTAAGGCAGGATAACCAGTATTTCGTGAAAAAATTGAATCGAACTGTTTTCTCAATTCTTCAACGCTGTATTTTTCAGGTTCCTTCTTAAAGTTCATTAAAACCCGATAATAATTCCATAGGTTTCCAAGAGCTTTTTCCTGCTCCTCAATATCAGTTGGGATAATTGGATTGAGCTTTTTGATTGGTCTGGCTGCATGGACCCAGCATAGAGAATGCCATAGAGCCAGTTGCTGAAATTGAGGAGCATCATCACTAACAAATCCTTTTGCAACAGGAACAATATCCTGTGTATGATACCAGGCAATTCCAGAAGCTTCCATTATACGACGATATAGTTGTTCAGGATTCTTATTTTTTGTTGGAATAGAATCTAAAGCAAAAATTAGGTCTTTTTCCGAAACGACTTGATTTAAGAATTTTGTATACAAGTCATTGCGAACCATTTCTGGAACATGAAACATACTCATTAAATCAAAAGCATCCTGATTGAATAAAAATTGTAATTCATTACCCATTAAGAGGGCTTTTAAGATTGTAAACCTATTTTTGTTCGGTAAGGTAATATATGCAGTAAAGAAAGGATTTGTCAATATTTGTGAATAGTGTTGAGTGCCATAGATTTTGGAGCCAGTATCATCAATGTTTAGGTAGTCAAAGCATTGAATAGCTGTTTTTAAAATGTCCTTGCTATCCTCTTCTAATATTTGAACATCATTAAGACCAATTCTGGAAATACTTGCTTTACCAATAAATATCCCGAAAGTCTTGAAGAGATTATAAATGCTTGATTCAGACATATTTCCAAGGTTTTTCAAACAAAATATTAAACTCCGAATTCTTGGTCCAAATTCTTTTTCGTATCCTGGAGGATGTTCTGCTCGATAGGTTTTTCCTGTCGAGGGAGAATAAAAAACCTCAATGAGCAATTCCACGTTGTCGATTTCTATTTTTAGGTCTTGAACAATTACGCGTTGTAGTCCTTTAAATTGGGCATATGAGGGTAATTCATCGCGTGGATAACGACACCTCATAGTCCTTGTAACTTGGATCTTTGACTTTTTTTCTACCCGCCCTCGGGGATTAGGAGGTATGTCAGGCATTCGATCTTCGTCTGAAGAATAGTTTTTTATTTCTTTTTTGGGGGAAATTTTCACTGAACCTTGTTCACCCTTAAGTCCATTAATTATATCTTTATATTTTTGAGATATTTCTTGATAATATTCTAAATCCTCCTTAATAATACTAATTATTTCAAGTAGTGAACGAATTAATTCAGGATTTGTTTCCTGCTCAATAACTTCTGTAGAAAGTGAATTGAGAAGTTGTAAGTGTGCATCACTGAGAGTCGTACTTATTACTTTTATTGGTCCTGAGTTATATATCTATCCCTTGTTTTTAATTGGGATACGTATTTTTCTTCAATTTTTTGAAGATATCTGATGCATACAGCCTAAGCCGTTCAAACTCATCTCTTGTTAAGGGACGGGAATGAGCAACCTTTTTTCTAATGGGATCCAGTTCACCTAGTTTGGCATAGACTCCTCTCATCTCCTCTTCGGTAAAGATATCCCGGAAAAACTCCCAGTTTCTTCCCTTATCAAGAATCTTTTTCAAATGGGTGAAATCACAGTACTCGATGAGTTCATAGGTCTTCTCGACAATGTCACTTGTTTCCTCAGCCAGCTTGCGGGTTTTCATATCCAGTAGAACATCAGCAGGAATTTTCGAGATAAGATCTTTTTTATGGGGAATTATTATTCGCTGGTGAATTAAATCCCGAAGCATTCTCTCAAGGGTGAAGAGCAACTCGTATCCGGGAATGTTAAAGGAGATATCCATGTCTGTAATGACGATATCATCCAGTTGCCTTCTCATTTTTTCCCGCCTGTCCCGTGTGAAGGTCTGCGAACCATTCCTGGTATCATCTTCTTGTGGTAGGGATTGTATGAGGTCGGAGAGGGATCCGATGGGGGATGAATGAAGACCGAGTTGAGAGGATGCCGACACATTGCCTGCCATTTCTCCCTGTTCCCTTGAAAATCTGGCAATGAGGTCATGAGGGAAGATCATATCCGGGTTTATCAGGGAATGTTTCAGAGCCTTGGCAGTGGAATGAGAGAGATCAAATACCCGTACGGTATCGCTAACTTTTTTAAGCGCCTGCTCAAGCGAATCATAATACTTCTCAACGATTTTGGGATTTGTAAATAGTCCTCTCTCGATAAAGGTGAGGAATTCCTCAAATGTCCGGACCGGGAGATTCTTTTTAACCGCAGAATCTTTATCAGTCCAGATGCCCCTGAGAAACTCAAAGGCAAAGTCATCTGGAATATCCTTGCGATTCTGTATAAAAATCCCGATTGCGTCTTGTTTTTTCTGCAAATCCCCGGTGTTGACGAGCCGGATGATATCCTGCATTGAGTTGATAACATCAGGTGAGAGATCTCCTTCTTTTGGAATACTATCTTCTAGTTTTTGTGAATTATGGTGTACATCCAGTGATGCAATGAGCCTGTCCACGTTCTCTTCCCGGGAGCGCTCCAGCAGGTCATATCCTTTATGAGTTATTCCGTTTATGGTAATGGCCGGTTGTTGTTGTCCGTCAACGCGACTGATACGTCCTTTTAGAAGATTCTCTCCTGTCATGAATATCAGGTGATTAGAAATCAGGTAGTCTGGGTATCCATCAATCGATAGTGAGGAGAGTGGGATTTTTGTTTCCTCTGATTCTATTCTTTCCAGGATTTGTATCATGAGATCTATATCATGTTTCATGAATACCGCGTTGATTTTTTTCATTGGTCTCTCCTGATAGGTATCAGGTACTACTTGCTGGTGCGTCCAGTATCAAGCGTGCCGGTCACCTGCCTGATATGAGAATATAGTAGTTCTCCCCGGAATTTCATAGAGCCTGGCAAGTCATCATTTCTGATATTGGGGACCCAACCGGATTATCAAACAGGTCATATCGAATCATTCCCTGGTTAATGTTCTATTGTTTTTTATTGATGCTATGTATGTGCTTGGTTGATGCTCCCTTGTTACCTGATTTGTTCTGCTGAAAAGAGGTGTCGTATTACTGGCAAAAAGAGAGGTTTTCCTGTGATATCCATGATTATCAGATGCCTGTCAGACGAAGAAGGATGTCAGGGATGGAATTGCCGCATTTTTGGATCCGGGTCTTATAACAGCTAAAACAAGGCTTTACTCACAGATAATATCATTCACGTTGGATTGACCAAAAACTGTATAGCCTCCGGGTCTCTGGCACTTTGTAACCTGATAACGCGGGCATTTTTTCAAGGTATCATTTCATCCCTGCATGTAAAATAAGAGATGGTCATAAGAGAGGTATAGCCAAATTAGATTCATATCTACCTCTTGCCAGCAGAGGAACAACCACTATCTTTATTATTAGGTAAAGCCTAACTAATAAGCAGGACGTATGATGGAGAAAAAAGAGCATCTGTTTGAAGTGTTTGAAAACGTGCTCAGGATCAGGAACGAATGTTCCTGCACTATCTCCTCTGAATGCGGATTATCGAATCTGACAGTGAAACAAATAGCCTATTTAAAAGTCATCAATGAACAGGGTGATGTCACTTTCAGCAGGCTTGCTGAAATAACCAGGCACTCAAAACCTACGATAACGGAGATGATTAATAAATTTGTCAGGATGGAGTGTGTATACCGGGAACCATGCCCTGATGACGGAAGGATCCTGTACATTCGCCTGACCGAAAAGGGGCAGAAGATAGCACAAGCCGAACAGGCTGCCTTGCTCCGGGTCATTGAACGGATGGTGAATTCACTGGACGAACAAGAGCTGGATCTCCTGATTGGGATCCTGCAGAAGGTCAGGTAATTTTTTTGTTCCGGCCTTTCGTTAGGTAAAATAAAACTAAATAAAAGAGAAAATCATGTCATTAGAAAAAACAGATACTTCACAGGAAAAAATTGTTATACCGCTCTTTGAGATTGTCGTCTATCCTGACAGCCGTGCAAAATTTCAGGTTGACCTGGCAACCGGACAACTCTTTTCAGACGCTCTGGAACATTCAGAAACTGCGCATGCAGTCGGTCTTTGTGTTAAAAGCGGCATTCAACCGTTGGAATTGACTGAAGAATCATTTTATACTACCGGTACCCTGCTCCAGGTTTTGCACGTACAGCCTGCCGATGACGGATACCTTATCTGTGCACAGGTCGTGCAGCGGGTAGAGGTCATTAGTTTCTTAGAAAAGGGCGGGCGTTTCTATGCCACATACGAACCGGTCCCTGACATTCAGGATCTCGAAAAAGATCAGGAGATCCAAATTCTTGATGATATAAAAACCACCATCAATGATATCAGCAACTGCTTTACCGGTTCTGAAGAGTTCACGAGGCCCATCGAAGAGATGGATTCCATCGACCAGATCATGGGATTTATTATGCCCTTTTTACCGGTCAGCCTTACCGAGAAGCAGAATCTCCTTGAGATTGTTTCGATCGGACAACGGTACAGCACGTTTCTGGTACTTCTCATTAAAACAAGAGATGACATCGCCATCAGGATCGAGATGGCAAAAAAAGTCTCTGCCCGGGTGAATAAGTCGAACCGGGAAGCAATGCTCCGCGAGCAGCTGAAGGTTATCCAGGAGGAGCTTGGTGAGATTGATGGCACTGACGGTGATGGTGGATACCGGGAGCGTATCGAAAATACTGCAATGCCTGATGATGTTTCGAAAAAGGCACTGACTGAGCTGAAAAAACTGGAAACCGGTGGCAGCCACAACCATGAAAGTTCAATTATCAGGAATTACCTTGACCTCTTGCTCGATCTTCCCTGGGTAACACAGGAGAAAAAAAATATTGATATTGAGCAGGCCCGTTGTGTGCTCGATAGCCATCATAACGGTCTTTTAGAGGTTAAAGAACGGATAATTCAGCACCTCGCGGTCATGAAACTTAAACAGGAAAAACAAGGGTCGATCCTCCTTTTTGTCGGTCCTCCCGGAACAGGTAAGACCAGCCTTGGAAAAAGCATCGCAGAGGCTCTCGGGCGGACGTACGTACGGGTAAGCCTCGGTGGTGTCAGGGATGAAGCAGAGATCCGGGGGCACCGGAGAACGTACATCGGGGCCCTTCCCGGAAGAATTATCCAAGGCATACAAAAAGCAGGCACAAAAAATCCTGTCTTCATCCTTGACGAGATCGACAAGCTCTCACTGTCATATTCGGGAGACCCGGCAAGTGCCCTTCTTGAAGTTCTTGACCCTGAGCAGAACAGCACTTTCTCTGATCATTATCTGGAATTACCTTATGATCTCTCTGATGTGCTCTTTATCGCCACGGCCAACTCCCTCGCAACGATCCCGGCACCGCTACTTGATCGGATGGAACTGATAGAGATCTCGAGCTACACGAAAAATGAGAAGTTTGCCATAGCAAAAGATCATCTTATCCCCGAGATAATCGAAGAGCACGGTCTTGATGATGACAAACTCAGGTTCGAAGATCCGGCTCTGAAGGTAATTATCGAGAAGTACACCCGTGAGGCAGGGGTTCGGTGGCTCAAAAAACAGCTTGCAAAGGCAGCACGATATGTATCAGAGAAGATAGTATCCGGAAAAACAGAACTCCCGTTTGTAGTGACCGTTGATTCCCTCCCGGTGATTCTGGGAAAAGAGATTATTAGACAGGAAGTGGCACGAAAAGAACCGGTTCCTGGTGTTGTTACCGGTCTTGCATGGACACCTGTCGGTGGTGAGATTCTCTTTATTGAGGGGACTTTCATGCCCGGGACCGGTAAACTCACCCTCACCGGCCAGCTCGGTGACGTGATGAAGGAATCGGCAACGATTTCGTTAAGCCTCATCCGCTCACGGCTCTTAAACGCAGAGAGTGGGTTGAACTTCCTCACAAGTGATATCCATATTCATGTACCATCGGGAGCAACCCCTAAGGATGGTCCTTCTGCGGGTGTGACTATCTTCTCGGCGCTTACATCGTTAATAACCGGGCAAACAGTTGACCCGAACCTTGCTATGACTGGTGAGATAACCTTAAGTGGTGCTGTTCTGCCGGTCGGGGGAATCAAAGAGAAGATACTTGCTGCACATCGGGCGGGAATCACAAAGGTTATCCTGCCTCGGGAAAACGAACGGGATCTCGACGATGTGCCCGACGATGTCAGGTGCGAACTGAGCTTCGTGCTGGTGGAGACCGTTGAGGAGGTTTTACAAGAGGCACTAGGTATCAATCTGCCCAGGACCCTGATGTTGCATGCCGGGAACAGTTCCATTCCTGTGCAGAATCTATAAATTGAACCGGTTTCCAGGCATCTGTCAGTAGCAGTCTGGAATGAATGGACGATGTTTTCACCAGGATAGGAATGATTCATCTGGTATCTGGTCCGATATTATGAAAATTAAACCTATTGAGGGGGTAATGAAACCAGCCCCTCAATCAGTCGTCTGCTGCAAAAACTCTCAAGTTATAATTTTTCCTGATCACGAGGCAGAAGAATAAAAATTTCCTCTCCCCGTTCACGTCTCGTACACAACCCGGTATACGACCCCGTTTTTGTCATCAGATATAAGTAGGGATCCGTCAGGCATCACCTCAACATCAACCAGCCGGCCGTATACCCTCCCGTTTGTTAGCCATCCTTCAATAAACGGTTCATACGAGATTGGATTTTTGTTCTCAAGCCTGACCTGCATTATCCGGTACCCGATAAGGTCTTTACGGTTCCAGGATCCATGCTCAGCGATGAAGGTGGTTCCCTGGTATTCAGGAGGAAACAGAGAACCTGTGTAAAACGGCATCCCCGAGTAGGGCAACATGGGGTCCGAGCTCCTGAGCGACTGGTGTACAGTTCCTGCATCCATCAGGAGCGTTCGCTCCAAATTCGGGATCGACAATATCCGTTCCGTGATGGTAGGGATAGCTGAAGAACAACCCTTTGTCGGGAGCTTGATTTAGTTCATCAGGGGGAATCATCACCGAGATAATCCCTGCCATTATCGGTAAACCAGAGATCCCCTTTCTCTGGATCCCAGTCAAATCTGATAATATTTCTTATCCCTGATGCAAAAATCTCATACCCTATTTTATCAGGGTGGATTCGGTGGATAGCTGCGTACTGTCCATCCGGGGGTAGACAGATATTATATGGGGCACTTACCGGAACATAGAGCATTCCGTCCGGGCCCAATCTGATAAATTTCTACCTTTAGCCAGTTTCAGAGGGGAATTCATCGCTTACCACTTCAGGTACCGGAAAGTTGGGAAGAGAAGACTTAATATCAGGATACCTGATAATGCGACTGATTTCAGCAACATACAGGTCCCCATCCCGAAGGGCTATCCCATTTGGCATTGTAAGGCCGGATGCTACAACCATAACAGTCTCTCCGGTCCCATCCTCATTACTGTCCTGGACAGTATGGACCGTATCATCCCTGGTTCCTACAAAGAGTGTCCCTTTTGTACTATACGCAAGGGATCGGGCACCCGGGACATCCGTTGTGTAGACTGATATAGAAAATCCTGGCGGAAGTGATAGTTTGGTTTAAAATATCCTCAAACCCGGGTCTTTGTGGTGTGTCAGCCATTCCCTGGGAAATGATAGTGTTTGTCTGTAGAAAAGGAAGGGTGTTGGTGTCCGGGGACTGGATGAATACATACAGCCCTATGTAGAATATGATGCCTACAATGATGAGGATAATAGGAATTTTTCGTTGTTGTATCATGTGAAATCATACTGAAATCATACTGAAATCAGGTGCTGAAATAAAGATGATAACGGTTATATCAGAGTTGCATATCTAAAAAAGATGAAAATAAGTATATATTCGTGTTTCCTGTATTTTATTGATATAATGCGGAAAACCAAATATTGAAACAGAGACTCTAAAACTTTATACATATCAATAATATCCCGATTTCAGGGGAATACCAGATTCGTTTTCAGTATGGATCTCGAGTCTCAATTAGTCTTATATGTATCCTAAATGGATTTAGAAAATTTTCATATCAATTTACACGTTAAGCATAAAGTAATTAAATAAAGGAATTGTCTGATACAACTGCCATTTCAGATAACTTAAATATAATATCTACTAATGCTTTATTTGTCATCATAATAATATGACCTAATTGAACTATTAAATTTCAAAATGAGGAGATAGAGGCAAACAAGTATGAAAACCGTTTTTGTGCGACAGGAACTTTGTGTCGGATGCAGGCATTGTGAAATCGCCTGTGCTATTGAACACTCTCTTAATAAGGACCTTTTTTTGGCAATTCACGAGAAAAAACCCTCCAAACCGCGCATTCATATAGAAACCGTTGATAACTATCAGACATTTCCAAACCGGTGCAGACATTGTGATCCTGCTCCATGCATGCAGGTCTGCCCTACCGGGGCGTTGTATCGTGATGATATAACCGGATCGGTTCTGGTAAATTATGGAAGGTGTATCGGGTGTGCTGTCTGTGCAATGGCTTGTCCGTTTGGAATTATTGAATTTCAACAGGTGTATCAGTTGGATACTGAACGGGAAGTCAATGCAAAATGCGATGACTGTATACAAAGACAAAAAGAAGGAAAAATTCCAGCATGTGCAGAGGCATGTAAAACCGGTGCCCTCGAGTTTGGTGATGCAAATGATCTGATACGAACGAGCAGGACCGATTTTACTACGAAACTTATCAGATCTCAGGGAACTGATGTAACAGTCCCCACAATTCCAGAACATATCAGTGCATATAAGGCAGTCATGGAGAAGATTGCCAGTTTATGACCATCAGGAGAGGAGGAAAAGCATATGTGTGATCCAAAAACGATGAGAAAAGAAGCAGAAAAGAGATCTCTTGATAAATTAGATCAGGAGATGAATGTAAAAGCGATGCAGGAGGGCGTTGAAACAGCATGGGATAGGTTATCCCTCCAACAACCCCAGTGTGGATTTGGACAGCTCGGAGTTTGTTGTAACAACTGTACCATGGGACCATGTAGAATCGACCCATATGGTGGAAAACCGACACACGGGGTATGTGGAGCAAGCGTCGATACTATCGTTGCACGAAATTTGTTAGATGATCTCTGTGTTGGTGCATCAGCTCACTCTGATCATGGCCGGGAGGTTGTTGAGGTTTTGCAGGAAACTGCTGAGGGAACGGCTCCGGGATACCAGATAGTAGACAAAGAAAAATTATACAGTCTCGCTGCTGAATATGGTATTCAAACAGAGGGAAGAAAACAAGAAGAAATTGCTAAAGATCTTACAGTTGGGATGCTTGCAGAATACGGGAGCATCAAAAACAGGCTTCAGCTCTCTGAACGGGCACCAGTACCGACAAAGGAGATCTGGAAGAAGTATGGGATTGTTCCCCGGGGAATTGACCGGGAAATAGTGGAAGCCTTGCACCGGATTCACATGGGCGTTGATGCCGATTATGTGAATATTTTACTTCATGCGATGAGGACTGCTCTTGCAGACGGCTGGGGTGGATCGATGATAGCGACCGAATGTTCAGATATCCTGTTTGGGACACCAAAACCAGTTTCATCTTGGGTAAATTTAGGGACATTGAGCACAGATAAGATAAATGTGGTGCTCCATGGTCACAACCCGCTCCTTTCCGAGATGATTGTACATGCAGCAGAGGATCCTGGCCTGAAAAAATATGCAGAAGAGAAGGGTGCTAAAGGGATAAATCTGGTTGGAATGTGCTGCACCGGAAATGAACTCCTCATGCGAAGCGGAATCCCGATTGCCGGGAATGTTCTTGACCAGGAGCTGGCTATCGCTACTGGTGCAGTCGAAGCGATGATTGTTGATTACCAGTGCATATATCCATCTATTCCAGCAACAGCAGGATGTTATCATACAAAAGTTGTCACCACCAGTAAGAAGGCAAAGATTCCTGGGACTGTGTACATGGAATTTAACCCGGAAAATGCTATAGATATCGCAAAGGATATTATCAGACTAGCTATTGATAATTATCCGAACCGGAATGCAGACCGGGTGCGTATTCCGGGAAAACCAATGAAGCTGATGGCAGGATTTTCAGAGGAAGCTATCTGTACCGCATTGGGAGGGACATACAAACCACTCATCGATGCAATTGTTGCTGGATCCATTAAGGGTGTAGTAGGGATAGTCGGGTGTAATAATCCCCGGATAAAGCACGACTATGGCCATGTCACCCTGGCAAAAGAGCTCATAAAAAGGAATATCCTGGTTGTTGAGACCGGATGTGCAGCGATAGCATGTGGAAAGGCCGGGCTCCTCCTCCCTGAAGCTGCAGATCTGGCCGGAGATGGACTCAAATCAGTTTGTAACCTGCTTGGCATCCCCCCTGTTCTTCACATGGGTTCCTGTGTCGATAATTCTCGGATTCTGGTGATGGCCGCAAAGATTGCAAACGAACTCGGTGTCGGTATCGGGGATCTGCCACTTGGTGGTGCAGCACCGGAATGGTACTCACAGAAAGCAGTTTCCATTGGGACGTACTTTGTTGCATCTGGTGTATACACGGTACTTGGCATTCCTCCAAAGATTTTTGGTAGCCAGAATGTGCTAAGTCTCCTTGCAGACGGGCTGAAGGGAATAACAAACTCCTCCTTCGCGGTTGAGCCTGATCCGGTGAAAGCTGCAGATCTCCTTGAAGCAGAAATTGAACGAAAGAGAAAAGCTCTGAATATTTAATTTACCCTTCAAGATTTTTTTTTTGGTAACTATTATGGATGAGAAGACATTAGATGAGATTATTTCCCAATATGCATCTCCATCTGGCAGAACGCTTGGGATCCTACGGGACATCCAGATCCAGGAACGATATATACAAAAGGATCTCTTAAAACTGCTTTCGGTAAAGATAGATGTACCGGTCTCCCAACTCTATGGGCTGGTCACCTTTTATTCGTTTTTCACTCTGCAACCGGTTGGGGAGCATTTGATAACAGTTTGTATGGGAACTCCCTGCCACGTAAAAGGAGCTTCTGTTCTCCTAACAACTCTTGAAAAACTATTGGATATCAAGGGCAGGACAGAGGATGGAAAATACTTTGTTACTACGAAGGATAACAAATTCACGGTTGGGATTGCCAGATGTTTCGGAGCGTGCAGTATGGCTCCGGTCATGCAGATTGATGGGGATCTTTATGGATACCTGACCCCTGAGAAGATTCCGGAAATCCTTGCAGAGTATGGGTGGAAGCATGAGGATTAAATCGAGATCTGACCTGGAGGAGGTCAGAACAATTGGTCTCTCTAAAATACAGCCGGATCGGCCTAGGATTGCAATTGGT
>Ga0265594_1001490_pt1 | contig 18083 bp, 13 predicted proteins | sample saktaG_11_FD_190147 | JGI IMG/M metagenome (GOLD analysis project Ga0265594, IMG submission 190147) | Saline water microbial communities from Sakinaw Lake, British Columbia, Canada - sak_2011_5_24_80m | ecosystem: Environmental > Aquatic > Non-marine Saline and Alkaline > Saline ... | reverse complement strand
GCTATTAAGAAATATTTTGTCGAAGTCAGATTGTTTATTATATTTGTTCCCTTTGGGTTTTCAGAATTTCCCATATACTTCTTCAGATTTTCTTGCATTATCCCGATAGTGTTTTAAAAATCTTCCTCGTCTATGGAAAATTCTGAAAATCTTGATGCGAATAAATTAATAGAAGTCCCCTATAGATATTTATTGTTATATAAATATAAAAAAATGTTAAAATCAAAAATAATAAAGTTATTTTTAGTTTTTTTGATAATCTATTAGTAATTTTGTAATTTTATTAATAAAATATAGAATTATATTATTTATCTGTTTTTTTAAATAAGAAACAAAAACTATATTTTTTCGTATTACTAAAATAATATAAATTTATTGTTTTACCTAAATTATGCGATATAAATATAATGAAATATCATATTAGTTATCAGGCAGTTGCCTGACCGATTTAGAAATTATTGTAATTCACCAAATTAATGAAAGTGAATTGCTTATAATTTTTTAATCGTTGGGTTTTATTCAGTTTCTTTAATATTATAAGTATTTTTAAGTTAAAAGTATATCTATTATAATTATAAATGAAATATTTCAAATATTTAATTCTTATTTTTTTTATTTTTCCTTTATATCTGTATTCTCAAGATGATGATGAAGAAAGTGAAGGCGGAGGTGAATTTGAAGAAGCATGGGGAATAAAACCTGAATATGCTCCTAAAAAAGAAAAACATCTAAATATGATGGATGATAAAGGAGAACAAGGTCTCTGGAAGTTTTACACACGGGATGGCATTTTATTTTATGAAGTAACATTTAAAAATGGAAGCAGAAATGGAATGTGTAAAAAATATTATCCTTATAATGGAGTTTTAAGAGAAGAAGCAGAATTTTTTTATGGTAGGAAAGAAGGTATATATACACAATATTCTTATAACGGAGAAATTGTTAAAGAGGGTTCTTATAAAGCTAGCAGAAGAGATGGCTCCTGGATATTTTATCGCTCCAGGTCAGGCGAGAAAAGAGCAGAAGGTGATTACTTTATGGGAGATAAAACAGGAGTATGGAAATATTATAATAGAAGAGGGCAGCTATCTTATAAGGGCAAATATTTTAATGGGAAAAGAGACGGAAACTGGGAAATCTATGACTCTAAAGGAGCTGTTAAAGCTGTTAATAAATACGTAAATGGTGTGCTGCAAGGAGAAAAATCTAAAGCTACAAAAATTAAAAAACCTACAGGAAAAGGTGCTAAAACAACATCAAAAACCAATGCCGAAGCACTAAACAAAGAAAAAGGTCAAGGGAAAACTCACTAAATCTAAATCCTATACAGTTATACTCTGCTTCGTAATAATTTGAGCTAATTTATCAGGCAGTTGCCTGAAAACAATTATAATTTTAACATATAGTCATTAATTGTCATTAGTAGTCATTAAATAGTCAATAAGCAACTAAATGACGGCGAAGCTAAATGACCATAAATGACAGTGAGCGAAGCGAGCAAATGACTATGAATGACAGCGAAGCTAAATGACAAATTATATTACACAAAATATAACCACTCAAAGTATAATATAATATTTTATCACTCCTTTTTATAAAGCACAAAAAATTTATTTTTGTCAAAATAATTGGACTGAGCAAACAAAAATTCTTAATAAAAATCACAGGAAAATCAATAATGAGTAAACTTAAAAATTTTCTCTATTTCAACAAAACAGAACGAAGAGGAATTTTTGTATTACTGTCAATGCTGCTACTATTAATCATATCTCCTTATCTTTTTAAACTTTTTAAGCCAAAAGAAAAGATTGATTTCCTGAATTTTGAAAAAGAAATAGTCAGTTTTGAAAAAAATCAAAAAAAAGTTGAGCAATCACATTATAAATCAAAAACAAAATATAAAAAACATAGCAAATCAAATATTGAAGTAAATTTAACTCCTTTCTATTTTGACCCAAACAACCTATCTGTTAATCAATGGAAAAAATTAGGACTGAACAAAGGACAAATCAAAACTATTAAAAATTTTGAAGCAAAAGAAGGTAAGTTTTACAAAAAAGAAGATTTGAAAAAAATATATTCTATCTCTGAAAAAGAATATAATATATTAGAACCTTATATACAAATCAAAAAAACTATTCAGCATAAACAATATAAACATAAACAATATAAAGATAAAAGCATAACAAAAAAACCTGTAATAATTGTTGAGTTAAATTCTGCGGACTCTTTAGATTTGCTCAATATCAAAGGAATAGGTCCATACTTCTCCAATAGTATTATCAAATTCAGAAATCTGCTTGGCGGATTCTGTAAATATGAACAATTGTTGGAAGTATATGGAATGGATACCACAAGATACCTTCAAATTCTACCTTTTGTTGAAATTAATAAGGACTCAATAAAAAAAATAAATATAAACAAAACATCTATAAAAAAATTAATCAGACATCCTTATATAGATTATTATCTCGCAAAAGATATCTTACAATACAAGGACAAAAACAAAAAATATAAATCTATCTCTGAGATTAAAAATCTTGACTTGATTTATGATGAACTATTTCAAAAAATTAAACCTTATATAACTGTTAATTAGTGTTCGTTCATAAAGTCACTGGTAAACCGTTGAAACGGTTATATCTATGTGACTTTTATTATACACCTCGTTGAAACGAGGTGCTAATGATATAGGAATATTATTAACACCGTGATTTATCACAATGTCGTTTAGTTAAGGAATAATGTTTTAAAAATCAGATTAGCACCACAATTTATTGTGGTGGTTAAAATTCAAATACAGTTTTTTAAAAGTCGGCTTAAAGCCGACTTCCAAAATAATTTACTGATTTTAATACACCATTCTAAAGAATGGTGCTAATCTGATATGCTCTTAACTAAATGACATTGTGATTTATCACGGTGTATAACGAACATATTTTTTTTTAGTAACCGTTTTAACGGTTTTTTATAAAAATATAAAACCGACATTATGAACAAACATTAAACAAACAAACTGTAATAAAAAAAATACTACAAGTTTATAATATGACTAAAATAATAAGTAAAAATATTAGAACATCCTTTTTCTTAATAAATTTTTTAATCACACTTATATTATTTGTTCAAAGTAATACTTCTTATTCTAAAAACAATTCAGATACAGCATCTTATAAGCAAAAAATTACAACTTTAAATAAATTGTCAGAACAGTTTAGAAACTCTGACAGAGATAAATCTTTAGAATATGCTCAACATGCATTAAAAATTTCTGAAAAAAATGATGATAAAAAAGGTATTGCTACATCATTAAAAAATATAGGAATAATATATTTTTTTAACGGTGATATTGATATAGCTAAAAATTATTATCTGAAATCATTAAAAATATTTAAAAAATTAAATGATAAACAAGGAATCCCTGCCTGCTACAACAACATTGGACTTATTTATCAAACACAGGGAGAATACAAAAAAGCCATTAATTACTATAATAAATCACTTAAAATTGATAAAGAAAATAAAAATCTAAATGGAATAGCAACAGGACTAAACAATATTGGGACTATATATAATTATATGGGTGAATATGATAAAGCAATAAAATATTATACCCAATCTATAAAAATATATACAAACTTAAATAATGAGCAAGAAATTATTGACTGTCTGATAAATATAGGAATAATATATAAAAATCAAAATCTGTTTAAAAATGCATTATCTTTCTATAAAAGAGCATTATCTCTTGCCGGTGAAAAAAACGATTTGTATAGTAAAGCTGTCTGCCTGTATAATATCGGAGGAATAAACTATATAAAAAATGACTATAAAAGTGCTACAAATAATTTTACCCAGTCATTGCTGATAAGAGAGACCTTAAATGATAAAAAAGGAATGGCTTTATGTATAAAAGCTATTGGCAAAATATATGAAGAACAGGGATATATAGACAAAGCAAACGACCTGTATTTTCAGTCATTAAAAATATACGAAGAACTGAATGATAAAAGAAATATAGCAGCTACTCTTACTTTTATCGGAAATAACCTGTTAATAAAAGAAAACTTCACAAAAGCTATCAATTATTTTAATCAAAGTTTAAAAATAGCAAGCAAAATATCGGCAAGACCACAAATAATAGATAATTATAAACTAATGACAATAAGCTATGCAGCTATCAGGGACTTTGATAATGCCTTTAAATATCTAAACCTTTATACAGCATTAAACGACACTCTGCTGGCACATAAAACACTAATAAACAACAGTAATAACAAATTTAGTTATAACACAATAAAAAATAAACAAACAAAAGAAGATATAAATCAGCAAGAGCAAAAAAAATCCAATAACACTTTAATTCTAAAAATACTTTTAATCATAACATCTGTAATAATTATTATACTTGCATTTTTATTGATTAAAAAATTAAAAAAATCATAAGATAACAAAAAAATTATTTATATTTGCATTTTTATATTATTAAAATCAATGTTTAACCAAAAAAATTAAAATTATGAAAAAAATTAAATATGTTATTGCTTTTATAGTTTGTTTTACTTTTATTAACGAGATGTTTGCCCAGGATATTATTTATAAAAAAGATAAGACCGAAATTCAGGCAAAGGTCTTGGAAATAGGCGTTTCTGAGATAAAATATAAAGATTATGATAATATAGATGGTCCAACTATTGCTGTCAGAAAAGATGAAGTAATAAGAATTAAATACGAAAATGGTAAGATACAGGTTCTTACCCCTGATATTTACAGAGCAAATCAGGAATCAGCAATCCTTGACAAAACACAGGCAGCAAAATTTGAACTGTTCTCACCATTAACAGGAAATCTTACTTTCTGCTATGAACGAATGTTAAAAGTAGGAACAAACCTTGACTTTAAAATTGGTATTATCGGACCGGGACTCGGAGTAGCTGATAATACAGGTAGCGGAGTATTTGTAAAAGCAGGTCCTAAATTCTTGGTAGGACAGGACTTTGTAGTCCCGGGGATGAGATATGCTCACCCTCTTAAAGGTAAATATATTAAACCTGAAATCATATTTTCTTCTTTTAAGATGAAAAATGTTTATTATTGGAACAGTAGCACTAACACATCAGGAACAACTGATGTACATAGTAACTCTTTGGCTATAAATATAGTTTTTGGCAGACAATGGGTTCTTGGAAATATTATGACTCTTGATATTTATTCAGGAATTGGCTATGGATTATTCTGTGATACAAAGTCAGATGATAGTAATGCATCAGGAGAAACCTTCTTTGAAGGATATCAATATAGCCATCTTTATATGGGCGAGAATTTTCCATTGGCATTAAGCGCCGGATTTACTGTTGGCATAATATTCTAAAAAAAAATATTTGAATGAATATTGAACAATATATATTAAATCTTGTTAAACAACGAATTCTTGCCATTGATCCAAAAGCACAAATAATTTTATTCGGTTCAAGAGCGAAAAAGGACTCTAACAAAGATTCCGATTGGGATTTTTTAATATTGACAAAAAAAAATATAAACAGACATTTAAAAAATCAGATAAGTGATACTCTTTTTGAAGCAGAATTAGAAACAGAACAGGTCTTTACAAGCATTATTCAAAATATCCAAACTTGGCAAAACTATTCTAAAGCACCGATTTATATGAACATAAAAAAAGATGGCATTGAAATATGATTAATCCAAATTCCGAATTAGTAAGTTATCGCCTATCAAGAGCTAAAGAAACTTTTGAAGAAGCTAAATTGTTGGCACAGGAAAATCATTGGAATGCTGTTGCAAATCGTTTATATTATTCGTGCTACTATGCAGTGAATGCATTACTAATAAAGCATAGATTTAGTTTTTCAAGTCATAATGGTGTAAAAACAGAATTTTATAAATCATTTGTAAAGACAGGCAATATATCAATAGAATCCGGCAAATTATATAATAGATTATTTAACTTACGACAAGAAGGTGATTATGTGGATTTTCAAAGATTTACGCAAGAAGATATTGAACCTTTTCTAGACCAAGCAGAAAACTTTATCAGAGAAATTAAAAAACTGATAGTATAGATGAAACTATAGCATACAACACAAGATCAAAAACAAGCGGCAAAGATAGATGATGTCATTATAGCATCATTATATCAATATAGCCATCTTTATATGGGCGAGAATTTCCCATTGGCATTAAGCGCCGGATTTACTGTTGGCATAATATTCTGAAAAAATCTTTGTCTTATATCGCATAATATTTAATCTGCCTGAAAATTTTGAGGTGCTAAGATAAAAATAGTTACATTTGCTTGGAAATAAAAGATTATTTATTATAAAGAATAATCGCGGTTTAATGATTATAGCCCTGAAAGGGCATAATCAATAACACAGGGAATAGCCCTGTGAATTAACGATAACAAAATATATAAGCACTGAAAGGGTGTCCTCAAAATAAAGCAGCTATGGGACAATCATTATGAGATTACGCCCTTTCAGGGCTGAATAAGGATTATCATATTTATATTCGCAGGGCTACACCATGCGTTGATATATCCCGCCCTTTCAGGGCTGAACATTAAAAAATTATCTTGCATAGCATATCAAAAATAAATTTACTAATTTTAGATATTTTACAAAAAACTTATTTATATTTGTATTCTCATCTTATTATTTTATTAAAAAAAATGTTTAACATTTCAATAAATTCAATGTAACCCTAAAATATTAAAATCATGAAAAAAATTATTATTATAACAAGTGTTTTTCTGCTTATATCACCATTTAAATTAGTAAAAGGACAAGCAGCAGGTAATGTAAAATACAACGAAACCATTCGGTATCAAAAACAGAATAAAAGTCCAATAACAGATGCCGTATTCACCAATGATGCAGTAATGATATTTGAGGTAAATGCTTTAAAAAATGTAAAAGCAGATTCTTATGTAGCTATATTCAATATCACACAACTGGGTGAAACAGCGGAATCTGTTGACAGCATACTCAATATAAGGTATAATAAGTTTGTCTCTGAAGCAATAAAAGAAAGTATTGTTGCTGATGACATTTTTTTGGATATGATTTCCCTTGTTCCGGTTTACGAATATGAAGTGGAAAAAAAATTGTTCAGTAAAACTTACAATGAAGTGCCAAAAGGATTTGAATTACAAAAAAACCTTCACATCCGTTTTACAAAAGGAAAAATACTTGATAAAATAGTAACAATAGCAGCAAAAAATGAAATTTATGACCTTGTAAAAGTTGAATACATTGCAAAAGAAGTGGAAAGCGTTTATGATGAATTAAGAGATAAATCTGTTAAATTATTAACCAAAAAACTAACATCTTTTAATAAACTTGGGATTAAACTTGACACGGTTTACCATATAATATCTGAAAAATCCACTATTACTTATCCTATTTCCAGATATTCAAGTTATCAGGCATTTAGCCGTTCTTCAATAGATGCTATCGAAAAGAAAAGAATTAAAAGCAAAAAATCTGACAAAAACGAGACACTTGTTACATCTTATCCTCAAACAGTGAAACAAGTCAGGGAATCCAATACATTATATTATAATCAAATTCCGTATGACAATTATGACATTGTAATCAATCCTGAGATACTTGAACCGGAAATTCAGTTTTCATACAACTTAAAAATCAAATATATCATTAAAAAACCAGACAAAAAAATAGAAAAACACTTTTTGCATTTAACACCTGAAGGAAACTTAAAAACATTGGATGTTAAATAGAAAAATAATATCCAATATTTGATTAACTAATTTTTTAAAAAAAGGAAGCAATATGAAATACAAAGTGCATCGTTTGGAAATTAAAATGGAAAAAGATCAGAAGAAATTAGAGCAATTTTTGAATAATTTGGAAGGAGAAATCATATCAATAATTCCAAATATTACAAAAAACATCTTTATTTCAAATTTATGGGCTTACTGATAAAATTGATTTTCTGCTTATTGTCGAAAAAATAAAATAAATGTATATTATAACCTGCAATTTAAACTGGATAAATTCAAGACAGATAAAACTTTAATTTATTTGATTTTATATCGGTTGTTTCGGCTTCGCTCAACAACCTTTTTTCCTCTGTTTTGTCCAACAATTTTTTTTCCTTGGCTTCGCTCAACAACCTTTTTTCCTCTGTTTTGTCCAACATTTTTTTCCTTTCTGCTTCGCTTCCTGAGCGGAGCCGAAGGAAGCGGAGCATTACTAAAATGAGTTTCGTTTTTACATTCCGCATATTCATGTAGCTTTTCATACTTTCCTTCAATCAGAGTTTTTTTCTTTTCTCTGCTCCATCCCTGCACTTGTTTTTCTCTGTAAAATGCTTTGTCAATTCGCTCGTATTCTTCAAAATAAACCAATGTTACAGGCAAACGTTTTTTAGTATAATTTGCTCCTTCACCGTTTTGGTGCTGACAAAGTCGTCTTTCCAAATCTTTGGTGCTTCCCGTATAATAACTTCCATCTGCACATTCCAATATATACATATATCCATTCATCTTTTATTTTTTACTTCTAATGTTGTGTATCCAAAAATTAACTTTATACAAATTGAGTCAGCAACTTTTTTATTCAAGTTTTAGTTCCACTCCTTGCATAAGGAGCAACTCTTTGACTGGCAAAGTCCTTTTTTAAAAACTTATAATAAGCAACAATAGCAATCATTGCCGCATTGTCAGTGCAATATTCATTTTTGGGAATAAACACATTCCAGCCAAGCTGTTTTTGTGCTTTAAGCAATGAATCTCTAAGAAAACTATTAGCAGATACACCTCCTGCAATTGCTATTTCTTTTATGCCTGTGTGTAAAGATGCTTTCTTTAATTTCTCCATTAAAATTAAAACAATAACTCTTTGTATTGAAGCACATAAATCATATTTATTTTCCTGAATATAATTTGAATTTTCTTTTAGTTGGTCTCTTAAAAAATATAAAAAAGATGTCTTCAGACCACTAAAACTAAAATTCAGCCCTTTTATGTTTGGTTTGGAAAATTTAAAAGCATCAGCATTGCCTTTTTTTGCATAATTGTCTATTACAGGTCCGCCTGGATAAGGAAGTTCCATTATTTTTGCACACTTATCAAATGTCTCACCGGCAGCATCATCTATTGTCTTGCCAATAATTTCCATATCAAAATAACCTTTTACTATATTTATTTGTGTATTTCCGCCTGATACTGTTAAGCATAAAAACGGAAATAAAGGCGTAACAGAACTTGCACCTTGTTCCTGAATAAAATGTGCTAGAATATGAGCTTGTAAATGGTCCACTTCTATCAATGGAATGCTTAATCCCAAAGCAAATGCTTTGGCAAATGAGACGCCTACCAGCAAAGAACCTAACAATCCCGGTCCTCTCGTAAAAGCGACAGCATTTAATTGTTTTTTATTTATCTTTGCTATTTTTAATGCTCTTTCAACAACAGGCACAATATTTTGCTGATGAGCCCTTGAAGCAAGTTCAGGCACAACGCCACCATAAAATTTATGAACCTGCTGACTGGAAACTACACTGGCAAGAATTTTGTTGTCTTTTATTATTGCAGCACAAGTATCATCACACGACGACTCAATAGATAAAATATAAATGCTCATTACAGAAATTTTAAATACTATTTATAAAAATTTAAAGTTTAAGGATATACAATAATTTGGTATTTTTTATTTTACACTTTTAAAAACTCTTTCAAAAAAATTTAATCATTAAAAAATGTAAATTGCTTTTTACCTTTTTTTTGATAGTTACAAAAAATTCAAAGATATTAAAAAAATATACAAAATATTACTTTTTATTCTGTTAGCAATTATTGTCTTACTAACAGGAGCTTATTTTTCTTTGAAAATCAGTGCAGTCCAAACTTACCTTTCACAGAAAGCAGCATCTTATTTATCAAAAAAATTAAATACAGAAGTAAAAGTTGGAGCAGTAGGCATAACCTATTCATTAGATGGAATAGACGGTATACTTAAAAATGTATCTGTCAATGATTTACACAAAAACACACTAATAAGTATTAAAAAAATCACTTTTAATATAAAAAAAATATCTGTTAAAAAAAATATAGTAGATATTAACAAATTAAAACTAAATAATGCTGTTATAAATCTAAAAAAATATAAAAATGAAAAATCTTTTAATTTTCAGTTCCTTACTGATTATTTTAGTTCACAAGATACAAGCACAACAAATAAAAAATGGAAAATAACACTAAAAACTTTAAACATTGTCAATTCCAATTTGGTTTATAAAGACCAAAATAAACTTTTGAAAAATAAAGGAATTGATTTTAACAATATCAATATATCAAAATTTAACTTAAAGATAAAAAATGTTCTTGTAAACAATGATTTTATATCAGCCAATATTAAGGAGCTGTCTTTTAAAGAACATAAAGGTTTTGTTTTAAACAAATTTAATACAAAAGCTAAAATAACACCTGAAAAAATTACAATTGAAGATTTTAATATAAACACTCCTTTAACAAATTTTGCCCTTGACTTAACCCTTGACTACCAAAATTTTGATGCCTTTAATGATTTTATAAATAAAGTGCATTTTGTTTCAAAAATAAAATCTGCAAATATAAACTCTAAAGATATTGCATATTTTTTGCCTGACATTTATGGAATGAACAACACAATCGCCGTATCAGGAGAGATAAAAGGGAAAATAAATAACCTAAAAGCAAGAAACTTTAAACTTATTTTTGGAAACTCCACACAATTAATTGGGGACTTTAATTTTACAGGATTACCTGATATTGAAGAAACATTTATGCATCTGAATATTAAAAAATTTATTACAACACAACAGGATATAAAATCTATTACTCTGCCTTGTGATAATAACATTGAAAAACACATAAACATACCAGACAACTTTGCAATGCTCAAAAATATCAAAATAAACGGCTTTTTAACAGGTTTTTATAATGACTTTGTCTCTTATGGCGACTTTTATACAAACATTGGCAAAATATCTACTGATATTGCTCTGAAAAGAAATCCTAAAAATCCTAACTATAATGCTATTAAATATAAAGGGAAAATAAATACTGATAACTTTGACATAGGCAAACTCCTTGCTTCAGAAAATATACTCGGGAAAATAAGCTTAGATGCTATTGTATCAGGCAAAGGATTGACAAAAAATACTGTTGATATTGACCTAAACGGAACAATAATCTCAATAGATCTTAATAATTATACCTACAATAATATCAAAATTAAAGGCAATTTGGCTCATAATAAATTTGATGGACAAATAAATGTTAATGATGAAAATATAAAAATGAATACTGTTGGAACTGTTGATTATAGTAAAGATATACCTGCTTTTAACATCTATTCTGTTATTAATAATGCTAATCTTAATAAACTAAATCTTTTAAAAAAGGACTCTATCTCCGAGTTATCTACTTCTTTAACTTTTAACTTTAGAGGTAATAAAATTGATAACTTACAGGGAACCATTAAAATAGACAGCATTACATACAAACAAGATAAAGAAACATATAATTTTAAAGAATTACTCCTGTCCAATACTATCAATGAATCAAACTATAAAACCCTTAAATTAAAATCTGACTATGTTGATGCTGATATTGATGGGAATTTTATGCTTACAGATTTTAAATTAATACTCTGTAAATTGCTCAATGAATATTTTCCATCTCTTAATAAAAATAATGCTTTTGCTTATGATTCAACAAAGATAAAATCTCTAAAAATTAATTATGATATTAACTTAAAAAATACAATATCAATAAGTAAATTATTACTGCCACAATTAAAAATAGCTCCAAATTCTAATATTAAAGGAACATATAATTCTGTTACTAACTTATTAACTATAAATGGAAACTTTTCAGATATTGAATTTGCCGGGAATAAATTTAAAAATTGCTATATTAATGGGAAGACAATTCAAAATGCCTTGTCTTTAAATATAGGATGTAAATGCCTGCCTCTCTCTGACAGTATTATTATTGATAATGTTGAACTAAAAACAATTATATATAATGACAGTATTGCTTATAACTTGGTATGGAACAACAATAAGCAAATTCATAACAACAGCGGAGATATTAAAGGATTTGCATCTTTTATTGAAAATTCTAAAATAAAACTTAAATTATTAGATTCAAAAATTGTGTTTAACGATTCTGTATGGCTCGTTAGCAAAAATAATTATATCATATTAGATACTTCATCAGTTTTTATAAATAATTTAGCTTTTATCAGTTCAACCCAACAAATAAAAATTGATGGAATTGCCTCAAAACCCAATAACAAAGCTAATAAAATGAATATAAGTTTTAACAATTTTAACCTCTCGGTTTTTGATATTTTAACAAATAAAAGAGATTATGATTTTGATGGCATCTTAAATGGTAATCTTACTCTTATGGATTTATACAACTCTCCATACTTCATCTCTGATTTAAAAATATATGACATTGGATTTAATGAGACAAAACTTGGAGATGCTGTAATACAAAGCTCGTGGGATAATAACAAAAAAGCTATATCCGTTGATGTAAATGTTATATATACAGGCAATATAGGAAACAACAAACCTGTAGCTGTAAAAGGATTTTACTACCCTTATAAAGATAATAACAACTTTGATTTTGATGTTGCTATAAAAAACTTAAGAGTAAAGACATTTGCTAAATATCTTACCGATTTTACCTCTGACTTTAGAGGTATTGCTACAGGAAATTTAAAACTCACCGGCTCACCTGCTCATATTGATCTTAATGGTAAGGTTAAATTGTTAAAAGCATATATCAAAATTGACTATCTAAATACTGTATATACATTTGCTCATGAAATAGATGTTAAAAAAAATTGCTTTAGTTTTGATAATCTTATTGTAAACGACAAATATGGTAATACTGCTATATGCAATGGAAAAATCAATCATAACAACTTCAGGCAATGGAATATTGACTTAAACTTTAGACCTGATAAGTTATTATGCCTTAATACAAACATATCCCAAAATGAGATGTTCTATGGAAAAGCTTTTGCTTCCGGATTTGCCAGAATATATGGACCTGCTGACAATATAAAAATGGATATATCTGCCAAAACAGAAAAGGGAACTAAAATATTTATTCCTCTGGCATATACAGAAGAGGTCTCTGAAAACAATTTCGTAACATTTGTCAGTAAAGATACTGCTAAAATAAAACCAACCTATGATACTAAATCATCTAACATAGGACTAAATATGGATATTGAAGTTACACCTGAAGCCAAAACTCAAATAATTTTTGATTCCAAAATAGGCGATATAATAAAAGCCAAAGGCAATGGTAATCTTAAATTTGAAATTAATACTCATGGCGACTTTACTATGTTTGGCGACTATGTTATTGAACAGGGAGATTATCTGTTCACTCTTAAAAATATTATAAACAAACATTTTGAAGTAGAAAAAGGCGGATTAATATCATGGAACGGAAATCCTTATGACGCTACTATAAATCTAAATGCTGTATATAATCTGCAGACATCTTTAAGCAATATTCTTGAAGACACTTCAGAAATTTACAAAAAACGAATTCCTGTCCAGTGTAAATTTAATATGAAAAATAAATTAATGAACCCTGATATAACATTTGATATAGACCTTCCAAATTCAGACCAGGATACTAAAGAAAAACTAAAAAATGCTCTGTATCTAAATGATAAAGACGTTAATCAACAGAAGATGAATAAACAAATATTTGCTCTGCTTATGCTTAACAGATTCGTAAAAGAAAAACAATCAGGTGGTATTGGTAGTGATGAATATGCAAGTGTAGGCACAACAAGTTCAAGCGAACTATTCTCCAACCAGATGAGCAACTGGCTATCACAAATAAGCAATGACTTTGATGTTGGTGTTAATTATCGCCCTGGCGATGAAATTTCTGACAAAGAAGTGCAAGTAGCTCTTTCTACCCAGCTGTTCAATGACAGAATTTTTATAAATGGAAATGTTGAAAATTCAAGCAATCAAAATACAAGTAATATTGTCGGAGATGTTAATGTTGAATATAAAATAACAAAACAAGGAAAATTTAGAATTAAAGCTTTTAATAAAGCAAACAATAATAATGATTTAATAAACATAAATGCACCTTATACTCAGGGTGTAGGTATATTCTATCACAAGGACTTTAATAACTTAAAAGACCTGTTTAGAAAAAAAAAATAAACTGACTTTTTATACTCTTGACCAGTCAACAGTCGGCAGTCAACAATTTCGATAAATACAGTTGAAAATTCCGATAAAAATCGAAAAAATGTTCCATCGGCACAACAACAATGCAATAATAATCAACAACATAAATTTTATTTAAAATGACATTTTACAGTTGCCTCGACACTATTACAAAATGAATAGATTGTTTTTTTTCTAAGTCCTAACTGACAATACGATATATAAAAACCGTTTGATTCCTGTTGTTGGGATTTAATTTATGCATCACTCTATCAATAAATCCTGATTTTATCTTTGTTTCAAATTTTAAATCAAGAGACAAGGCATTTTTGGTATTTTTTATTCGTTTTTTAATGTTTTCTTCTCCAAAAAAGAGTATAAATCTATGAGCATTTGAACATTGTTTGTTTTTTTTAATAATAAAATCATCAACAGGACTTTTTTTAGACACATCATAATATTTTACCCATTGTTTAATGTAATATCTCGGAGGCATTTTAGCACTGCCATTATTTGAATCTTCTAATAATAGATATTCAATATTTTTATATTTAGAAAGATAAACCATTGCTTCAACTCTTGACTTTTTAGAATATGTTGTAGAGATAACAGGTAATAATGCTAAATTGATAATCCAAAATAATATCCATAAGTATCTTAATATAGATTTATTTTTTTTATCAGGCGACTGGCTGATTGATTTTTCAACAAATTCATTCCACCCAATAACACCGAGCATAATAATAAAAGGAATAATTGGCAAAATAAATCTTTCCTGTTTGTTTGGAAAATATGAATGAAAGACAAGAAAAATAAAACAGGGTAAAAATATTAACAGATATTTTTTCCATATTCTAAAAAATCCAAAAAATAAAAAAATACTGACAGGAGGTATTAGCAATCCTAATATAAGCAATATATAACTATACCATGGACCTGAAAGATAATCATATTTATGTATAAGATTATATCTAACATACTCAGTAAACTCAACAAAAGGATGTCTCCAGATATAATAATCAATAATTCCCTGAATTAATATAAATGATAATATTGAGCCAAAAGCAATATATATTGATTTTTTCCATTCTTTGTGTATTAACATTGCTAATATAATACCAACAACAAAAAGAGCTAACTGATATCTAACAGAAATGCTTAATCCTAAGATAAATCCAATGATAATATAATAGCAGATTGATTTATTTTTATTTTGTTCTTTAATTATTTCCCAGATGCCGATAAACAAAAAAGGAATACATACAACTTCAACTAAATTTCTGACGCTCAAAAAAGGCATAAACCAAAATAAAGCTAATAATAAGCCAACTTGTTTTGCTGTTTTTAAATCAGATAATTTTTGTGTTATTTTAAATCCTAATGAAACTATTATCAAAGAGAACAAAGCATGCAACAATCTTACAATAAACATTTTTTCCTGTGGGTCTGTTATATTAACAAATTTAAGGAATAGAAAAAGCAGATAATGCAGACCCAGATAAAACCAACTATGACCTGTGGGCATGTTTCCATAAGAATATCCGGGCAACCAGTCGCTGCAGCTATCTACAAGCATCTGTGCCGGCTCAATAACCAAAAAATGGTCATCCTGCATGCCAAAGCCCTTGGAAAACACTACAGCCAGTAACCGCACAATACCAGCCAGTATTAAAATAAATAGTAATGGCTTTTCTTCCCAATATTTTTTAAAAAAACGCATCAAAATAATATTAAATATAAAATATAAATATATAAAGTATCCATGAACCTCAATATCATTTAATTAAGGGATAATATTCTATATATCAGACTAGCACCACACTTTAGTGTGGTGATTAGAATTTAAACACAGTTCTTTAAAAGTCGGCTTAAAGCCGACTTTTAAAATAATTTACTGATTTTAATACACCATTCTAAAGAATGGTGCTAATCTGATATGCTCTTAACTAAATGACATTGCCATGAACCTACGGGTTATCCGCCTAAGGCGAACCGGATACCAGTATCCAGTAACCAGAAACATTAGGCAATTGCCTGATACATAAATAGTTACCAATATTTTATTCCCTAATTTTTTCTAATATATTATTGTTGGTTTTATATAAATCATACTTTTTAGATTCCAAAGGTATTTTTTTATATTCTTTATCAACAGATGTTTTAGAATATTTCTCTTTTAAAAAATAATTATATTGACCAATGCCCAAACTAATATAATAATGTCGGACAAAATAACCGTGCAATGACCAGTCAGACCGCAAACAAGGTTCAATACCAATAATGGAACCTTTATGTACAACTTTACCTATCAGATGAATATCATGAATTTTATCTTTGTCTCTTTTTATTTTCCCTGTTTGAAAGATAGAGAAAGTAATTACAGAAACCAAAAGCACAACAGATATAATCTTATAAATTTTAAAAGAAAATTTATCTGTATTTATTTTCTTTATTAATTCATTTATGCCGGGAGCCACAATAATTGCTATACCAATAGCATAAAATGGAAGTGACGGCAACAGATAAAACCCTCTTTGTTCGCGGGTTACAATTAAAGGAAATGAAGCAGAAATGCCAATTAATATAAATAATAAAGCAGGTTTTATATATGATTTTATTTTATCAAAATTAACAGCATTTAATTTAAAGACAATAAACAAAATTATATTCATAATAATAACAGGTAATAATTCCATACATAACTTTTGAATAATATAAAATCTTGTATTTACATTAGAAACGGACTGAATACTGTTAATTACTCTTCCAAAAAGATAAACAGATAAACTTTCGTATATTTTATCATTAAATAAAATTATAAAATATAATAATGCAGGAACCAAGACCAATATTAATGAATAGCCAAGCATTTTTAAAAAAGGAAATTTCCTGTATATTATCCAGTAAATTCCAACTATGACTATAGGAAAAAGACCGGGAAATCCTTTGCATAATGTTCCAAGAAATATCAAAAGACCTGAAAATATTAAATAAATAATAATATTATATTTTGAGTTTAGCCCTTTAATAATCAAATAAGAAGAAAAGAGTGTAAATATTCCCATTGTATTTTCTTCCATATTGTTAGAATAAGCCCAAAAACATACAGGAATAATTATCCAGTAAAAAAATGGCAGCCAGCTTAATTTTTTTAGTTCTGTTTCATTATGGAAAACTTCTTTCCAAATCAAAGTTATAAAATAGCCGGATATACAAGCGGTTAAGAAAGAATAAAATCTTTCAACATAGATACTATCACCAAGAATTTTAAAAAATATTGCCTGAATGCCAAAAGTCAATGGTGGTTGCTCATGAAAAAAAGTATGAAGTGTTTTACTAAAATGAGGAAACCAGAAATTTCCTATCCCATCTGCCAAATTTTTTGAAACGCAAGTATATAACAATCCATCCATAAACATACCATCTTTTATTAATGCAGGAACAATCAAAACAATAAAAGAAGCTATGGCTATTAACCAGAAAGGTAACTGTTTTTTATCCATAATTTTTATTATATCGTTTCAATAATTAATGATAAACAAATAAATAATTAAATTCAGACTTCCTGACCCATTATTTGTAATAAATTGATGGACAGTAAGTTATAGAAATATATAAAAAATAAATAGGAAAATGAAAATGACACATTTTCCCGGAACAATCAGGCAACTGCCTGATAAAAAATGACAGGTTATTTTTTTACAAATCCTTATAACTTTTCTTTGTCTTGATACAAAGAAAAGTAACAAAAGAAAAATCAAGGCTTACTAATAATTTTGCACAAAACTTACACATTTATCCTTTTCTTGCCGCAATCCAAGCCGTTCATAACTATA
>Ga0265594_1001489_pt1 | contig 18090 bp, 19 predicted proteins | sample saktaG_11_FD_190147 | JGI IMG/M metagenome (GOLD analysis project Ga0265594, IMG submission 190147) | Saline water microbial communities from Sakinaw Lake, British Columbia, Canada - sak_2011_5_24_80m | ecosystem: Environmental > Aquatic > Non-marine Saline and Alkaline > Saline ... | reverse complement strand
GAGCCGTCCACCGCGATGGCTATCCTGCAGTCTGGCTTCACCTGATCGTTAAGGGTCGGTGCGCCGCTCGGCTCGTCCAGTGCCCGGGCTATCTCCTCCGCTACTTGCCTAGGCTCCTGTTCGATTCGGGGGTCAAGTATCTCGATGAGGTTGTCCATGTCGACGGAGACGTATACCTCTGTCTCTCCGTAGGGAAGCCAACAGTCTACCAAAGCGTTTCAGAAGGATATTGTGTTATCTGAACAAGTATTTTTCCTTACGGAGTCAACGCGTTCTTGTCCGTTGTGCTGGCCTTGGTGCCCGTAGCGTCTTCGCCAGAAGGCTTAGTCGAGTTAGTTGAACTCGGTTCCGGCTGCGTCTGGGTGCTGTTGAGCAGTCTCTGCCTCAACAGGTCGAGGAGGCTGCTGTGGCTTCGAAGCTGGTACTTGACCGACGAGCTGAGTGTATAAGTGGTTCTCGTTCTGTTCCTCCACGCCTGCAACCAAGCATGCGCCTTATCTATGTCGCTGAGGGTGTTCCTCGTCTCCTCGTCCTGTATCTTTGATACAGCCACTTCGATGTCGTCGCTGAGTTCCTGGATCTCGTCCATGTCAACCTGCCCGGCCTGTAGCGTCTCCTTGAGCCGCTGGAGCTTCTGATCTGTAGCCGATAACGATCCCAGGGCTTGGGTTCTATCTTGGTCGGTGATGGTGTTCTGGTACTGGTTCAGGGCCTGGCGCATCTCCTCCACCCTGTTCTCCATGTTTTCCCTGTACCTTGAAGCCAGCCTCGTCTTGACCTGCTGGGAGAGCTGCTCGATCCTCGCCTTGACTCTGTTCATTGCTTCGACTGCGGCCTTCAGCGCCCGCTGACTCCCTTCATGGTCGCCTTTGCTGTGCTTATCCTCAGCCTCATCTATCAAGCCCTCTATGTCGTCTAGGGCTCCGTCCAGAGCAGTCGCATTGTAGCCGTTCTCTGCCAGCCGCGTGGACAAGTTCCTGAGGTTTCTGAGGGCTTCTCTGGCTCTCTGGATCTCAGGCGACGGCTGGATGTCTTGCTCAGGCGGCTGTGGGTCAGTCACCGCCTTGAATGCTCTCTGGAACATGGTCTGAGCTCTCCGCGCCTCAGCCAGCGCCGCCGCGTACTGGTTTTCCTCATGGTATCTGCGAGCCTCCTGAAGCGCCTCCTGCGCCTCACGGTAGCCATTGAGCACGGCAACGGGCACATCTTGGCCTTCTTCCTCAAGTCCTGCCATGTAGGCCTCAAGTGCCTGTTTGGTACGGATTATGCTCTGGATCATGTTCTGGAGCGTCTCCCCTGGACTCATGGGTGAGACGAGGACCTTCGAGGAGGAGACCACGCTGTCTCCTATTCTGATCTGGACAGTGTATACGTCGGGATCCAAGTCCCTGGGTAACGTGACGTCAAAGCTGTATGATCCCGTCGTCGGGGCAGTGAAATTGTAGGAGAAGGTGTCTCCATTTGACGCTGTGAACTCCACGACCACTAAGGCCTCAGCGCTGGCTGTGCCTCTGACTGTGTACACGCCGCCAGGATGAGCGTATACGCTCGGCAGACTGGCTGTCAGCGTGGGCTGGCTGTACGCGGGTAGGAGCGTGGACGCCGCGACTATTATCAGCATCATCGCGGCGGCTGCCTTGACTCTTTTCATTTTGTCTACCTGTATCCGTGCGGCGATATTATAGGAACCCGAAGGAATGAGGCGGAACAGGTGTTTCACGCCACTCACCTACGGTACCTCCTGTGGATGCTCACGAGGCTCTGGCCCCCCACCTTCCTCTCCTCTATTATGTCCAGCCCCTCAAGGCGGCGTAGCATTCTCCAGGCGCTCGTCCGCGGGATGTCGAACCTCTCCCGTATCTCGTTGGAGAACAACTCGCCCCCGGACTCCGCGATGAACCTGATTACCTCCCTGTCGTCCATCCTCAGAGTCGGGTGATCCTGGAAGATGGCGTCGAGGTCCACCTCCCCTAGCTTCAGCTCGGGCGGCTTGCCCGGTTTCTTGGGCAGTCGGACATAGAGTGTCGCTCCGATGATGAGCACGGCCGCCGCCAGCATGTAGATGGTCAGGCTCTGAGGCTTCACGGCGTTCAAAGCCGTAATCTGGCTCTGGTAGGCATAATCGTAAGCTGACTCGTAGTCCCCGGTCTCGTAGGCGGCGGCAGCCTGGGCCAGCAGCTGCTCAGCGACGTCTAAGCCCTTCGTCCTCCCCTCCGACTCTGCCTCCGAGACGGCGAGGCTCGCCACCTCCATCATGTCGTGGGCCTGCGAGGCGTCGGCTGTGGCCTCGTCGGCGGCGTCCTTCGCCTGTGCAGCCAGCTGGATCGCTGTCGTGTAGTCAGCCAGATCGAAGGCTTCGTTGGCCTGCTGGAGGAGGTCGAGCGCCTCCGAGGCTATTATCCCCGAGTTAATTATTTCTTGTATGTGCTGCTCGGCTTCGTCTATAGCCTCCTGCGCCTTGCCTCTGGCGTCGAAGACGCTGGTGATGTAGGAGACGGATATGTCGCCTGGGAGCATCCTGACGTAGGGTCTGTCTTCGCTGGTGCCTATCTCGACGGGTACCTCGCTCAGGTTGATGATGGTGGAGCCCTGCGGGAGCGTTATGCCGGCAGTTATGGTGGACGTCACGTTTAGGGTCCAGATCGCCCCCGTCTTGCTGGTGAGGGAGGAGGTCAGGTAGGTGACCACAACGCCCGTGGACCCCAGCGTGTCGACTAACGCGCCCTTATCTGTCACCGAGGCGTCGAGGGGTAGGCCGTCCTGATCGACGACGAGCAGGCTCTCGTAAGGGAACCCCGGTAACTCAACTTCTATACGCACTAGGGACGGGTCTGTCTCTGCCTCGTAGTCGACCTGCACTACGCCGTCGTTGTAGACAAGCAGGGACAGCGACTTGGAGGTGTAGTCCTGGGCTTGGACCGCCGGTACGAGCAGCAGTGCCAGCGTCGACAGGAGCAGGGCTGCCTTTAGCTTCATGTACGCTTCCACCGGTTACCGGAAACTAGAATACTTGACCGTAGGCGGTATTAAGAGGTTATCGAACACGGAACCGTTTAAACCTCCTTAGTTTTGATGTTCGAAGTAAAGTTTCAGAGACAGTTGCCCATGTAACGGTGCATTGAACGCCGCAGAGAACCCTCTGCGGGACCTACATGAAGATGATTAGGAAAAGATGGTGAACCTCTCTTTCTTCGCCTTACAGATGGGACACACCTCTCAGGAGGCTCACCCTCCACGGTGTAGCCATAGACGTCACAGACCCCTACCTGCCCCAAGTCAAGGTCTTTCTCATTTTGTACAGCGTCCGAAGCCCGCTCGTAGAAAGCGGCGTGGGTCTTCTCGGAGTATCTTAGGTCGGGGGAGATCGACGTCGCAGCCGCGATGGGCTCGGCCTGCGCCTCAGCAATCGTTTAGACCGTCGGCCCTGACGTGAACATAGACAAGTACGAGCTCCATGAGAGGGCCGAAGATGTCAGGGAGCGTATTAAACGAGTTTAAATGGGTGCTAGCTGAGCCTGCGCCGTGCAAGCCAGTAGACGGAGAACGCCACGCCCAGGTCTAGGGCCCACCACGTGTATAAGTCTAAGAAACTAGCTACTCCACGGTCTCCCAGTATCATAGGGCCGTCTGGTTCACCTGTAAGCTCCTCTGTCGCCTCCTCCCCTAAGCCAAACATGGGAGCTTCGTCGGTGGCGTTCAGGCTTTCTACGATGTCCCCCGGGCTCCTTTCGATGCCCGCCTCTTCGGAGCCGGCGAGCATCAAAGGAGGTGGAGCCACGTATCTCTCGACCTGCCCGGGCACGGCTGAGATCAGCAGGTAGCCAACCATCACCGCAAGCACCGTGTAGACCGTGACCCGGTTATTCATCGTTGTACTCTCCGTGCCGGTGTGACTTAATGCTAGAGATTAGAACAGCCTGGGAGCCTGTTTCGTGGGGGTGTTCTGTGTTTAGAACACTCATCTCGGGCGATCCCTCCATATCCTGTATGTCTCGTACCACAGGATCGCGGTGGGCACCAAGCCCATCACCAGGGTCGTTATGGCGTCTCTCGACGGGTAGAACGGTTGCTGGACGAGGTACGTGACAAGCATCGTGGTCATGAGCACCGCGTAGAAGAGGTACCTGGGCAGCATCACCCCTCCGAGGGTCACGAACTGGCGCAGCACCCCCACCTTCACCTCCTTGACGAGCTTATAATCGCCGTAGACGTTCTCCATCAGTCCTAGGTCCATGAGCTTGTTGAGATGGTAGCTGCTGACGCTGGGGCTGCTGAACCCTAGCTCCCTCTGCACCTCCCGGACGCCCACCGGCTCGTTGGGGTTCTTGAGTATGTGCATGTAGACCAGGAGGGTCTTCCCTTTGAGCTCTGACTCTATCACCGCGTCTTCGCTTGCCAAGGCAGTTTCATCCCTTGAGTTGGTATCTATTCCGTCGTTCAGTCTTTAAGCGTATTCAGAAGCGCCAGCGTGGCGTAGATGGCTTCCTCCGTCCTGACGGTCTCGGTTCCTTGGCCGGGTATCGTGTTGAGTATGAACCTGAAGCATTCCTCCGCCCTCTTACGCTCCCTACCTATAATCTCGTATACGCCGTCCCTGTTGGACCCGAAGGCGATGAGTGTGCGTCTGCTCTCCGCCCAGAGAGAGCTTATCTCCGGTGCCACTGAGTTGAACTCGTCGCCCCTCCTCGAGGTCGCGATGGTCAGGTCCCACTCGGGGCTTAGCGCGAGCTCGCTCAGCTTATAGTTGCTGCCTCTGAGGTCGTATCCCAAGTACTCGCTCAGCCTGCTCTTCTTCGCTGGTCTTCCCTTGAGATGTGGCTCCTTCTCAACGACCTGTACGGTCACCCGGCTTCCTCTGCTCGGGGCCCGCCCCTTTACCTCCATGAACTTGTCCAAGCCGACGTCCACCATGTAGCCGCCGTCGATTATGTTGGTGACCACTCCTTCACGGACCTCCCCTACCTCTACTTTCTCCACGCGGTCCTCGAGGGGGTGGTGGGGGGTCCGCAGCGGGGGCAGCGTCCCGACGTACCTGAGCTCGGGCCGCTTCTTGAAGAGGTACTTCCTGAGGTACTGGGGCGTCTCCATGTACCCTAGTATGTACTTCATGAGGACGCTCTCGTCAGGCTGGTCGGGGTACACGACGATCTCCTCTACTCTGTAGATGGCGGCGGCGCGTCCCACCTGGCCCAGCGCCTCGGTCTTCTCCCTGAGGTGCCTGTGCTCGGAGACCATCGAGGCCGGTATGGCTATCGACAGCCTGTTTCTTCTCCTATCCACCAAGTCCTCACCGCTCCCTGTGCTTGGACCAGCTCCTCCATCCGGTCTTCACATACTGTTCCCTATGCTCCATGTCCTCGTGCACCCACTCTAGGAAGCCGTCGAAGCTCCTCATCTCGGCGGCCTCCCTGTGGCTCCCGACTCCGAGCCTGACGAGGCTCTCGATGAAGGTCTTCTCCGCCAGCTCCTGTGTCGCCCCTGTGATCTTCACCTCTTTAACCTTGTAGCCCAGCTTCATGAGGGTCTCTTTGGCCGAGGAGAAAACGTATCCCGTGCATATGTGGAGGGGCTCACCCTGCTCGATGCCTAGATCTTCTATGCCTTCGAGTATTATCTGGGTCACGGCGCGGAGATACTCCTTGTACTTGAACTCGGGCGCCCTGAAGAACTCAAGGGGTATCTCCCCGACGCGAGACTCACCTGTCTCGACGCGCCTCATCACTATGACGACTCCTCCGATGAGGTCACCCCAGCCCGAGTCATCCACCTCGACTACCATTATGGACGATAGAAGGTGATCTATGGATAAATAGGTTGATGTGTCCACCCAGCGGACACGTTTCTCTAAAGGAGTAATTGATTGAGGTACCTGGTTCTCCGTGTACCTAGGGTTTCTTCAGGGCGTCTATCGAGTCGGTCGTGCTTGGGTCTTGCCCATACAGCATACCGAGGTACGCCGACGCAAAGTCCCCGATATACAGCGCCGAGATCATCCGGGCCAGCCTTCCCTCGCCCATCGCCTCGACCTCCACCACTTTACCGAACCTCTCCGCTACCAGCTCGTTGAACCTATCGATCTTCGTCGACGCGGCTTCCGCCTCCACCGGGTCTCTGATTATCACTGCGCACACCTTCTCCAGTAGCTCCGGGGGAGCCTCACGCGCCATGACGCTGTTGTGGAAAGCCTCCGGGAAGAACCCGGCGGAAGCCGGGCTCTTGCTGTTCTCGTTGAGCTGGGTGCTGTACCTGTAGGCAACGCCCTCAAGGAGGCTGGAACCGTAGACGTAGGGCGTGTAGCCCCTGATGCTCTCGGCCAGGGCCTTACCGGGGTTCGAGTCAGTTGGGGTCCCCGGACCCATCTCCTCGCTGAGGCTCTTGGCGACCTCGATGGCCTCCTCGACCTCGCCCCAGGTCTCGTCACCGATAAGACCTAGATTCCTAGTAACCGCCGCGAGCCCGAAGAACTGGAACGCTATCGCCGCCCTCGGCTTGTAGCCCTTGGGGAACCTTAGGCGCGGGATCTTTCTCAGGGAGGCGCTCTGGCTTAGCTTACCGCCTGAACAGAAACAGATCAAGGGGCACCCAATCTCTACGGCTTGATGGTACTGGCTCAGGGTCTCCTCCGTGTCCCCTGAGTAGCTCACGGCGTAGACTAGGGTGCTCTCGTCGACCCACGCGGGTAGGCGGCTCCCACGTGAGATAAATATGGGAGTCTTGGAGATGTCCCTAAGCCAGTCTCTGAGCAGGATGCCGCCGACAGCTGATCCGCCCATCCCGGCGACCGCCAAGGCTTTAATCTTCTTCTTCTGTATTCCGCCGAGCTCCAGCTTCTCCGCGTCTCGTATTGCCTTCCTAGCGCTTGACGGGAAACGGGTCAAGACCGACAGCATGTCGCCACCGTCGTGGCTTTTCAGGTACTCCGGGTCGTCGAGGAGATGCTCCATACCCCTAATTTGATAGAGTAACAATAAAAGGTCAACGAAACCTCATGGGCTCGCTGCCCTGACAGGGCAATAAGAAATGAGGGTTAGAACCTCTGCCTTCTCTGGGGGTACTGTCTCCTGTACTCTCTCTCCGAGAGGTTGTTCTCCGTGTTAACCTCTTCGATGGTCACGTTTTTCTTCTCGATGTTGCCGTATTTACCTACGTTCAGCCTTAGACTGCCTCTGAACGTCCCAGCGTAGCCGTTCTCCACCTCGACGACGTCGCCGACGCCGAACCTGTCGATATTCTCGTCCCACAGCGTCAGAAGAACCGTGCCCGTTTCGTCGCCCACGAGAGCCTCAGCCACCCTGTGTAGCTGACCGTCGCTGCTGCTGGACACCTCCCTGACGTCCCCCATTTCCAGAATCTTGGCGACCAGATTCACCCTCCTGCTGTAGGTGGTGAGGTCCCTGATCTTCGTCATGTAATCCGACAAGCTCTCTCAGAGAGATAAGAGGAATCTATGGTTTATCAGCTTTCGCTAGCCACACAGATCTTGCAGGCGAGCCACGCGTAGACCTTTATCGTGTCTAGGAAGTCCCTCACCTTCACGTGGTCCTGCTGAGTGTGGGCGAACCTCTCCTCACCGGGCCCGAACCCGATGACGGGTAACCCGAGCCGAGAGTACATGCGTCCATCGGTGGCGAAGGTCCATAGGCCACGCTCTGGCTCTCTGTAGATCTCGGATACCGCCTGCGCCGCCTCCTCTACCACCGGATGTTTATCCGGGTCCGTGTAGAACCCTGAGAACATTCTCCCGGTGATCAACGTCGTGGGGATGACCGTTGCCTCGAACTCGGGGTCCTCTGCCCTAATTTCGGCTATTATCTTGTTCAGTTCGTTGTAGAGGCCCTCGGCTGTGAATCCTGGGTGGTTCCTGCAGTCCATCCAGAACCGGCAGGACTCGGGGACGACGTTAAACGCCTTCGGGCTGACCTCTATCTGGGTAACCACGAGGCTGACCCGCCCATAGATCGAGTGACTGGGCAGCCGGGGTACAAGGTCGTCCCGTATCATCTGGATCATCTTCGTCGCCTTATATAGAGCATTAACGCCTCTCTCAGGGGCGCTGGCGTGGCAGCTCCGGCCCTTGACGACGACCCCGAACTTCATCGAGCCCCTGTGGCCGAGAGCCAGCTCCATGTTCGTGGCCTCCCCTATGAGAACCACGTCCGCTAGGAACTGGCTGTCAACGATTGTGGACATTGTTCCTGCGCCGCCCACCTCCTCCTGGGCCACCGCCGCTACCTTGTAGTCACCTTTAAGCCTTATCCCTAGCTCCTTGATGGCTCTGCCGGCGAGCACCATGGCCGCGACCGCCGCCTTCATGTCGCATGCTGCTCTACCATACATGACCTGTCCGTCGACCCCGAAGTCGGCTCCGTCCATCAGCCGCCCCGAGTAAGGATCAACCATGGCGCCGACAGGGACATGATCAATGTGTCCGTTAAGCAGCAGACTTCTGCCTCCCCCTGACCCGATTATGGTCCCGAGGGCGTCATGTTTTTCGTCCACGTAGGATACATCGAAGCCGTATTCCCTCATCTTCTCAGCTAGGAACTCGGCCTCCTGTCTCTCCTCGAAGCTTGGGCTGGGTATCGATATGACCTCTTGGAGGAACTTGATGCTCTCTTCCCGGTTCTCTTCAACCCAGTCGATTATCCTTTTTCTCAAGTCGCGCATGGAGAAGGGAATGGGAAAACAGGGTTAAAACAGGTTCTACTCGACGACGGTTATGGCTTCTGTTGGGCACGCGGCTACGCAGCCCATGCACGCGATGCACTCATCCTCGGCGGCGACGACAACCTTGTCGCCCTCGTCGCTGTATACCCCCATGGGGCACGTGGATACACAGGTCTTGCAGTTCACACATCTCTCCGGGTCTATGGACACTTCAGGCATGTAATCACGCTATTCTGTTTAGGAAGTGGAGCCTTGTATTAAGTTTGCTCCATGAAGCGCTTATGTTTGGGGTAAGGTTATCTATGGGTTATGCGTTGAATATTAGACATATTCGGAGGAGCAGAGTTGAGTAAGATTCACAGGTATCTGCCGAACAGCGTCCCAGAGATAAAGGAGAAGATGATGGACGAAATAGGAGTCTCGTCCATCGCAGACCTCTACTCCGACATCCCCGACGAACTCGTATACAAGGGAGTGCTTGATATACCGGGGCCCAGCACGGAGGCGGAGGTGAAGGCCCATGTCTCCGGTCTCCTTGAGGAGAACACCACGCTGAGGTGTCCGCCCTTCATGGGGGGAGGCGTCTGGCCCCACTACGTCCCAAGCGTCGTGGATGAGGTCGTTCACCGCGCCGAGTTCCTAACGAGCTACACGCCCTACCAGCCCGAGATCAGCCAAGGCATGCTTCAGAGCGTCTTCGAGTACCAGAGCCAGGTCTGTGAACTCGTGGGCATGGATGTCGCTAACAGCAGTCTCTACGACTGGAGCACCGCCGTGGGCGAGGCCGCGCTCATGTCCAGCAGGATCACGAGGAAGACGAAGGTCCTCGTACCCGATCTGATGAGCCCCTTGAGGTACTCTGTCCTCAAGACCTACACTGAGCCCGCTGGACTCAGTGTAGAGAAGGTGGACCACAACGAGATCACCGGTCTCATGGACCTAGAGGACCTGAAGGACAAGGTTGACGGTGATACGGCGGCTGTCTACATAGAGAACCCCGCCTATATGGGGTTCGTGGAGGAGAACGCGGTCGACGTCGGCGAGATAGCACACGACAACAAAGCGTTGTACGTGGTCGGCGTAGACCCTACGAGCCTCGGCGTACTGAAGGCACCCGGCGGCTACGGTGCCGACATCGTCTGCGGCGAGGGGCAGCCGCTGGGTAACCACATGAACTATGGCGGCCCTCTCCTCGGGATACTGGCTTGCAAGCAAGATAACAGGTACATCCGTCAGATGCCGGGCCGCATAATCGGCATCACAGAGACCTTGAAGGATCAGAGGCGCGCCTACACCATGACTCTTCAAACCCGTGAGCAGCACATCAGACGGGGAAAGGCCACAAGCAACATATGTAGCAACCAAGCGTTGTGCGCCGTCGCTGCGGGTGTCTACCTGAGCCTTTTAGGCCCCACCGGGATGAGGGAGCTGGGGGAGACCATCATTAGCAGAGCGAGGTACGCTCAGCGGAAGATAGATGAACTGCCCGGCGTGAGGGCGCCCATATTCAACAGCTTCCACTTCAAGGAGTTCACGGTCAACTTCCAGCACAAGTCTGTAGACGAGGTAAACAAGGATTTCAGAGCAAACGGGATGCAGGCGGGCATATCTTTGACGAAGCAGTTCCCCGACCTTGGTGAGACCAGCCTATTCTGCGTTACGGAGGTTCACAGCAAGAAGGACATAGACTCGCTGATCTCTGTGCTGAAGGAGGCGCTGGAGCGATGACGATAAAGTTTAGACAGGCAGACTGGGTGGAGCCCCTGATCTTCGAGCTGAGCAACAAGGGAAGAATAGGGTACCAGTTTCCCCCTCTGGAGCCGGAGATCAACGACTCACCGGACCCCGAGAACCTCGTCCCGGAGGCCCTCCGGCGCAGAGAAGCCCCCAACCTTCCCGAGCTCTCCGAGATACAGGTCCTGCGGCACTACATGCATCTCAGCCAGATGAACTACGGCGTCAACTCCGGCCTCATATACCCTCTCGGGAGCTGCACCATGAAGTATAACCCCATAATCAACGAGGTCCTGGCGTCCAACCCGAAGATAACCGAGCTTCACCCCATGCAGGACGACGAGACGGTGCAAGGGATACTCAAGCTCCTCTACACCTTCAAGGGGTATTTCCTTGAGGTCACCGGGATGGATGACGCCACGCTCCAGCCGGCGGCGGGAGCCCACGGAGAGTGGACCGGTATAATGCTCATAAGGCAGTACCACAGAGACAACGGAGAGCTGGATAAGCGGACGGAGATAATCATTCCTGACAGCGGCCACGGCACGAACCCCGCCAGCGCAAACATGGCGGGCTTCAAGACGGTGGAGATACAGAGTAACGACTCGGGGACGGTGGACCTCGACGCCTTGACAGCCGCGGCTGGACCCCAGACGGCTGGACTCATGCTGACCAACCCGAACACGATAGGGGTCTTCGAGAACCAGATAACCGAGATAAGCAAGATAGTCCACGACGCCGGGGGCCTCATGTATTACGACGGCGCCAACCTTAACGCCATCATGGGGTGGTGCCGACCAGGCGATATGGACTTCGACGTCATACACAGCAACCTCCACAAGACCTTCAGCACGCCCCACGGCGGTGGGGGTCCGGGAAGCGGGCCGGTGGGAGTCAAGGAGTTCCTTGCCGACTTCCTCCCCGTGCCTGACATCGTGGAAGACGGCGGTGTCTACAGTCTCGACTGGGATAAGCCTAAATCCATCGGTAAGATACACGGGTTCCACGGCAACGTGAACGTGGCCCTAAAGGCGTACGCGTACATGGTCACGATGGGCGGAGAGGGACTGAAGGAGTCGTCCGAGCTCTCCGTTCTGAACGCGAACTACGTCAGCCAGAAACTTAAAGATCTGAAGGGATACGAGCTGACTTACGACCCTGAGAAGCCGAGGAAGCACGAGGCGGTGCTCAGCGCCAGCCCGATGCTGAACGACACCGGAGTGAGCGCGCTATACGTGAGCAAGAAGCTCCTCGACTACGGGCTGCACGCGCCCACTACCTACTTCCCGCTGATCGTGCCCGAGGCCCTGATGATCGAGCCCACCGAGTCCGAGCCCGTCGAGTCACTGGACGCGTTCATCGAGGCGATGACTGAGATCAACGAGCTTGCCTACGAGAACCCCGAGGAGCTGCTGTCTGCGCCGCATAACACGGCCGTAACTAAGCTGGACGAGGTGAAGGCGGCTCACCCGAAGACCATGTGCCTTAGCTGGCGCAGGTATTGCCAGATCATGTCGGACGAGTAGGTCACCTTTTTATACCCTCACCTCATTTATCCGTGACTAGGTAACCATATGATGCTAAGCCAGATCGCCATCGACTTCGGCGCCTTCGCGGCTCCACCGTACGCCACTTTCGCCGTAATGGGCATAGCCCTCACCCTTGGCACGGTTACTAGCCTCATTGGGGTGCGGAGCATGGACCTTGATGCTTACAGGAAGCTCACCATCGAGAGCTCCAGGATAAGGAAGGAGCTTATGGACGCCACCAGGAGCGGGAACCAGAGGAGGATGTCTAAGGTTCAGAAGCGCCAGCAGGACCTGATGGCCCAGCAGAGCAAGATCAGCATGGACAGGATGAAGTCGAGCATGTTTTTCACCATCCCCCTCCTGTTTATGTGGCGTCCGCTGAGCGAATTCTTCTCAGGCATCGTCATCGCTTACTTCCCCTTCGATTTCCCGTGGGTCCCCCGGGAGTTCAAGTTCATCCAGTGGTACATCCTCTGCAGCATAAGCTTCAACATCGTCCTGAACAGGGTGTTTGGCTTGAGCTTCGAGATCGACCCAGAGGACTAAGCATTGAGCGGGCGTGACCTCGTCATCACTGTGGCGGGCCCCCATGGCTCGGGGCGCAGCACACAGGCTAGGTTCATAGCCGAGTCATTCGATCTGCGCTACATCTCGGCGGGCATGATCTTCCGTGAGCGCGCCGAGGAGCTGGGCCTGTCCCTCGAGGAGATGTCGAGGAAGGCAGCCGTGGACCGGGATTTTGATAACTATCTGGACGCGAGGACCAAGGAGGAGTCCCGGAGGGGAGGGGTGGTCATCGACGCCACGCTGTCTGGGTGGATGGCTGAGGACCCTGACCTCAGGATCTATCTTAGCTGCCCCCTGGATGAGAGGGTTCGCCGCATCGCGGAGCGTGAGGATCGCGCCTTGGAGGAGGTGGATAGGGAGACCCGTTTCAGGGAGGAGAACGAGCTCAGGCGGTTCAGGGAGGGTTACGGCGTGGACCTGGAGGACCTCTGCGTATACGACCTGGTGGTGAACACGGGGCTCTTCGACGCCGCCGGCGTCGCGCGAATCCTTAAAAACGTCGTAGATGAATACCTGAGTTGCAGGTGAGTGTGATGTCTGCTTTCGATGTTGGGCGGGTCTGCGTCAAGCTGAGGGGACGCGAGAAGGGATCGGAGTGCGTAGTAGTCGACGTCATCGACAGGAACTACGTGGTGATAGCGGGCCCGGGCGTCAGGAGGAGGAGGGTGAACATGCATCACCTCAGGCCTCTCGACAGATCCGTCAGCGTCAGCAGGAACGCCTCGGACGAGGACGTGGCGGCGGCCCTCGGCGGCTGAGTCTTCTAGTATATGGGCGTCAGGCTTAGGGCCGGGTAGCCCGCCGAGTTGTCCTGCTCCAGCGCGTACATGGATGTCTGGGGCTTGACTCCGTCCAGCAGCATGACGCCTCTCTGGTTGTGTAGCCGTAGGTGTGTGTGGGCCAGGTTGGACGCGTGCTGCCTGATGGCTTCCTCTCCGGGCCTCGAGAGGAGGACTAGGAGGCCGCCTGTGTTGCGGGCGTGCATCGACTCTGTGTCGAGGAAGCTCCTGCTCTGGGTCTCCGGCCATGTATTGCCTAGGCGGTCGGTGTAGACTATGTTTAGTGTGGGCTGCCCCGTCTCACGGCGGAGCCTCGAGGCCTCTTCCCTCCATATCCTCTGGCTCATCTTTATGTCGCCTGGGTCTAGGCCTAGGTTCACGGGCGTCTCCTCCTCGGGCAGCGTCGTGGCTATCCTTAGTAGACGGCGCTGCTCCTCGACCGTCACCCCGTACTGGTGATCGAACCCGGTTATCCTGTTCACGCTCTCGCCGCTCGGCGGCAGGAAGAGGACGCCCCTCTGGCTGGTTATGAAGCTTGCCCGCAGGGGTCCGACTATGAGCGCAGGCACGACGGGGGGTATGTTCTCTCCCAGCTCGAAGAACACTGTGTCGCCTTTTCTGTAGCCGCCGGTTATCTCGTCTAGCCCAGGGCTACCCGTATGATAGTGTCCGTCGTGATCGGGGTTCGGCCGATATCTTTTAGGGTGTCCTATTGGCTTGTTCCTGAATATCGGTAGCACGCGGAAGCCCCTGTGGAGCGTGAAGGCGTGGAGAGGCCTCTCGATGAGGGTGCCTCTCATCTTGATTATCTCCAGCTCCCTGTAGACGCCGCCGTTCAGGATTTCTCTCCTGAGCGCTATGACGCCGTCTGCCACGAACTCCTCCACGCCGAGGCCGATCTTCTTCGAGCCTGTGGGCATCTCGGTGATCAGCAGCGTGGTGCAGTGGGTTTGGGACAGTATCTTGCTGAGGATGTGTAGGGTGACGCGGGCGTCTATGGTCTCTGCGAAGGCGTTGCTCAGTGCGGTGAAGCTGTCTATCACCAGCCTCTTGGCGTGGGTCTCCTCCAGGTGGCTCGTTATCATCTCGACTAGTACGTCGAGGCCCTCCTCCTTCACCGTGACCACATCCATCACCTCGAGCCTGCTCCATGTGTCCTTGGCCGTGAGGTCCCTGCCCACCCTCGCCATGTACTCGAGGAAGCTGTGCCTTCCCTCGCCGAGGCTCACGTATAGGCAGTTCTCTCCCTGTGAGGCTCCACTGTAGAGGAACTCGCCGCTCAGCAGGGTTTTCCCTGTGCCGGGGTTGCCTGCTATGAGGGTCATGCTTCCCCTGGGGAGGCCGCCTTGTAGTGCCTCGTCGAGGCATCTTACCCCGGTCTCGACTCTATGGTTGTTCATCTTTCAGTACTCCTGGGTTCGACCTAAGCTCACGGTAAAGCGACTTGGATATGGCTCGTTTGATAAGCTCCGCGCTGCTTCCCATGGATTCTTGGAGCGCGTCGATGACCTTGCCGTACATGAGTGGGCTGGTTTTCTCCGAGAGTCTCTGGTCCATAAGCGCCGCTCCTGTTCGCCCTAGACACTTCTTGAGGATGTCTTGGGTTATTCTTTCGAGGAGCGCCGAGCCTTTTTCGAGTCTTGTGAAGAGTATGTGGTCCTTGGAGCTTATCTTCTCTGTGAAGCTGTGCTCGGTGAGGCTGATCAGTTCCCTGAGTTGGCACGCGCATATGTGTAGGTTTGTCTGGGTGAGCCGGGGCTCCCCGTTGCCGGGTACCTGTACCAGGAGGATCTCTGAGCCGTTCTCTATCTGGTTTAGAATCTCTGCGAGGCTGTTGTCTTGTGACGGGAGTGACAACGGTTTCCTCCTAGAGGTTTAGCGTTTTTAGGAGGATCTCCTTGTGGCCGTTGACCAGTAGGAGGCAGATGAGGTCTAGGAGCTCGATGTCTTCTGTGAACATCGCGGACTCGAAGGGTTTCTCGGATCCCCTGGGCGCCAGCTTCGCTAGTATGAACCGCTCGTTGTCGCTGTTGATGAACAGGATGGGCGTGTTGACCGCCACCTTCTTCACTTGGTAGATGTAGCTGAGCTCTCTGGCTAGGGGGTTCACCCGTGGGTCGAGGGGGCTGTAGAGCTTTATCTCGACGCCGTTCTCCAGCATCTCGTCGAGGAGCCTGTGGGCGGCGTTGAAAAGTATCTCAAGTCCGTCCTCGGTCGTGACGATGGTGAGCGATACCTCGCTTTGTCGGATGATCTCGTTGCACTTGCCTTTGATGTCGTGGTCTTGATCGAGGAACCAGACTAGCTTCTTCTGTGGTCCTGCGTCTTCCTTGTGTTTCTCGTGTATGTTTTCCAGATACTTGATGATGGAGTCGAAGTCTGTGGCTTTCTCTTTCGTGATGCTGAGTATTGTGTTGAAGGATTCTCCTGGGTGGTTTGGGGCGAACTGCTTTGGGGTTCCCGGTATCTCGACTACTAGCCCGTAGTCTATGAGTTTCTTTAGTGTGCCGTACACCTTGGTTCTGGGTACGTCGCAGTTGAGGCTGAGTTTTCTGGCTCCGGCTGTGCCTAGGTTGATGAGACTTAGGTAGACCTTTGATTCGTACTCGCTAAGGCCGATGTACTCAACTATCTTTGGCCATATTGATACTAAGTCGCTGTACTTTTTCTTGTTTTTAAACCGTGACCTTTTGTTACGGTTATACAAGTCAGGTCGTTCCCGGTGGGTTGTTTGGTGGTCGTTATTTGTAGTTGATGTCCCCTCTCTGCGCTTCTTCCTAGATACACCCTTTGGTCTTGGCCGTTCCTCGCTGAACTTCAAGCAGTTCACCGAACAAAGTGTAACCAAGTCCTACCCTTCGATATTAGCAACTATATAATTGGATATCTGGATGTTAGGCATAATACTTAAAATCATAGAAAAAAAGATAAAAAAATTAGTATTTAGTGAATACCTTCATCATCGCGCCGACTGCCTTTCCGAGTTCGTCGACGTGACCCATCTCAGCCAAGGACATCTCCATGGCGCCGAGCGTCGCAACAAGATCGTTCATGGTGTTGTTGCCCATATGGCCGACGCGAACCGTCTTTCCTCCCAGCTTGCCGAGTCCACCGGCTATGATCACCCCGTACTTCTGGAACATGGTGGTCCTCATCTTTGCGTCGTCCACTCCTTCAGGTACCTTAGGCACCGTGAGGGTGTGGGCGTTGTGCCCCTCCGCGGGGAAGCTCCCCCAGCCCAGCGCCTTGATGCCTGCCTGGAAAGCCTTGCTAAAGACCTCGTGTCGCTTCCATCTCGTCTCCAGCCCTTCCTCGAATATTATCCTTAGGGACTCCAGCATGCCGAGAACTAGGCCGGTGGCTGGTGTGGCGAAGTAGCCCCTCGGGCTGTCCATGATGGGTTTCCAGCGCTTGAGGTTTACGTAGTAGTCGCTGGGTGGGCTCTTCCGTTTCTCGACGGTATCCCACGCCTTGTCGTTGACGCAGAACAGGCTGATGCCCGGAGGAGCCCCGAGGGCCTTCTGGCTTCCGGTGAGGCAGTAGTCGATGTTCCACTCGTCCATCTTGAGGGGCATTCCGCCTATTCCGCAGACGCTGTCAACCACGTACAGCGCGTCGGTGTTCCTCCGTAGCTCTCCTATCTTCTTGAGATCGTTGGCTATGCCGGTGCTGGTGTCGACGTGCTCCACTGTGAATAGCTTGTACTCGTTGCTGCCGAGCTTCTCCTTGACCATGTTGACGTCCACGGCGTCGCCCCACTCGAACCTGACGCGGTCCACTTCTCCGCCGTGGGTCTCCACGATCTCCTCCCACTTCTCGCCGAAGTAGCCGTTCTCTACGCAGAGCACCTTGTCGCCCTTCTCCATGAGGTTGGCGATGGCGGCCTCCATGCCGAGGGTTCCGCTGCCTGCGAGGAGGAATGGTGTGCCGTCGGTTCCGAATAGTTTTTTCTGATGTGTTAGCGCCTCGGCGTAGCCTTCGACGAACTCGTTGCTGACGTGGCTGAGGATGGGCTTCGATAAAGCCCTGAGGACCCTGGGCGAGACTATGGTGGGCCCTGGGATCATCAGTAGCTCCCGTTCGTTATTCAATTAATCCACTGCATTGAAGAAGAGCCTAGGATAATTAACGTTATCGAAAGGCGTGGTGGGAGGGGGAAAAGTGCCCAATATGTTTTTATTTGGTTAGCAAGCCCTTATTTGCGGTGCGTTAGGTGTCCGGTGACTACAAAATTCTGTCTTAGACGGTCACTGGGCACGAGGAATAACGTTTTATATTGTAGGGAGTGTTGGGTGGGCTAGCATGAGCTATAAGCCGTTGGACAGCAAGGTGGAGATACCGGCGCTTGAGCGCGAGGTCCAGAGTTTCTGGGAGGAGACTGACGCTTACCGTAGACGGGTCGAGATTCAGGAGGGTGAGGATCGGCCTCGCTGGAGTTTCATCGACGGCCCGATTACGGCGAACAACCCCATGGGCGTCCACCACGCGTGGGGCCGTACCTACAAGGATCTGTTCGCGCGGTACCGTTTCATGAGGGGGTACGAGGTCAGGAACCAGAACGGCTTCGACTGTCAGGGGCTCTGGGTGGAGGTCGAGGTGGAGAAGGAGCTTGGCTTCGAGTCTAAGCTGGACATAGAGGCTTATGGGTTGGCCGACTTCGTGAAGAAGTGCAAGCAGCGTGTGCTGAACTACTCTGCTATCCAGACGGAGCAGTCTATACGGCTGGGGATGTGGACTGACTGGAACGACCCCGACGAGCTCCGCAAACTGGCCGAGGCGTTAGAGAACCCCATGGAGGAGACGACGTACGTGGG